>Ga0105047_10015820_pt1 | contig 11869 bp, 11 predicted proteins | sample MAT04_FD_78384 | JGI IMG/M metagenome (GOLD analysis project Ga0105047, IMG submission 78384) | Freshwater microbial communities from Lake Fryxell liftoff mats and glacier meltwater in Antarctica - MAT-04 (megahit assembly) | ecosystem: Environmental > Aquatic > Freshwater > Ice > Liftoff... | reverse complement strand
TGTAGAAAAACCACAAATAATCCACAATAAAGCACAAAAATTTAAAACTAACTTTAATTAAATTCCGTATCTTATTAAATTTTAAAAAAAACTTAAATACTTACAAAAATATCAATAATAAAAGGTAATTTATCTTGATTTACACTTTAATATAATATATTATGTAAATTAAACAAGAACTAAATAATTTAAATTCGAAATTGTTGGAATATTTACAAAGTAAATGCAATTGCAATTACTCAAATCTAATTCATTATATAATTTTATTATAAAATATAATGAAAAGGTTTACTTTGCCTTGTCCTAAAGTATTATGGTGTACAGGAATAAGGTGGAATTCGTAAAAATTAATGATAGGGGGGGACTTAGAAAAATGTTTAAATTCATACTTAAGAGAATAGGCTACATGTTTGTTACTCTTTGGATAGTAGCGACTATCACTTTTATGTTAATACATGCTATTCCAGGAGACCCATTAGCAGGCATGGCAAGAAAATTGCCACCACAAATAAAGGCGAATTTTTATGCGAAATATGGTTTAGATAAACCAGTTATAGTACAATATGGTAAGTTTATGGGAAACATTGTGCTTCATGGAGATTTAGGAGAATCACTTGCTTATCCAGGAAGAAGAGTTACTGATGTTATAATATTACATGCACCAGTATCTGCAAGACTTGGTATACAAGCGCTTTCAATGGGATTTTTTATAGGTGTAAGTCTTGGAATATTAGCAGCCTTTAATAGAGGGAAATGGCCAGATTACGTGGTTATGTTTGTAGCAATATTAGGTATTTCTGTGCCGAATTTTGTTATGGCATCTTTACTACAATATTTCTTTACAGTTAAAAACATGTGGCTTCCAACAACTGGATGGGGCGGATTTGAATACACTATATTACCAAGTATAGCCTTAAGTTTTGCATCTATTGCTACTTATGCAAGATATATGAGAGCAAATACTCTTGACATAGTAGGGCAAGATTATATATTAACAGCAAAATCTAAGGGTATTACAAGACTTAGTTTGGTATGGAAACATGTTATTAGAAATGCTATACTTCCAGCTATCACAATACTGGGACCACAAATGGCAGGTATATTCGTAGGATCTTTTGTTATAGAGAGTATATTTTCAATTCCAGGATTTGGTTTTAACTTTGTAACTTCAGTAGGAGATAGAGATTACACCATGATTTTGGGACAAACAGTTTTCTTATGTGCTTTAGTAATAATAGCATACGTTATAGTAGACATATTATACGGACTTGTTGACCCAAGAATAAGATTAACTGGAGAAAAGAGATAGGGGGAGAGAATATGGCACAGTTATCGAAAGACAAGTTTACAATAATTGGATGCGAAAATGTTAATTCTGATGAAATATTAAGACCTAGTATGACTTATTGGCAAGATGCATGGAGAAGATTAAAACAAAACAAAGTGGCTACATTGTCATTAATAATATTAATTTTAATATCCTTAATGACTATTGTGGGACCATATATAAATGGATTTAGATTCGAAGTTACAAATAATGATTTAATAAATGTTAAACCTAATGGAGTGCATTGGTTTGGAACAGATAATCTTGGACGTGATGTGTTTTCAAGAGTCTGGGCTGGAGGCAGGGTGTCTATAATTATAGGACTTATAGGGGCGTTCATAGATACTGTAGTAGGTAGTATCTACGGTGGAATATCTGGGTTTTTCGGTGGATTTATCGATGATATTATGATGAGGATAGTAGAGATACTTGCAAGTATACCTTACCTCGTAGTTGTTATATTAGTATCACTAATATTTTCAAAAGGTATTGGGGCTATTATTATTGCAATGACTATAACAGGATGGGTTGGAATGGCAAGACTTGTACGTGGACAATTATTACAAATAAAAGAACAGGAATATGTACTAGCAGCCGCGGCACTTGGTGCTAATCCTTCAAGAATTATTGCAAAGCACTTACTTCCTAACACTTTAGGAATAATGATTGTAGCTATTACTTTCGATATTCCAAGCTTTATATTTGGAGAAGCTTTCTTAAGTTATTTAGGACAAGGAATTCAATCACCAAACACAAGCTGGGGAGCACTAGCATCTGCGGCACAACCAAACTTAATGTTTTATCCTTATCAGTTGTTCTTCCCATCACTATTTATCAGTTTAACTATGTTGTCATTTACATTGCTTGGTGATGGTTTAAGAGATGCTCTGGATCCAAGATTACGTCAATAGGGAGGAAGAATTATGGAAAAAATATTAGAAGTAGAAGACTTGAGAGTTTCATTTCATACTTATGCTGGTGAAGTACAAGCGGTAAGAGGTATTTCTTTTTACTTAAAAAAAGGAGAAACTTTGGCGGTAGTTGGAGAATCAGGATGTGGTAAAACTGTTACATCCAAATCACTAATGAGATTAATACCAGAGCCACCAGGCGAAATAAAAAAAGGTTCAAAGATATTATTTGATGGAAAAGATATTAGTCTTATGTCAGAAAAGGAGCTTAGAGAGCTTAGAGGTTCGGATATTTCTATGATTTTTCAAGATCCTATGACCTCTTTAAACCCAACAATGACAATTGGAAAACAAATAGCAGAAAGCTTAATTATACACAGGGGAATGAGTAAAACAGAGGCTATGAACGAAGCAATAAAAATGCTCGATCTAGTTAATATTCCTGATGCTGATAAGAGAGCTCATCAATATCCACATGAATTTTCAGGTGGTATGAGGCAAAGAGCAATGATTGCTATAGCCCTTGCTTGTAATCCTAAAATACTTATAGCGGATGAGCCAACAACTGCGCTAGATGTTACAATTCAAGCTCAAATAATGGAACTTATTGCAGACCTTCAAGAAAAGCTTGGAACAGCAGTTATTCTTGTAACTCATGATTTAGGAGTTGTTGCAGACGTTGCAGACAGAATACAAGTAATGTATGCAGGACAAATAATAGAGCATGGAACAATAGATGAAATATTTAAAAATCCACAGCATCCATATACTTGGGCACTGCTTATGTCAGTTCCAAGACTTGACACGAAAAATAAAGGTAAACTTTATTCTCTGCAAGGAACACCACCGGATTTACTTAAACCACCAGTAGGATGTTCGTTTGCGGCAAGATGTGAGTATTGTATGCAAATATGCAGGGAAGAAATGCCGGAAGTTACAACTTTAAGTGAAAGTCATGAAGTTTGCTGTTGGTTAAAGCATTCTATGGCACCAAAGGTTGATATTCCTGAAGCATTAAGAGGTGATAGATAATGGCTAACAATAATGAAGTATTTATAGAAGTTAAAAATCTTAAAAAATATTTTCAAGTGGGAAAGAATGCTACATTAAAAGCTGTTGATGATGTCAGCTTTTTCATAAGAAAAGGTGAGACACTAGGACTTGTTGGAGAATCTGGTTGTGGAAAAACTACCTGTGGAAGAACTGTAATGGGTATGTATAGCGCAACTGGAGGTCAAGTATTATTTGATGGAATTGATGTTCATAAATTAGGAAAAAAAGATAAAAAAAACTTTGCAAGAAGGGCACAAATAATATTTCAAGACCCCTATGCATCATTAAATCCAAGAATGACTGTTGGAGATATAATTGGTGAGGGCATAGATATTCATAATCTTTACACTGGGCAAGCAAGAACCAACAGAGTTTATGAACTTTTGCAATTAGTAGGACTAAATAAAGAGCATGGTTCGAGATTCCCTCATGAATTCTCAGGTGGACAAAGACAAAGAATAGGAATAGCAAGAGCTCTTGCTATAGAACCAGAATTTATAGTATGCGATGAGCCAATTTCAGCTCTTGACGTTTCAATTCAAGCACAAATTGTTAATTTACTTATACAACTTCAACGTGAGTTAGGGTTAACTTATTTATTTATAGCTCATGACTTATCAATGGTTAAACATATATCGGATAGAGTAGGAGTAATGTATCTTGGGTCAATGGTAGAGCTTGCAAGTAGTCATGATTTATATGAAAAACCGCTTCATCCATATACTCAAGCGTTACTATCCGCAATACCAGTACCGGACCCAGAAGTTGAAAGAAATAAGGCGAGAATTAAGCTAGAGGGCGAAGTTCCAAGTCCTATAAATCCTAAACCGGGTTGTAGATTTACACCTAGATGTAGATATGCAAAACCAATTTGTAGTTTAGAAACACCAATCCTTAAAGAAATAGAAAAAGAGCATTATGTTGCTTGTCACTTATTTGATTAAAAGCTACTAATTTAAATTAAAGTGAAGGTTGAAATATAGTGAAAGTTCAAAATATTACATCAAATAACATTAATATAAGATATAATTGCTATATTTAGAAAATTGTACTTGATTTTCTAAAATAGATAGTATATTATGAGAATATGAAATTATGTAGCTAGTGAACTGGAAGTATTTTGAATATATAGAGTATACGGAATATATGGGACATGCTATATTTGTTACTAATAAAGTTAATTAGGTTATATATCAATATATTTTAATAATAAATGTATTGATAATAAATATATACTTACTATCCAAATTTAACAAAGCATTATTATCAGTCAACATATTAAAGGGGGGTTCTTTCGTGAAAACAAAAAAATTAATGGCTACATTACTAACACTTTCACTAACTGCTTCAATTGCATTGGTAGGTTGTGGAAAGAAAGCAGATGTTAAAACACCTGGTACAGATGCTACAGCTAAAATAGATGCTGTTCAATATGTAAATGGAAGTTTATTGATGGAGCCAAAATCACTTGATCCATCACTTGCAACTGATTTGTATTCTTCAGAAGTTTTAGTTAACTGTATGGAAGGTTTAACTAGAATTGAGCAAGGAGAAGATGGTAAAGATATTATAAAAGCTGCAGGAGCAGAAAAATGGGAAACTAATGCAGACAAAACTGTATGGACATTCCATCTAAGAGATTATAAGTGGAGTGATGGGAAAGCAGTAACAGCTCAAGATTTTGAATATGCAATTAAAAGATCTCTTGATCCAAAAGTTGGTTCAACATATGCATTTATTTTATACCCTATAAAAAATGCTCAAGCTTATAATACTTCAAAAGCAAAGGTTGAAGAAGTAGGAGTAAAGGCAATAGATGCAAAAACATTACAATTTACATTAGATAAAGCATGTCCATACTTCTTGGATTTAACTTACTTTAAAGTTATGTACCCTCAAAGAGAAGATATAGTTAAGGCTCAAGGAGATAAATTCGGTACAGAATCAAATACAATGGTATTTTGTGGACCATATGTACTAAAAAATTGGGCTCACCAAAGTAAAATGGAACTCGAAAAAAATCCAACATATTGGGATAAAGCTTCAGTTAAACTTGAAAAGTTAACTCTTAATATTATAAAAGAAGAAACAGCAAGAATGAACTCATTGTTAAGTGGTTCTATTGACACTGCAGCAGTTAAGAAACAAGAATGGATAGATAAATTTAATGCAACAGGAAAATTTAATGTAATGAAAAAAAATGATCCTTCAACAAGCTATGTTCACTTTAATCAAAAAGATAAATATTTTAAAAATCTTAAAATACGTCAAGCATTCAGTTTAGCTATGGATAGAGAAGCAAGAATAAAGATTTTATATAAAGGGCTAGGTCAACCAGCATATGGATGGTGCCCACCAACACTTCAAATAGGCGGGAAAGACTTTAGAACAAAAGTTGCTGTAGAACCTCTTACTGCATTTAAGGCAGCGAATCCTGATGCTAAAAAGTTGTTAATTGAAGGTTTAAAAGAAATTGGAGCAGATCCAGATCCAGCAAAAATGGATGTTACTGCCCTACAATCTGGAACTGATGCCGTAAGTAGAGAATTTGCAGAGTATGATCAACAAATGTATAAGAAAAATTTAGGTGTGAATATAAAAGCGGAATATACTGAATGGGCTGTATTCCAAAAGAGAACAGATGAATATGCATACCAAATGGCTGGTGTAGCATGGACTGGAGATTATAACGATCCAAACACTTTCTTTGATATGTTTGCTACGGGAGCTAATATAGTTGCCACTGGTTGGTCAAATCCAAAGTATGATAATTTAATTAAAGAAGCGGCTAATACAACTGATCCAGAAAAGAGAACAGAGTTCTTTAAACAAGCAGAGCAAATACTTTTAGTAGATGATGCAGTTATTGCTCCAGCTTTATATAGAATGAAGAACACTTTTAGATACAAATATTTAAACAGAGTAATGACACCATTATTTGGTGCTACTGACTACAAATATGCATTTACTAGTGGAAGAAAATAGTAAATAAATTATAAATAAAAAGATAGTGCAGATTATATATTGTGCTATCTTTTTATTTATTCGCAATTTTTATATAAATGATGAATAAAAAAACTCCGAATTGTAAAAAATAATAGATATTACAATTGGGAGGTATATAATGGCAAAAACACCTTTGAAAAAAGTTATTAAAGCAAAATTAAAAAGCAACAAAGTCTTAACTAAAAATGAAATGCTAAGAGAGTCCTTAAAATATGAAATAGCAGATGAATTAGGTTTAACAGAAAAAATAGAAGCTCGTGGCTGGAGTGAACTAACAGCAGAAGAAACCGGAAGAATTGGAGGTCTGATGACCAAAAAAAAGAAAACAATTAATCTTCCTAAAAACAAAGATTTTTAAAACTAAAGTGCATTTTTAACAAATGCAAATTCTTTTGGACAATATTTGGTGTATAGGTTAGAATATTATATATCAATATGGTTTCGAAAGAACAAATCTTTGAAAAAGGAGAAATTTTAAAATGAATTGTTATAAAGAATTTGCTCATATATATGACGAACTTATCAATTCTGATATTGATTATAGTGCATGGGCTTTGAATATATTACGCATTTGCAATGACTATCCAATTGAAATGGAGAGTTATTTAGATTTAGCTTGTGGTACAGGGAATCTTACTATAGAAATTGCAAGAGAATTCAAACATATATGTGCAGTTGATTTATCCTGTGATATGTTAAGTGAAGCAGAAAAAAAAACAAGGGATGCGGGGATAAAAGCAAAATTCTTATGTCAGGATATTTCTGAATTAAATTTGAATAGTACTTTTAACCTCATAACTTGTTGTCTGGATTCTAGCAACTATATATTAGAAGAAGAAAGTTTTAAAAAATATTTATTGGGTGTCTATGGTTTATTAAAAGAGGATGGTTTGTTTATTTTTGATATCAATTCTTATTATAAACTTACCAAGGTGCTTGGTAATAATACCTATAATTTTGATTCGGATAATTTAGTGTATATTTGGGAGAATTATTTAGAAAATGACATAGTAGAAATGAATTTAACTTTTTTTGTAAAAGAAGGACAAGTATACAGACGATTTGACGAGCAGCATATAGAGAGGGCTTACAAAGAAGAATATATAGAAGCAGTTATAAAAGAAGTTGGACTAGAAATAATTAAAAAAATAGATAACTACGAAGATCAAGTAGTGTGCGAAAACACAGAGAGAATATGTTATGTGCTAAAGAAGTCGAAAAAAACAAAAGCTTATAGGGGGTTTTAGTATATGGATAAATTAGTTAGAGCTACTGCGAAGGATGGCCAGGTTAGAATAATTGCAGCCATAACTACGGATTTAGTAAATGAGGGAGTTGCTATGCATCTTTGTACACCGACCGCTTCAGCAGCACTAGGCAGAATGCTAACAGCCGGTACGCTTATGGGCACCATGTTAAAGTCTAAGGTAGATAGTTTAACACTACAAATTGATGGAGGTGGAAAAGCTAAGGGTGTAGTAGTGACTGCACATGCTGATTCAAGTGTTAAAGGATATATAGGAAATCCAAATGTTGATTTACCTGCTAATAGTAAGGGGAAGCTTGATGTAAGCGGTGCTATAGGTATGGACGGTTATTTAAGAATTATAAGAGACTTGGGGTTAAAGGAGCCATATATAGGTCAGGTGCCAATCTGCACTGGAGAAATTGGAGATGATTTAGCTTATTATTTTACTGTTTCAGAGCAGACTCCTTCAGCTGTGGGACTCGGAGTTTTAGTGGACACAGACATGAGCATAAAAGCTTCAGGTGGGTTTATAATTCAAATGATGCCTGGTGCAGATGAATTTCTAGCTGATATGATAACATATAGACTTGAAGAAATTCCATCTATAACTGAATTTATAGCAAAAGGTATGACTATTGAAGAAATTTTAGAATTTATATTTGAAGATATGGAGCTTAAAATACACGAAGAGATTGTGCCGATGTATAAATGTGATTGTTGCAGAGAAAGAGTTGAGCGAGCATTAATAAGTATAGGTAAAAAGGATCTAGAAGAATTATATAATGATGGTAAAACTGAACAGCTAAAATGTCATTTTTGTAATAAGGATTATGAGTTTAATCATGAAGATATTGGACAATTGCTAAAAAAAATTGATGCTTAGATAAAGATAAAGAATTCCAAAAGAAAACAATGAGCATGTGTTTTTCTTGCTCATAGTGTGTTGCAGAAAGGTAAATCATGTTTTATAGTAATATATACCTATATTACCATGTTCTTTTAAAGTGGATATAAACAGAGTAAATTCGATATTAAAGGAGCATAAGCTAAATAACTATGAATAATCAATATAGTTTATGTTGACAACTGTATGAAAATTGTATAATATGGTAATGTGCTTATAAGGCGATAAAGTAAACAATTTAGTAAGAAAACAGTTAACATATAAAGTTGTTGACAAGTTTTATGATATGATGTAGACTATAATAGTTGATGAACACATGTGGGAGCATAGCTCAGCTGGGAGAGCATCTGCCTTACAAGCAGAGGGTCACAGGTTCGAACCCTGTTGTTCCCACCACATATGGCCCAGTAGCTCAGTTGGTTAGAGTGCCGCCCTGTCACGGCGGAGGTCGAGGGTCCGAGTCCCTTCTGGGTCGCCATTTAAATTTAGTAGATTTTAAAGAGAGTAAATTTAAAAAATTAGTAAGGCTGGATAGCTCAGTCGGTAGAGCAGAGGACTGAAAATCCTCGTGTCCCTGGTTCGATTCCTGGTCTAGCCACCAATGTTGCGGGAGTGGCTCAGTGGTAGAGCGTCACCTTGCCAAGGTGAACGTCGCGAGTTCGAATCTCGTCTTCCGCTCCAATTACAATTTTAGTTACAATTGATGGCGCTATAGCCAAGCGGTAAGGTCAAGGTCTGCAAAACCTTTATTCCCCGGTTCAAATCCGGGTGGCGCCTCCAAAATAAAGCCCTTAGAACTGCAAAGTTCTAAGGGCTTTATTTCTAGATTCTAAAAATACTACCTCTATCAATTAGTTTACCATTTCTTAAAAACATAGGGGTTACCTTATGCTTATTTAAAAATTTTAATATTTCTTTTCCATATAAATAGTAATCTAAGCTGCCATAAAAAGCTAATACCCTGTCTTCAATAAGTCCTGTTGCACCACCGATAAAACCGTAGTTAAGACCGGGAAGTAGAATGTCGCCAGGAGGAATTAATAAAACATCTATTTTTTCAAGACTTAGTGCTTTGGCAATAGAAACATCACTAGTAATAATTGCATTATTATTTACTATGCAAGTGGAACATTTTGTATAACCTTGCTTGACGTTTATTACTTTTTTGTCTTTTGTAAGGGACAAAAGATTAGTATCGGTGAAATTAACTGAGTGAACAAAAATATTATCTAGGGTTAATGCATTAAGACATATGTTATTAGGATATTTTATTTGCAAAGTTGAATTTGATTTATGAATTTTGTAATTGTGTAAAGTTATGGTGTTTATAAATTCTCTATTCATATCCTTATGGACTATAATATTATTGCCAGTGATGTGCATTAGCATATCAGGGTGACCACATACAGCCTCATATAAAAGATTACTAGGTGGACAAATAAGTAAGTTATACCCTCTAGAAATTAAATATTCACTTTCTTCATTATGAATTCTAAAATCAACAATAAGATTTTTCATTAAAATACTCCTATTTCATGTGTGTTTTTTTTATACGTATATTGAATTTATAACACAAATCTACTACACATTGCAATATGTCGATAATTGTTTAATGTATTTTGTATATACATTATTTTTACACACATACTATCTTATGAGAAAGGAGTGTGTGGATTGCTTTTATTAACTGTTGTATATAATAGCAGTATGGAATATGTTATTGATGAAATCAAGGATATTAAAAAGTGTTTTGAACATAAAAAAATAATTTTAGGGATATCTGAAAGTATATTAGAGGGAAATCACATTATAAAATTTTATTGTACTGATGATAACTTAAGTTATAGTAGTATAAAAGCATTCAATTTGAACATAGCAAATATGTTATACAAAATAGTAATAATGGAATTTTGTAAAAAAGAAATGAATGATTTTTTATCTGATACTTATTTTTTCTTGCCATATGAGGAAATAAAACAAATTAAACCTAAGATACAAGAAGCGTTGATTAGTGAAGGGGCAATATCGGGCCCTAGTATGGTATATTGTATAAATAAGAAGAATAGTATTATGGATAAAATAGCTAGATGTATAGAAGATAATAATGAAATTAATATAAGTGGATTTTTAACTTTTAGGACAAAAGAGTTAAAGATGGATTTGGAATCTATAGTTGATAGAGTTGTAGAAGAATATATGGTTGAAAAAGAGTATAATGAATTTATAAAATTATTGAAATATTTTGTTGAAGTTCAGGAGAGCAATGTAGATGAAGTTAATATTTTCATTGAAAAAGACGGAAATTATTATTTAAAAGATGACCAAGGAAATGAATTAGTAGGAAATATGCAAATGGAGTTACCTAAAGTTCAATTTGATTTAAATGAAAATATAGAAGAACTCATAATTAGTACCATGATAACTACTGCTCCAAAAAAAGTAATTATACATTGTGTGGAGAATTGTAAAAATAAAGAATTGATACAAACCATAAGCAAAGTATTTGAAAATAAGGTTTATTATTGTGACGAGTGTGCAGAATGTGAAAAAATAAAAAAAGGATTAGAGGTATGGTAGTTAAAATATATGAAAAATTAAAGTAAAATACTTAATTGTTACTTTTTAAAAGTTATTATTATCTATACCAATAAAATAAGAAAGAAAAAGTATTGACAATCATAGGTTTTAATAGTATAGTATAAATTGTTGTGAATGAAAATATAAAGAAATATATTAATAAAATATATTTTAATATCATATAATTATATATACAAGAAGAAACAGCCGTTTCTCACCTTACAGCAATGCTAGTTAGGTTAATTAGTAGTTTAAACTTGTTACTATTAAGGACGGCATTTGCCGTCCTTTTTATTATTTGAATAAAAACTTTTTTAATATGCCTAGGAGGTGAAAACTATTAGTAAAAACAAAGATTTCATGATGAATGAGGAAATAAGACATTCAGAGATAAGAGTTATAGGATTTGATGGTTCTGCATTAGGTATTTTGAATACCAAAGATGCTTTAAAACTTGCAGAAGAAAAGGACATGGATTTAGTTATGATGTCACCTACTGCAAAACCACCAGTATGCAGAATAATGGATTTTGGTAAGTTTATCTATGAACAACAGAAAAAAGTGAAAGAAGCTAAAAAGAAACAGAAAGTTGTAAATCTTAAAGAAATAAGATTAAGTGCAACAATAGAAGATCATGACATTGCAATTAAAGCTAGCAATGCTAAAAAGTTCTTGTTAGATGAAGACAAGGTTAAAATAACTGTAAGATTTAGAGGAAGAGAAATTGAAAACTCTAAAGTAGGACATAAAATATTGAACTCTTTTGTAGAAAAAATCGGTGATATTTATATTGTTGAAAAACCAGCGAGACAAGAGGGAAGAAATATGATAATGATTTTAGC
>Ga0105047_10015817_pt1 | contig 11870 bp, 13 predicted proteins | sample MAT04_FD_78384 | JGI IMG/M metagenome (GOLD analysis project Ga0105047, IMG submission 78384) | Freshwater microbial communities from Lake Fryxell liftoff mats and glacier meltwater in Antarctica - MAT-04 (megahit assembly) | ecosystem: Environmental > Aquatic > Freshwater > Ice > Liftoff... | reverse complement strand
TCGGTAGCGGGCTCGGGAAAGGTGTGGTGGGGGGCGCGGGCATCCAGCGTGGTCATGGCGAGAGGTCCTTCGAGCGGGTGGGGCGGGTTTGGTGGTGTTCCCCGTGGAGCACGGACGACACAGACGCGGATCACGAGAAGATCACGCTCGGGTGACGACAGGGACACGCCGTACCGCTAGAGTCTGGCCGTGCACGTCCTCCTGACCGGTGGCACCTCCTTCCTCGGAAGCGAGGTGGCCAGACTTCTCGTCGAGCGTGGCGACCGGGTTCGGGCCGTCGTCCGCGACGGCGCCCGCGCGCAGGCCCTGAGCGACCTGGGCTGCGAGCTCGTCGAGGCCGACTTGGGCGACGAGGCGGCGTTGTTCACTGCGTGCCGGGGGGTCCAGGCGGTCGTGCACGGGGCGACCCTGTGCGAGCTGGGCGTGTCCGACGACCGCCGGGCCGACCTGGTCGACACCAACGTGTGCGGTACGGAGCGGATGCTGGGCGCGGCCCTCGCGGCAGGTGTCCAGCGGGCGGTCTACGTGTCGACCGTCGCGGTGTTCGGGGATACCGGCGGCCGCATCGCCGATGAGACCTGGACCCGCGACCCGGCGCTGGCGTGGAGCTCGGCCTACGAGGAGACCACCGCCGTCGCTCACGGACGCGCGCAGGAGATCGCCGCCCGCGGCCTGCCTCTGGTCATCGTCCAGCCGGGGGCGATCTACGGCGCGGGCGCCCGCAGCGCGCTCAGCCAGGTACTGGAGCGGTTCCTCGACGGCCAGCTGCCGCTGCTGCCCTTCCCCGAGCTCGGTGTCACCCCGGTCCACCGCGATGACGCCGCCGCGGGGGTGGTGCTGGCGCTCGACAAGGGCGTGCCCGGCGAGTCGTACGTCCTGGGCGGCACGCCGGTGCGCACCCGGGAGCTGATGGCGCTGCTGGCCGAGGTCAGTGGCCGGTCTGCCCCTTCCACCGTGCCCACGACGCTGCTCCGGGCGCTGTCGCCGCTCGGCCGGTTCGTCGGGCCACCGCTCGGCCTCCCGCCCAACCTGCGGGAGCTCATCAGCTGCGCCGACGGCGTGACGTTCTGGGCCGGCGCCGACAGGGCAGCAGATCAGCTGGGCTGGACGAGCCGCCCTCTGCGCGAGGGTCTTTCGCAGCTGGTCGACGCCCGGCGCCAGCGCGCCGACGCGCAGCGCTGACGGGTCAGCCCAGGCCCGCGGCGTCCCGCAGCACCTGCTTGGCCGGCCGGCCCAGCGCCGCCGCGGCAGCCGCGACGTCCTCCCACTCGGGGACCGCGTTCACGACCTCGCCGTCGAGCAGCCCGAGCTTGACCCGGACCGGTTGGCCGCCGACCTGCACGGTCCGCTCCGACCTCTCCAGCACGTGCTTGGCCACGCTCTGCTCACGCAGCCCCAGGGTGCTCGTCTCGCGGAACACCAGCCGGCGCAGCCCTGCGACCGCCGCCTCCGGTGCAAGGACCGACAGGGCGTGCGCCGGCCGACCCTTCTTCATGAGGATCGGCGTCAGCCAGGCGTCGCTCGCTCCGGCCGCCATGAGCGCGGCCAGCACCCCGGGCCACAGACGCGGGTCGAGGTCGTCCACGTTGGTCTCGAGCAGCACGCCCGACTCGTGATGACCGGCGGCGGTCTCGCCCAGCACCAGGCGGACCACGTTGGCCACCTCGTGGGGGTCGCGGCCCCCGGCGCCGTAGCCGGTGCGCGACAGCACCATCGGCGGCATCGGGCCGTACGTCCCGACGGTCGCGGTCAGCACTGCCGCTCCGGTCGGAGTCGTCATCTCCTGACCCACCGGACCGGCCAGCACGGGGACCCCGTTGAGCAGGTCGAGCACGGCCGGCGCCGGCACCGGGAGCGGGCCGTGCGCCCCCCGCGTCGTGCCGGACCCGAGCACCACGGGCGAGGCGGTCAGCGCGGCGAGGCCGAGGGTGTGCAGCCCAGCCGCGGCGCCGACGACGTCCGCGATCGCGTCCAGGGCACCCACCTCGTGGAAGTGCACGTCCGCCGGGTCGACCCGGTGCACCCGACCCTCGGCCGCAGCCAGCCGGGCGAAGACGTCAAGGGCGGTCGCTCGCACCGCTTCCACCAGGTCGGCCTGCTCGAGCAGCGCCCGCACGTCACGCCACGTGCGGGTCGCCGCGTTGTCGGTGACGGCCACGTCGACCTTGAGCGCGCCGATGCCGCCACGCGTGACCGTCGTCGAGGTCAGCACCACCGGCTCGACACCGACGGCGTCGACCGCCTCCTGCAGTACGGACAGCTCCACTCCGGCGTCGACCAGCGCGCCGAGCAGCATGTCCCCGGAGATGCCTGCTGAGCAGTCCAGCCAGCCGATCACCGTGACACCCTCCGCGCCACCCGCGCTGCGAACACCCCTGCGCTGAAGCCGTTGTCGATGTTGACGACCGTGATGCCGGGTGCGCAGGCGTTGAGCATCGCCAGCAGCGCGGCCAGCCCGCCGAAGCTCGCGCCGTAGCCGACGCTGGTCGGCACCGCCACCAGCGGCGTTCCGACCAGTCCGCCGACGACGGACGGCAGGGCGCCCTCCATGCCGGCCACGACGACCAGGCAGTCTGCGCGGTCGAGGGCCGGGCGTGCGGCGAGCAGCCGGTGCAGACCGGCCACGCCGATGTCGTCGACCCTCTCGACAGCAGACCCGAACACCTGTGCGGTCAGCGCGGCCTCAGCCGCGACCAGCCCGTCGGAGGTCCCGGCGGACAGCACCGCCACGCAACCGCTCGGGGTGGGCAGCGCACCCACCGCCACCGCCGCTCCCTCGACCCGCACCTCGTCGTGGGCGAGCTGCAGCGCCTGGACCGTCTGGGGCGTCGCGCGGGTCACCAGCACCGCGCGGTCGCTCGCTCGGCGCAGCGCCGCGACCACGTCCAGCACCTGCTCCGTGGACTTGCCGGCCCCGTAGACGACCTCGGGGTCGCCGGTCCGCAGCTCGCGGTGCAGGTCGACCAGCGAGTGCGCCAGCTCGTCGTACGGCGCCGACACCAGCCGGTCCAGCGCGTCGGCGGGATCGAGGGTTCCGGCCGCGACGGCGGCGAGCAGCTCCTGTGCCTGCGGTCTGTCCACGGCGGGAGCGTACGGCCGTCGGGGCTAGGGTGCGCCCGTGGACGACTCCGGTCTGGCCGTTGTGGCCGTGGGCTTCTCCGTGTTCGCCCTCGTGGTGGTCGTCGCGCTGGCGGTCCGGGTCGGGCGGCTCCTGCGCGCGTACGACGGTCTGGTGGCCGGTGACCAGGGCGACGTCGCGTTCTCGACCGCGGTCGGCCGGCAGACCGCCGAGGCGCAGACACTGCGCCACGACGTCGAGCAGCTGCGCGCGCAGGTCCAGGCCGCTGCGGGCGACCTGTCGGACGCCGTGCGCCACGTCGCCGTCGTCCGCTACGACGCGTTCGGCGACATGGGCGGGATGATGTCGTTCTCCGCCGCCCTGCTCGACGATGGGGGCAACGGGCTGGTGCTCACCTCGATCAACGGCCGCAGCGAGACCCGAACGTACGCCAAGGGCGTGCAGGCCGGCACGAGCGAGCACCCGCTGTCGCCCGAGGAGCTCGAGGCGGTCGAGCAGGCGACCCGGGGCGCCAGTCACCGGGTCCGACCTGCCTGACCCACGCCACGATGAGATCCTTCGCATCCGGGGCTCACCCGAGGCTCACCAGGGCGGGGGACGGTCAGGACCATGACGGATGACCTCGACCTCGCGTTGCTGACCGGGGCCGACGTCGAGGACCTGCTCGCGGCCGCCTTGGCTACCAACGATGAGCAGCTGGTCAGCTGGCGTGTCCTCCAGGTCGACCACCGTCCGACCGCCGCCAGCACCACCGTGTCGTACGACGTCACGGTCGACGGCCCAACAGGCCGATCGGCGCAGGTGCTCGGCGCCAGCACGGGCCTGACCGCCGACGTGCCGCCGGGCGTGCTGTCGATGTCCGACGGCCAGGTGCAGGTGGCCGTGTGGCGCCTGCCGCTGGACCCGGCCCTGCCGGCTCTCGCCACCGCGATGGACGACACCGCCGTCCGCGACCTGCTCACGTCGTACGACGTGGGTCCCGGGCCGGTGCGGCTGCAGGTCCGGTCCTACCGGCCGCGCCGGCGTGCGGTCGTCGAGGTGACCGCCCCGGGCTGTCGGCTGTTCCTCAAGGTGCTGCGGCCCAGTGCCGTCGCCGCGCTGCACGACCGCCACCGGCTGCTGCACGGGGCCGGCCTCCCCGTGCCGCGCAGCCTTGGCTGGCGCGACGACGGCCTGCTCGTGCTCGAGGGGCTCGCCGGTACGACGCTGCGTGCCCGGCTGCGCGACGGCGGCTCGCCGGCCCCGACGGGGGAGGACCTGATCGCGGTGCTCGACCGGCTCCCGCCCGCGGTCTGCGACCTGCCGCCCCGCCGCTCCTGGACCGACGCCGTCGCGCACTACGCCGGGGTGACGGCCAGTGCCCTGCCCGACGAGGCCGCGCGCTGCCACCAGCTTGCCGAGCGGGTCCTCACGACCGTGGGCGACGCCCCCGCCGACCAGCCGACCCACGGGGACCTCTACGAGACGCAGCTGCTCCTGGACGGTCGGCGCATCACCGGGCTGCTCGATGTCGACACGGCCGGACCGGGCCGCCGCACCGACGACCTGGCCTGCCTTCTCGCGCACGTGAGCGTGCTGGCCCAGCGGGAGCCGTCACACCGGGCGAGCAGCAGCGCGCTGGGAACCCGGTGGCTGCGCGCGTTCGACCGGACGGTGGACCCCGTGGAGCTGCGGGCCCGCACCGCCGGGGTCGTGGTGTCGCTGGCAACCGGGCCGCACCGCGTGCAGGAGGCCGACTGGCCCGCTGCCACGCGCGCGCGGCTGGACCTCGCCGAGCGTTGGCTCGACAGCGCTGATCGCGCTGCTATGGCCGTGGGCTGACGGGATGGTCGAAGAACGCGTGCCCCGGTTGTCGCGCGGACTGTCCGTGCTTGACGCTGGTGCTGCCCGTCCCCCTCGTGCTCGTGCCCGACGACCAACCGGCTCGACCTGCCCTGCAACGACCGCCCCTGGTGCGCCCGGGGCAGCCGAGAGGAGACGGTGAAGCGCATCCTCATCGCGGAGGACGAGGCGCGGATCGCCTCGTTCGTGGAGAAGGGCCTGCGGTCCAACGGGTTCACCCCGACGCCGGTCGGCGACGGCCAGCTGGCCTACGACTACGCCATGTCCGGCGAGTTCGACCTGCTGGTGCTGGACATCGGACTGCCCCGGCTCGACGGCTTCAGCGTCCTGCGCCAGCTGCGGGCGGCCCACAACGCCATCCTGGTGGTCATCCTCACGGCCCGGGACTCGCTGTCCGACACGGTGGCCGGCTTCGAGGGAGGGGCCGACGACCACGTCGCCAAGCCGTTCCGCTTCGAGGAGCTGCTTGCCCGGATCCGGCTGCGGGTCCGCGAGGACCGGGCACCCGAGGTCACGGTGCTCACCTCCGGGCGGCTCTCCCTCGATCTGCGTACGAGCCGTGCCGCAGTGGACGCCCCGACGACCGAGCTGTCGGCCAGGAGTTCGCCCTGGCGGAGGTCTTCCTGCGCAACGACGGTCAGCTGCTCTCCCGGGAGCAGCTGTTGAGCCAGGTCTGGGGCTACGACTTCGACTCCGGGTCCAACGTCGTCGACGTCTACGTCCGCTACCTGCGCAAGAAGCTCGGCGCAGATCGGATCCAGACGGTGCGGGGGATGGGTTACCGGTGTTGGTGGACGTGGACGCATGAGCGTCCTCATGCCGCTCTCCTGCTGGGCTCATGTCCAGCGCCGCGGTTGAACGTCACCGGCGCCGAACGGGCGCCCGACGAGAGGCAGCGACATGAGGACCGGCAAGACATGGGTGGCCGCCGGTGCGGCCGCCGTCCTGGGCGCAGGGGCCACCACGACCGCTGCCAGCGCTCTCCAGGACCGCTCGACGGTCCCCGCTCCAGCCGGAGCGGTCGAGCTGAACCTCGTTGAGGACGCTCAGCCGGGTGATCAGGCGGCCGCTGTCGACGACTCCCCGGAGAGCGCCGACAGCCCGAACGCCTCCGCGGTCGAGTCCGCGGACTCGCCGGCCACCGCACCGGCCCGCGTGACCAGCCAGAGCGTCGACTCGCCGGCCTCCGCGCCGGCGCCGCGCCCCGGGACAGCAACCTCCCCGGACTCAGCGAGCTCACCGGACTCCCCGGACAGCGCCGACTCGGCCTGAGTCGACCTGCACCGCCCCATGAGCACCCGAAGGAGGTCATGACCATGGCAGTCGGACGCAGGACCTGGGCGGTCGTCGGCGCGGGCGCAGTGCTGGGGGCTGCTGCGCTCGCAGCCCCGGCGCTCAGCAGCCCGCCCGGACCGGGCGACCTCGGCGGGCCGGTGATGCTCGACGGCGAGGACACCCCGGCCTCCGCGGTGACCGCCGGGAGCCCGGAGCCGGTCCCGTCCCCCACGGACGCGTCGGTCGTCGTCCCGCCGCCGGTGGCTCCACCGGTCGTCGCGCCGCCGCCTCCCCCGCCGCCTCCCCCGCCCCCGCCGCCACCCGCGCCGGTGCGGGCCACGCAACCCCTGCCGGCCGCCCCGCAACCGGTGGCCCCCGCTCCGGCGACCGTGCTCGACTCCGCAGACTCGGCGGACTCCGTGGACTCCCCCGACGCCGACGACTCCCCGGACGACTGAGCGGCCGCCGGTAGCGTGGGGGGAGTGATCGACCTCCGACTCCTGCGCGACGACCCTGACCGCGTCCGTGCCTCCCAGCGGGCCCGCGGTGACGACCCCGCCCTCGTCGACGCGTTGCTCGCCGCCGACGAGGCGCGCCGTTCCTCCGTGACCAGCGCCGACGAGCTCCGCCGCCAGCAGAAGGAGGCCTCCCAGGCCGTCAAGGGCGCCTCCGCCGAGGACCGCCCGGCGGTGCTCGAGCGGGCCAAGGCCCTGGCTGGTGAGGTCAAGGCTGCCGAAGTCGTGCAGGCCGACGCAGACGCCGCCCTTCGCGAGGCCCACCTGGCGATCCCGAACGTGGTGCTCGACGGTGTGCCCGAAGGTGGTGAGCAGGACTTCGAGGTACGCGCCCACGTCGGTGAAGTCCCCACGTACGACTTCGAGGTCAAGGACCACGTGGACCTCGGCACCGCGCTGGGGGCGATCGACACCGAGCGCGGCGCCAAGGTGAGCGGCAGCCGCTTCGCCTTTCTCACCGGGTGGGGCGCCCTCATGGAGCTCGCGCTGGTCAACCTCGCGATCGGCCAGGCCGTCGAGGCGGGGTTCAACCCCGTGATCGCGCCCGCCCTGGTGCGACCCGAGGCGATGGAGGGCACCGGGTTTCTCGGGGCCCACGCCGCGGAGGTCTACAAGCTCCAGGACGACGACCTCTACCTGGTCGGCACGTCCGAGGTGCCGTTGGCCGCCTACCACTCCGGTGAGGTCCTCGACGACCTGCCCTACCGCTACGCCGGCTTCTCCTCCTGCTTCCGCCGTGAGGCGGGCAGCCACGGCAAGGACACCCGAGGGATCATCCGGGTGCACCAGTTCGACAAGGTCGAGATGTTCTCCTACGTCGACCCGGTGGACGCCGAGGCGGAGCACAAGCGCCTCCTGGCTCACGAGGTGGCGTTCCTGACGGCACTCGAACTACCGTTCAGGGTTATCGAGGTGGCTGCCGGAGACCTCGGGACAAGTGCCGCACGCAAGTACGACTGTGAGGCCTGGCTGCCTTCGCAACAGCGTTGGCTGGAGCTGACCTCCACCAGCAACTGCACCGACTTCCAGGCGCGCCGCCTCGGCGTGCGCACGCGGGGGGAGCACGGCCTCTCCCCGGTCGCCACGCTCAACGGCACGCTCTGCGCCGTCGGCCGCACGATTGCCGTGCTCCTCGAGGTGCACCAGCGCGCTGACGGCTCGGTGCACGTCCCGGAGGCGCTGCGGCCCTGGCTGGCCGGTCGCAAGGAGCTGCTGCCGCTGTGACCGGGGGACTGGCCTCCGGACCGCGGGCGCCACGCCTTGTGGCGACCGACCTGGATGGCACGATCGTGCGGACGGACGGCACGATCAGCGGCCGCACCGTGGAGGTCGTCGAGCGGCTCGAGAAGGCCGGCGCCGTATTCGTGATGGTCACCGGACGACCGCCGCGCTGGATGGCGCCGGTGGCGGAGGAGACCGGTCACCGCGGGCTCGCCGTCTGCGCCAACGGCGCGCTGATCTACGACATGCACACTGAGCGAGTCGTGCGCTCGCACCTGCTCTCCGCCGGCGCCGCACGCGAGGTCGTCGAGGCCCTGCGTCGCGACCTGCCGAGCATCGCCTTCGCCATCGAGAAGGGACCGGTCGACGGGATGCCCGGCAGCTTCGCCCGCGAGGCCGTCTACGTCCCGCGCTGGGACAATGACGAGGTCGCGGTTGAGGACATCGCGGTGATGATCGCGGGTGGTGCGGTCAAGCTGCTTGCTCGCGTCGAGGAGATGGAGTCCGACGAGTTGCTGGCCGCCGCGCGAGCTTGCCTGGGAGACGCAGCCGAGCTGACCCACTCGAGCTCGGGTGGTCTGCTCGAGATCAGCGCTGTCGGCATCAGCAAGGCCAGCGGCCTGGCGGCACTGGCCGAGGAACGGGGGGTCGGGGCCGACGAGGTGATCGCCTTCGGTGACATGCCCAACGACCTGCCGATGCTGTCCTGGGCCGGTCACTCCGTCGGAATGGCGAACGCCCACCCCGACGTTCTGGAGCTCGTCGACGAGGTGACTGCCAGCAACGACGACCACGGCGTCGCGATGGTCCTCGAACGCTGGTTCTAGTCCGGGGGTGCCCGCTGGGTCAGAGGTACTGCCCGGTCCCGTGAGCGCCGGGCACGGGCCCTGAGGGCGTCCCCGCCACGTCGCCGGCGCCCGGGGGAAGGGCGGGGCGACCGCCGCGCATCTGCTCGAGCTGCACGCGAGCAGCCATCTGCTGGGCGAACAGCGCTGTCTGGATGCCGTGGAACAGCCCCTCGAGCCACCCCACCAGCTGGGCCTGGGCGATCCGAAGCTCGGCGTCCGAGGGCACCTGCTCGTCGGAGAAGGGCAGGGTGAGCCGCTCGAGCTCCTGCTGCAACTCGGGGGCCAGGCCGTCTGAGAGCTCCGCGATCGAGTTCTGGTGCACCTCTCGAAGGCGCACCCGCGACGCGTCGTCGAGCGGCGCCACGCGCACCTCCTCGAGCAGCTGCTTGACCATCGACCCGATGCGCATGACCTTGGCGGGCTCGCTGATCTGGTCGGCAGGGGACTGCTGGCGCGCCGGATCAACCCGCCCGTCGTCCCCGACCGTGACCGATCCGACCGGCTGGCCGTCCGCGCCCATGACCACAACCTGCCTCTGCCCCTGCTCGTCGCTCATGCCCCGATCCTGCCCCATGTCGTCCAGGCGCCGTCACGTCGGGCAGGCTGATCGGCGTGACCTTCGACGTCGACACCGTCCGCACCCACTTCCCAGCCCTCGCGGAGGGGCTGGCGCACTTCGACGGGCCCGGGGGGACCCAGGTGCCGAGCGCCGTGAGCGAGGCCGTCGTCGACGCGATGCGCTCCGCGGTCAGCAACCGTCACGGCCCGTTCGCGAGCAGCCGCCGGGCGGACGCGATCGTCGACAGTGCCCGGGCTGCCGTCGCCGACCTTGTGGGAGGCGTCCCGTCGGGGGTGGTGCTCGGCCAGTCCATGACCGCCAACACCTACGTTCTGGCCGGCGCCCTGGCCAAGACCTGGCGGCCCGGCGACGAGGTGGTGCTGTCTCGGCTCGACCACGACGCAGACGTCCGGCCGTGGGTCCAGGCGGCAGCGCGCGCCGGCGCCGTCGTGCGGTGGGCCGAGGTCGACGCGGTGACGGCCGAGCTCCCCGTCGAGCAGTACGACGCCCTGATCACCGAGCGCACCCGGCTGGTCGCCCTCACCGCGGCCAGCAACGCCACCGGGACCAGGCCGGACGTCCGGTCCGTGGCCGATCGGGCCCACGCGGTCGGCGCGGTCGTCCACGTCGACGGGGTCCACGCCACTCCGCACCTAGCTACCGACATCGAGGCGCTGGGCGCCGACCTCTACGCCTGCTCCGCCTACAAGTGGTACGGACCGCACCTCGGCGCCACCACCGGGGACCCGTCGCTGCTCGAGCAGCTACGGCCCGACAAGCTGCTGCCCAGCAGCGACGCCAGCCCGGACCGCTTCGAGCACGGGACCCCGAGCTTCGCGCATCTGGCGGGCGTCACCGCCGCGGTTGACTGGATCGCCTCCCACGGACACGGCGACAGCAGGCGGTCACAGGTGCTGTCGGCCATGGCCGCGATCGAGCAGCACGAGCAGGCGGTCTTCGCCCGGCTGGTCGACGGGCTGGCCGCTCGCGACGACGTCGCGCTTGTCGGGTCACCGGCCCGACGGACGCCGACCGTGGCTTTCACCGTCGCGGGGCGCACCCCGCAGCAGGTGAGCGCCGACCTGGGGGAAGCCGGTGTCTGCGCGTGGGCGGGGGACTACTACGCGGTCGAGCTCATGCGCGCACTCGGCCTGGCCGGCAGCGGCGGAGCCGTACGCGCTGGTGTGGTCTGCTACACGACCGCTGGTGAGGTCGACCGCCTGCTCGCCGCCCTCTGAAGGAGAACGTCGTGGACCCGATCGTCAGCCGCCAGTGCTGGAAGACCTTGGAGCCGGTGCACGCCTTCATCTACTTCGCGCCGGAGGCGCAGGAGGAGTACGCCGCGCTCGGCTACGACGTGATCGGCAACCAGGCGGCGGGCTACTTCCCGGCCCGCGCCGCGGCGATGGGGGCGGTGACCGCCGGGGTGGTCCAGGCGGCGTTCTTCAACTTCTCGGCCATCGCGGTCGTGTTCGGCATGGACCGCGCCTGGGAGATCGCCACGCCGGTGAAGGTCCTCGCTGCGCGCTACCGGGCCGCCGACCGGGCCTTGCGTCGGCTCTGCGGCGACCTGCTGGACAGCCCCGACGTCCTCGAGGCGACCACCCTGGCCCGGACGGCGGCGGGCGGCTGCAGTCCGGAGGGGCGTCCGCTCTACGCCGCGAACGCGAGCCTCGAGTGGTCCGAGGTGCCGCACCTGGCGCTGTTCCACGCCGTGACGCTGCTGCGGGAGTTCCGGGGCGACGGGCACATCGCCGCCCTCGTCGTCGAAGGCGTCACCGGTATCGAGGCGGCGATCATGCACGTTGCCCAGGGGGATGCCTGGACCCGCGAGCCGCTGCGCAAGACCCGCGGCTATACGAGCGAGGAGTGGGACGCCGCGGCGCGCGGGCTGCGTGAGCGCGGCTGGCTCGACGAGGACGACGCCTTCACCCCGCTGGGCGCCGAGGTGCGGCAGCGCATCGAGGACACCACCGACCGTCTCGCCCTGCCGGCCTGGGAGGCCATCGGCGAGGAGGGGGCAAGCCGACTGCGAGGGCTGGTCCGGCCGCTGGCGACGGCGGTCATCGACGGTGGCGGGCTGCGCGTCCGCTGACAGCGCCCCGGTGCCGACCGGCGACGGCCCGTCGGTGTTGTGGGCGCTGGTGGGGGCCCGTCGGCCGCGTACGGGCGGGTCGGCGGCAGCAGAGATCTGCTCTGGCAGTCGCGCGTCTGAGTTGTCCACAGGTATCCCGGCGGGTCTTGACACGACGCCTGAACCGGGGATAGGGCCACCCGTATTGGTCTGTGGAACAGCATCATTGGTTGTTCACAGGGGGGTGACACGGTGGGTGCTCCGGGATAGCATTCGAACATGCGAGCGAACGGGTGTGAGGGGTAGAGCGAGGCGATCGCGGTCTTCGCCGCGCTGGACCTGACCGCCCTGCCCGATCAGCTCGGTGAGCTGTGCGTGTCCGAGCTGCAGACCCTGATGGGCGGGGTCGTGCCGGTGCTGACCCGGCTGGGTGGGGTGCACAGCGCGGTGCTGGGTG
>Ga0105047_10015814_pt1 | contig 11871 bp, 12 predicted proteins | sample MAT04_FD_78384 | JGI IMG/M metagenome (GOLD analysis project Ga0105047, IMG submission 78384) | Freshwater microbial communities from Lake Fryxell liftoff mats and glacier meltwater in Antarctica - MAT-04 (megahit assembly) | ecosystem: Environmental > Aquatic > Freshwater > Ice > Liftoff... | reverse complement strand
GTGGTCGATAACGCCCGGGTTCTGGCCGAGGCGCTGCAGGCCTCGGGCCTCAATATCGTGTCAGGGGGGACCGACAGCCACCTGATGCTGGTGGACATGCGGCCCAAGGGGGTCACTGGAAAGGCGGCCGAGGACAGCCTCGAGCGGGCCAACATCACCTGTAACAAGAACGGCATACCCTTTGACCCTCAGCCGCCGGCGATCACTTCGGGCATTCGTCTGGGCACGCCGGCCGGGACCACGCGCGGCTTCGGACCGGACGAGTTCCGGCGCATCGGCCAGCTGATCGCCGAGGTTGTCGATGGCCTGTCCGCCAACGGCGACGACAACACCGCGGTGGAGGCCAAGGTCCGCGCCGAGGTGCTGCAACTGACCGCCCGCTTCCCCATCTACGCCTAGGCTGATCCGGAGACGTCGTGCGCTGTCCTTTCTGCGGTGAACTCGAAAGCCAGGTGAAGGATTCCCGGCCGTCGGAAGACGGCTCGGCGATCCGGCGGCGGCGGCTGTGCCCCTCGTGCGGCGGCCGGTTCACCACCTTTGAGCGCGTGCAACTGCGCGAACTGACGATCCTCAAGCGGTCCGGCCGGCGGGCGCCGTTCGATCGCGAAAAGTTGGTTCGGTCCCTGTCCCTCGCCCTGCAGAAACGTCCCGTGGATCCTGAACGGGTCGAGCGGATGGTGTCCGGCATCGTTCGGCAGCTTGAAAGCATGGGCGAGACGGAGATCCCCTCCGCCGCGGTGGGCGAGCTGGTGATGAAGGCGCTCAAGGCTCTCGATGAGGTCGCCTATGTCCGCTACGCCTCGGTGTATCGGGATTTCCGCGAGACCAAGGACTTCGCGCGTTTCCTGGAGGAACAGGGGCTGAGCGACGATCTGGGCGGTGACGATTAGGGCCCTCGTCACCCTGAAGCTGGCGACGTCCCTGGACGGACGCATCGCCACCGCCGCCGGTGAGAGTCGCTGGATCACGGGGCCTCAGGCCCGCGAGGCGGTCCACAGGCTGCGCGCCGACCACGACGCAGTCGTCATCGGTATCAAGACGGCCCTTGCCGACGACCCCGAACTGACGGTCCGTCTGGCAGGATACAGCGGCCCCCAACCCGCGCGGGTCGTCCTCGACAGCCGCCAGCGGCTGCCGCCACGCGGCAAGCTGGCCGCTGGCGCGGATGCGATTCCGGTCTATGTGGTCGCCACCGGCGCGCCTTCCGCGGCCCTTCAGACCTGCGGCGTGAAGGTCCTTCAGGTCGAGGAGGCGGGGGAGGGGCGCCCTGACCTGCCGGCGACTGTCGAGCGCCTGGCCCACGAAGGCCTGGACCGGCTGTTGGTTGAAGGCGGCGGCCAGGTCGCCGCCGCTTTTCTGCGCTGCGGCCTAGTCGGGGCCATCGAATGGTTCCGCGCCCCGATCGTGCTGGGCGGAGAAGGACGGCCGGCCGTGGGCGCCCTGGCCCTGTCTGCGCTCGCCGACGCGCCCCGGTTCGGCCGCACCGAGGTTCGGGCCCTGGGCGATGACCTGTGGGAACGTTACGAGAGGCTCTGACATGTTCACCGGCATCATCACCGACGTCGGCAAGATCCGGGCCGTGCGCGACACCGACCGCGACCGTAGGTTCGAGATCGAGACCGGCTATGATCTTGGCGACCTCGCGATCGGCGCATCGGTCAGTCATGCGGGCTGCTGTCTCACGGTGGTCGAGAAGGGGCAGGATTGGTTCGCCGTCGAGGTCTCGGCGGAGACCCTCGACGTCACCACCCTGTCGAACTGGACGGCAGGAACCCGGGTGAACCTCGAGCGGGCCAGCCGGGTCGGCGATGAACTTGGCGGCCACATCGTCGCCGGACACGTCGACGCAGTCGGCGAGGTCCTGTCCATCCAGCCGGACGGCGGGTCGCACCGGCTGCGGGTGCGCGCGCCGCGCCCCTTGCACCGTTACATAGCGCCTAAGGGTTCGATCGCGATGGAAGGGGTGTCGCTGACCGTCAACGCGGTGGAGGACGATATCTTCGGCGTCAACATCATCCCCCACACCTGGGGCGCCACCACCTTGGGCGCCCTAACTGTCGGCGGGCGGGTCAATCTGGAGATCGACGTGCTGGCGCGTTACGCCGCGCGGTGGCAAGAGACCGCATGACCTACAAGGACGCCGCCTTGGCCGACGACCCTATTTCGCCTATCGAGGACATCATCGAGGACGCCCGCGAGGGCCGCCCATACATCCTGGTGGACGCCGAGGACCGGGAGAACGAGGGCGACGTCATCATCCCGGCCCAGATGGCGACGCCCGAACAGATCAATTTCATGGCCAAGCACGCGCGCGGTCTGATCTGTCTGGCGATCACCGCCGAGCGGTCGCGGCAACTGCGTCTGCCGCCGATGACCGCCGAGAATCTTTCCGGTCATGGCACGGCCTTCACCGTCTCCATCGAAGCGGCCGAAGGCGTCACCACGGGCATTTCCGCCCACGACCGCTCACGCACCATTTCGGTGGCCATCGATCAGACCAAGGCCGCCGCCGACATTGTCAGCCCCGGCCACGTCTTCCCCCTGGTGGCGCGCGACGGCGGAGTCCTCGTGCGCGCAGGCCACACAGAAGCGGCGGTGGATATTTCCCGTCTGGCCGGTCTGAACCCCTCCGGGGTGATCTGCGAGGTGATGAACGACGACGGCAGCATGGCGCGGCTGCCCGACCTGATCGCCTTCGCCCAGCTGCACGGTCTCAAGATCGGAACAATCGCCGATCTGATCGCCTATCGTCGGCGTACCGAACGCTATGTCGAGCGCGTGCTGGAGACGCCCTTCAAGAGCATCTACGGCCAGTTCCGGCTGCTGGTCTATCGCAACACCATCGACCAGACTGAGCACGTCGTCCTGGTGAGGGGGCGCATCGATGCGCACAAGCCGACCCTGGTCAGAATGCACCGCGTCGATCTGGGCGCCGATCTGCTCGGCCAGATCGAGCCGCGTCGGCACTATGTCCCTTCGATGCTGCGGGCCATCGCCAGTCATGACGGACCCGGCGTGGCGGTGATGCTGCGTGATCCGGCGCCGACATGGCTTTCGGATCATTTCAGCGGCCGCCACGGGGACATGGCCCACCAGAACGCCATCCGCGACTATGGCGTCGGGGCCCAGATCCTCCTCGACCTCGGGGTTCGCGAGATGATCGCCATGACTTCCGCCGCGAACGTCCGTCTCGCCGCGATCGAGGGCTATGACCTGAAGATCGTCGGCCACCGTCCGATTCCCGAAGAGGATTCCAACGATGCTTGAGGACAAGCTGCGCATCCTGGTCGTGGAGGCGCGCTACTACGAACACATCCAAGACGAACTGCTCGCCGGAGCGTCTCAGGTGCTGCAGGCCTTCGGCGCCGACTATGATGTTCTGACCGTGCCGGGCGCCTTTGAGATTCCTGCGGTGGTGGCCCTCGCTGAGGAGGGCGGTCACCGCCCGGCCGGCGTGCGCTACGACGGCTATGTGGCGCTCGGCTGCGTGATCCGCGGCGAGACCAGTCACTATGACTATGTGTGCGCTGAATCCGCCCGTGGGCTGATGGACCTGGCCATCGGCAAGCGCTTGGCCATCGGCTACGGCATCCTTACGGTCGAGAACGAGGAGCAGGCCCTGGCCCGCGCCCGAGTGAGCGACCGCGACAAGGGCGGCTTTGCGGCCCGCACCTGCCTGGACATGATCGCAGTTCGCCGGCGCCTTCTGGGCCATGTGCGCTCTTGACGAGTTGGGCATTATGACCGCTCCCAAAGCCCCCACCCGTCAGGCGCGATCGGTCGCGCGGTTGGCGGCGGTTCAGGCCCTGTACCAGCTCGAAGTTTCGGGCGCCGGGGTTGAGAGCGTGGTGCGCGAGTTCTCCGATCACCGGTTCAACGCCGATATCGACGGCGAGCCGCTTGCCGACGCAGACGAGGCCTTCTTCGCCGAGATCGTCCGCGGGGTGGTCCAGGCGCAGGATGATATCGACAAGGCCATCGCCCGGCGTCTGGCGGCCAACTGGCGTCTGGACCGGATCGACGCCACCGCGCGGGCGATCCTGCGCTGCGGCGCCTACGAGCTCATCCGGCGGCCAGAAGTGCCGACCGAGGTGGCTATCGACGAGTATGTCGAGATCGCCAAATCCTTCTTCGAAGGACCAGAGCCGGGCTTCGTCAACGGCTGCCTCGATGGTGTCGCCCGCGATGAGCGACCCTAAGGCCAGGCCCCCGGTCGACGAGTTCGACCACATCGCCCGCCTGCTGCGGCCGCTTGCGGCGGGGGCGCCTGAAGCCCTGGGCCTGCTCGACGATGCCGCGATCCTGCAGTCGCGTCCCGGCCAGGACTTGGTCGTCACGACCGATACCCTGGTGGAGGGCGTCCATTTCCTGCCGTCCGATTCCCTGGACATGGTCGCGCGCAAGCTGCTGCGGGTGAATCTCTCGGACCTGGCGGCCAAGGCTGCTGCTCCATACGGCTACTTCCTCTGCGCCTCGTGGTCGCCGAGGTGCGGATGGGACGAACGCGAAGCCTTCGCCGCCGGTCTGGCCGCTGACCAGGCCGCGTTCGGAATAGTCTTGATGGGGGGCGACACCACCTCAACCCCGGGCCCGCTCACCTTCAGCCTGACCGCTATGGGCTGGGCGCAGGCGGGGGAGACGGTGAAACGCAGCGGGGCGAGGCCTGGCCACCGGCTGCTGGTAAGCGGAACCATCGGCGACGGCTCCCTGGGTCTGGCCGCAGCCACAGGCGGGCTGGCGCAGATGGACGTCCGCCGCCGCGCCGCTCTGGCGGACCGTTATCGCCTGCCGCACCCCCGGCTGGAGCTGCGCGCTGCTTTGCTGGCCTACGCCTCGGCGGCTGCGGATGTCTCGGACGGGTTAATCGCCGACGCCGGCCATATCGCTGAGGCCAGCGGATGCGCGGTGGCCATCGAGCTCGGCGCGACGCCCTTGTCAGAGGCAGCGGCGGCCTGGGTCGCCGGCGAGCCCAATAGGGCGGTCGCCCTGGCCAAGCTGGCTTCCGGCGGCGACGACTACGAGATCGTCCTGGCCGCGCCGGCGGACGCCTGCGCCTCAGCCGTCGCCGCGGCCAAGGCGGCGGGCGTCGTCCTGACCGAGATCGGGCGCTTCGAAGAGGGGGCGGGCGTTGGGGTGCAAATGGACGGCCAACCCTATGCCGCCCCTCGGGCCGGGTATCGGCACCTCTGACCGTTCACCCTAATTGCACGTCTTGGGGGTATGGGCTGACCATGACTCTTCGACCATTCATCCTGGCGATCATCCTGCTGACGGTCCCCCTGACCGGCCCTGGGCCGGCGGCGGCTTCCGGCAAGAAGGCGGCCGAGGCCGGGGTGTCGGACGGGGGTTTCAACCTGGTACCGGTCGCGGCGCCGGTGATCATCGACGGCCGTGTGGTCAACTATGTCTTCGTCACCCTTCGGCTGGTCCCCTCCGCCCCGGACAAGGCGTCCCAGCTAAAGCAAAAAGAAGCCTTCTTCCGCGACGCGCTGGTTCGCGCGGCGCACCGTACGCCCTTCATCGTGCCGGGCGACTACAACACCGTCGATGAGGCCCGCATCTGCGCGGCCATGCTAGCCGTCAGTCCCTCGATCGCCGGACGCGGCCTTGTGCGCCAGATCACGGTCGCCAAACAGCAGGCCAAGAACCTGCGCCGAAACCCAAAACGTCCGACTCCGCCGGCGCCCTGATTGTGCGCCTATTCCAGGAGCCGGTTGCGCCGGGGCCTGGGTTTTGGCACGGTCCCCCATCTTGCGCGGGGCCTAGACTCGTCCTGCCGTAAGACCAAGGGGGCCAGCCGCTCAAAATGACGTCGCAGGACGCGGCGGCTGGTCTCGCGCGCAATTTGGAGAGGGCGCCCGCAACATGAGTAATACGCTTTTATTGGTCATCGGGGCCGGGCTGCTGGCGGTGCTTTACGGCATCCTGCAGACGGCTTCGCTGATGAAGGCCTCGCCAGGCAACGCCAAGATGCAGGAAATCGCCGCGGCCATCCAGGAGGGTGCGCAGGCCTATCTGCGGCGTCAGTACACCACCATCGCCATCGTCGGCGTCGTCATTCTAGGCATCGTTTGGGCGCTCATCGGGCCCTTGGCCGCCGTCGGCTTCCTGATCGGCGCCGTGCTTTCCGGCGCCGCCGGATTCGCCGGCATGCTGGTGTCGGTGCGGGCCAATGTGCGTACCGCCCAAGCGGCCTCCGAGAGCCTCGACAAGGGCCTCAGCATGGCCTTCCGCTCTGGCGCGGTCACCGGCATGCTGGTGGCCGGCTTTGCCCTGATCGGCGTCGCTGGCTACTTTGGCGTCCTCACCGACGTCATGGGCCATGACTCCACCAGCCGCGAAGTGGTCGACGCCTTGGTGGCGCTCGGCTTCGGCGCCAGCCTGATCTCGATCTTCGCCCGCCTGGGCGGCGGCATCTTCACCAAGGGCGCGGACGTCGGCGGCGACATGGTCGGGAAGGTCGAGGCCGGCATCCCCGAGGACGACCCCCGCAACCCGGCGACCATCGCCGACAACGTGGGCGACAACGTCGGTGACTGCGCCGGCATGGCCGCAGACCTGTTCGAGACCTATGCGGTGACCACGGTCGCCACCATGGTTCTCGCCGCCATCTTCTTCCGCGGCCTGCCGGAAGTGAACAACATGATGCTGCTGCCGCTGGCCATCTGCGGCGTCTGCATCATCACCTCGATCGTCGGCGCCTTCTTCGTCAGACTGGGCAAGAGCCGCAACATCATGGGCGCCCTCTACCAGGGCCTGATCGTCTCCGGGGCGCTGTCCGCCATTGCGGTCTATTTCGTCATTGACCGGATGATCCCGAGCGCCATCACCCTGACGGATGGCCTAGTGATTACGCCGATGAGCCTGTTCTACTGCGGCCTTGTCGGACTGGCCGTGACAGCGGCGATCGTCGTCATCACTGAATACTACACCGGCACCGGGTTCCGCCCGGTCAGGTCCGTGGCCAAGGCGTCTCAGTCCGGCCACGGCACCAATGTCATCCAGGGTCTCGCCGTGTCGCTGGAGTCCACCGCGCTTCCGGCGCTGGTGATCATCATCGGCATCATCGTCACCTTCAAGCTGGCGGGGCTGTTCGGCATCGCCATCGCCACCACCACCATGCTGGCCCTGGCCGGCTTCATTGTCGCCCTGGACGCCTTCGGTCCGGTGACGGACAACGCCGGCGGCATCGCGGAAATGGCCGGCCTGCCGCCGGAAGTGCGGGTGTCGACCGACGCCCTCGACGCGGTGGGCAACACTACCAAGGCGGTCACCAAGGGCTATGCGATCGGCTCCGCCGGTCTGGGAGCCCTGGTCCTGTTCGCCGCCTATACCCAGGACCTCAAATACTTCGCCGCCAACGCCGCGGAGTTCCCCTACTTCGAGGGCATGGGGGCGGTCGCCTTCGATCTGTCCAACCCCTATGTGGTGGTCGGGCTGCTGTTTGGCGGGCTACTGCCGTTCCTGTTCGGCGGCATGTCGATGACCGCCGTCGGCCGCGCCGCCGGCGCGGTGGTGGAAGAGGTCCGGCGCCAGTTCCGGGAGATTCCCGGGATCATGGAATACAAGGCCAAGCCGGACTACGCCCGTGCCGTCGACATCCTGACCAAGGCGGCGATCCGCGAAATGATCGTCCCCAGTCTGCTTCCGGTCGTCTCGCCGGTGCTGCTGTTCGTGGTCATCAACTGGGTGGCCGGCAAGGCCGACGCCTTCTCGGCCCTGGGCGCCATGCTCATGGGCGTGATCGTGACGGGTCTGTTCGTGGCCATCTCGATGACCTCGGGTGGCGGCGCCTGGGACAACGCCAAGAAGTATATCGAAGAAGGCAACTACGGCGGCAAAGGCTCTGACGCGCACAAGGCGGCGGTCACCGGCGACACCGTGGGCGATCCCTACAAGGACACCTCCGGCCCGGCCGTGAACCCGATGATCAAGATCACCAACATCGTGGCCTTGCTGCTGCTCGCGGTTCTGGCCAAGGGTGTGATCGGCTAGGGCGTCCCACCCGCAAAAGGAAACGCCCCGGAGAGCGATCTCCGGGGCGTTTTCGTTGCGCGGAGGCTGTCTTAGCCGAGGTGAGTTTTTACCCGTTCTTCCAGTTCCTCGACCAGCGCCTTGCCGACAGGGTTGCTCGCATCGCGGATGCCGTCCCGCACGGCTGCCTTGATGGCGTGAATATGGGCGTCGGCCAGGAACAGCGGAGCCTCTGTGCGCGACGCCGGCTCGTCGAGCAGCTTGCACAAGGAGGACGCGATACGAGTGATCAACGGATATTCGTAGGTGGTGCCCAGGCCCTTGAGATCGTGGGCGCGCAGATACAGACCTTCGGCGGTCTCGGGGGTCATGCCGTGAGCCTGGATCGCGGCGCGCGCCGCATCGAGCTTGTCGATCTCGTCCTGGAGCCATTGCCCAAACTGGCCCGAGAGGCTTTTCAGAGCCGCTTCGGCGCGGGCGATGACGTTGTTATCCAATGGGCCGCCGACCTTGAGGCGCAGCATGTTGGGAACCTGGATCACTTGTCCTGCACTGCTCTGAGACATGCTCGAACTCCTCCCCACGCATCGATGCGCCGGTCTGGGGACGATAGACCGGACGGCTTAACAACTCGTGGAACCTGTCCGCCCCGCCAGGGCGGTGCGAAATCAGGAGGAGAACTGCTCGGTGAGAACACGCTCGTCGAGGCTTCGCCCGGCGTCGAACAGCATTGTGAAGCCGATGGAGCGGTCTTCACCGATCGTCACCTCGGCCACGTTTCGCTCTTCCAGGTTGTCGGCGACGGCCGCCACCGGCCGCTTGTCGGGTTCGAGCACTTCGATCCGGACCTGGGCGGTGTGTGATAATAGGGCGCCTCTCCAGCGACGAGGCCGGAAGGCGCTGATCGGGGTCAGGGCCAGGACCCGCGAGTCCAGCGGGATGATCGGTCCGTGGGCGGAAAGGTTATAGGCCGTTGAACCCGCCGGGGTCGCCACCATCACCCCGTCGCAGACCAGTTCGGCCATGCGCACCTTGCCGTCGATGCTGATCCGCAGGCGCGCCGTCTGGTGGGTCTGGCGCAGGAGCGAAACCTCGTTGATGGCGAAGGCGCGCCGTTCGGTCCCGTCCTGGCCCACGGCCGTCATCACCAGAGGATGAATGACCGCGCGCTCTGCCGCCGCGATGCGCGACAGCAGGTCGTCCTCGGCGTAGTCGTTCATCAGGAACCCCACCGACCCGCGGTTCATCCCGTAGACAGGCCGGGCCACTGCCATGGTGCGGCGCAAAGTCTCGAGCATGAAGCCGTCGCCGCCCAGGGCGACGATGGCGTCCGCCTCGGCCTCAGGCGCGTCTCCGTAGCGCGCGGCGAGCTGAGTGAGGGCGGCTTGGGCTTCGGGCCGGTCGCTGGCGACAAAGGCGAGCTTACGGATAGGGAGCGGCGCGGCGGTCATGTCCCAACCTATAGCCGGTTCGGCCGGGCAGCGTCATCCATCGCCGGGGCAGGCGGCTAGGCCGACCCGAGGGCCTCGGACAGGACCAGGGCGGCGTTGTCGGCGGTGTAGGCGTTGTACATGTCGGTTGCGCGCTGCATCCCTTCGGAGCCTCCGTCAGGCTGCCCACTGTTCAAGCCGCGCACCAAGCCCAGCACGGTGGGGAAGACGCTGCGGTCGATGCCCGCGGCCAGGCACGCCAGGGCTAGGCGTTCGGGCCGATCACCGATGAGGGCGCGACGAACCTGGGCGATGTCGAGCCCGCCAAGCTTGGCCAGGGCCGCCTCGAACAGCGACAGTTTCTGTTCGCGCAGGGCGCGGAGCAGATATCCCGACCTAAGCTGCCCGGCTTGGTGCAACTTGTCGACCAGCCGCGCCTCCATGGCCAGGCGCTCGGCGCTGCGCGCGGCGGAGGGCGCCGCGGCGGCGCTCAGGTCGCGAACCGTTTCGCTCAAGGCCCGGTCGAGAGCCGCGGCGTCGATCTTGAAGCGGCTAACAATCGCCGTTCTCAGCGATTCGCCGACCCAGGCGTAGAGCTTCTCCGCCAGATCCGGCGTCAGCTGCGGGTGTCGCGCCAGGGGCGAGCGCAGGGAAGGGGTCTTTCTGGCTTCTTCGATCAGCCGCGCGAGGGCCGGGCCTTGAAGATCGGCGTACTCGTTGCTGGCCAAGGCCGTCATCACCATCGGGTCATGACCATTCAGGATCGCTTCGACCACGCGACCGCCGATGCCTGGACGACGGGCGACCTCGACGTGGTGTTCGACGGTGGCCTCGCGAAGCAGGCGGATAAGATCCTCGTCCTGGAGCAGGGGGCTGGTGGCGATGATGGGACGCGCGATCTCGATCTCGTCAAGGGCGAGAACGTTGATCAAGGCCAAGGGCGCCCAGTGCGCCTCGGCGATCCGTTCCGCCAACCGCCGGCGCACGTCGCGCGCAGCCTGGACCACCAAGCTGACGAAAAGCTCGCTGAGCATAGCCTCGGCGGCGGCCATTTCCTTGGGGCTGGTAGCCTGAACGCCCTCGCACAGATCGACCACGGCCATGAGCAGCCGTTCACGGTCAGCGGTGCTGCGGCTCTGCGCCAAGCCAGTCAGTTTCGACGAGTGATCGACGGCGGTCAAAGGTCGTCCTCCGTTGCGCCTTGTCCGCCACAGTGCGAAAGCGGCGTGAAAACAAAATGAACTGACGTGATTTATCCCGACAATTCGTCAGGATGAGGTCCGAGGAAGCTTACCGCATGGGCGAACCGCTGCTTTTGGCGCTCGATCAGGGTACCACATCCACTCGAGCGGTGCTGTTCGACCTGTCCGGCCGGGCCCTGAGGTCGGCCTCGTGGCCTTTGCGCCAGTCCTATCCTGCGGACGGATGGGTGGAGCACGACGCCGAGGAGATCTTCGAGGCTGCCGTCACGGTCCTGCGCGAGGCCGTCAAAACGTCGGGGCGGTCGCCGGCGGATATCGCCGCCCTGGGGATCACCAACCAGCGTGAAACGACCATCGTCTGGGACAAGGCGTCTGGGCGGCCAATCCACCCTGCGATCGTCTGGCAGGACCGCCGAACGGCCGACCTTTGCGACACCTTGCGAAGCCAGGGCTCAGAGCCCGAGGTGGCTCGCACCACGGGGTTGCTGCTGGATCCCTATTTCTCGGCCACCAAGATCGCTTGGATTCTAGACGCCGTTTCCGGCGCGCGAGAACGGGCCGAGGCGGGCGACCTTCTCTGCGGCACAGTCGACACCTGGTTGATCTGGAAGCTGACGGGCGGCGCCGTTCACGCCACGGACGCCACCAACGCCTCGCGCACCCTGCTTTACGACCTGCGAGCCCAGGACTGGTCGTCGGCGATGCTCAAGCTGTTCCAAGTGCCCCGCGCGCTGTTGCCCCAGGTGCGAGATTGCGCCGATGACTACGGGCGTATGACGGCAGACGTTCTGGGGTTCGAACTCCCCATCCGCGGCGTCGCGGGCGATCAGCAGGCCGCCCTTATGGGCCAGGGATGCGTCCGGCCCGGCGAGATGAAGGCGACCTATGGCACTGGTTGTTTCATGCTGGTGCATACCGGGGATGAGCCCGCCGTCTCCAACTCGAGGCTGCTCACGACCGTGGCTGCGCGCCTGAGCGGTCGCTCCACCTTCGCCCTGGAGGGCTCGATCTTCATGGCCGGCGCCGCGATCCAGTGGCTGGGCCAAGAGTTAGGCGTGGAAGGGGGACCGGCGGCCGCCGAGGCGCTGGCGCGTTCGGCGCGCCCAGGGCACGAAGTCAGTGTCGTGCCCGCGTTCACCGGACTGGGGGCCCCGTGGTGGGACGCCGACGCCCGCGGCGCGGTCCTGGGCTTGACGCGCGACTCAGGCCTCGCCGAGATCGCCGCCGCCACCTTCGACGCCTGCGCCCTTCAAACCCGCGACCTC
>Ga0105047_10015811_pt1 | contig 11872 bp, 11 predicted proteins | sample MAT04_FD_78384 | JGI IMG/M metagenome (GOLD analysis project Ga0105047, IMG submission 78384) | Freshwater microbial communities from Lake Fryxell liftoff mats and glacier meltwater in Antarctica - MAT-04 (megahit assembly) | ecosystem: Environmental > Aquatic > Freshwater > Ice > Liftoff... | reverse complement strand
GGCCAATCGCCCTGCCCCCCGGCTGACTTCTGGTTCGGAAATATTTCGAGGCGGCACCCGGTACAAAAGGAAGCGTCCGCCAGTAAGCGGACGCCTCTTGAAGAGCAACCTGGGATCGGGTGTGTGTTTATCGGCGGCGACGGTGCGCGAGAATGAGGCTTGCACCGATTAAGGCGCAAAGACCCGCGCTTGGCTCCGGTACGGGCGATGCGTCAAGCCGGACGTTGTCGAATACGCCCCGGCCGGGACCGAATTGGCTCTGGGATGGATCCGGTGCCTCTAGCGATATGCCGACGTTGCCCGTCGGTGCCACGGCACCAGTGGTGAACGTGTAAGTGAAGTCTTGGAAGGTGCCGCCGGTCACGGCACTAGGGACGGCGACGAGGGTAAAGGTGCCCAGTTCTGTGCCGCCGTTCGTAAGGCCGAAGCGCATGGACCCCGAGATATCGCCAACTACGCGGTTCCCGAGCGCGACGGTCAGTGTGTATGTCGTGTTGGCCAGGAAAGTCACGCCGAGATCCTGGGTCATCGTAGTGCTCGCAAGCTGGCCGCCGTAGCGCACTCCAGTACCGCCGGTAAGGCTGACCTCGGTGGAGATCTCCGTAAAGCTGCTCCCCGCCCAGTCCGTGGCAGAGGCATACGTCATGGGGTTCCCGCCAGGACTTTCGAAGCTGGAGTTTAGAATAACAACAGCGGCCGCATGGCTGGTGGCGGCGGATGCCAGAAGTAGAACGGCGGCACCGAGGAATTGTGGTTTTGTCATTTGTGGTTTTGTCATTTTTTTGTGGTTTGTAGTTTCCGTAGCTTTTACAGGCTGTGAAGAATTTCAGAACCGAAAAATCACTAAGGTATTACATGCGCGATCCGTGATTCGGTTGCAAGTGTACAAGTGAAGGTTCTTAGGCGAGCAGCCGATGAAAATCGCGGAAGGTCAGGCACGGCGTCGGCGGAAAAGAAGCAGGCCGCCGAGTGTCACGAGAGCGCACGAAGAAACCTCTGGAACAACGGCCAGCGGAGAGGTGGTTCCTGCAAAAAGACCCGCAATATCGCTATCGGTAATGGCATGATCCCAGATCGCGACATCATCGAGCCACCCCCCGAAGTCTCGGTCGGGTTCGCCGTCCGTGTCTCCAAGGACAAGCTGATCAGTGCTGGCAAAATTCGTTCCCATATAGGTGTTCGTGGTCTTCACACCATTCAACCAGACTGTGCGCACACCATTGTCCAAAGTGAATGCCACATGGTGCCATGTCGCGTTCCAAAGCACTCCGATATTTCCCTCTTGATTGTTCTGGGTAGTGGTATCCACACGCAATCTGCCATCTGGGGAGTTACCGCTCCGTTGGATCTGAAAACCAGGATTGGTTCCCTTTGAAATCGGGCGCAGCCACGCATCCGTGTCTCCGGCGGTAGATTTCATCCAAAGTGATACGGAAACGATTCCTCCGGTGAATGCGAGTGTCGTACTGTGCGGGATGTTCACCCGGTCATCAGTCCCATCGAAGAAGATGGAGTGTGTCGAGCCGGACAATGCTGTCGGTCGTTCGGTATTCGAGAACGTAGCGCCCGCAACGGTGCCATTATTTCCCGTGCCTGAGTTGTCCGCGGAGTCTTGCGCATCAAAATTATAGTATGCGACAATTGCGGACTTTGAATCTACGGAGCTGAGTCCGAAGACGCCTAGCAGTGACATCAGAATCAAACGATTTTTCGATTTCATAAGTGTTACTGATGAAAAGATGGAAGGAATTTTGAGTCAAGAAAAAAATCGCGGAAAAAATTCGCGGAATGTCGGCGACTGAGCAAAAGTGGATTTAATTGTCTGAGCAAAAGTGAACCGGGATTCTTTGACTGCTGACGGGGAACCTCCTACCGCCAAACTTTTCTCCAAGGCTACGGAGGTTAGGAACGCTACTCAAGGAGAGGAGACATCCCTGCTCCTTTATAATTCTTCACATCGCTTTTGCGATCTGGCGGGAGAGTTGCTCGAGAGCCTGGTTCATGGCGACGATCCGCCCGGACATGGGTTTGTCGGCGCTTTTCACGTCCGGGGCGATGGGAACCGAAGTCCGGAAGGCTTTGGTAGCGGCGTCGCCCGCCCCGATGGGTTGGAGCTTCCAGGTGCATTCGAGGAGCAGGGTTCCGTCCGGAGCGGGATCGAAGCGCTCGATGCGGATCTCGACCAGGGCGGTGTAATCGCGGGCAATGAAATTGGTGGAGGGCTGGATGTTGGCGGAGCCGGTAAGGCGCCGCAGGTTGTCGGCGACTACGCGGGTGATTCCTGCGTCGAGCGGCTCGGACCAGAGATTTTTCTCGTGGACTTCGAGCCGACCATCGCCGGTGCGGGTGACGAGTTCCACGCGTTCCAGATAGGGTGGCAGTGACGGGCGGGCGATGGCCACCGCGGGTTTCGAGGCGGTGGGAGTTCTTGCGGAAACGGTGGCCTCGAGCAGGTGGCGGACGGGATCGTCGGCGACGGGCGCGAGGATAGAACAGGCCGTGAAGCAGAGGGGAAGGAGAAGTGTGAGGTAGCGTTTCATTGGGAATCCTTGCCCCGCAGCAGACTGTTGGGGTTGCGTTTGAGGTCGTTGGTGAGTTCGCGCAGGGCGCGGGAGGCGGTCTCGGTCTCGTGAAGCAGATTCTGGAAATTCAGAAGCAGCGGAGAGCGCGGGTCGGTCGATTTTGAGAGTTCGTCGGCGGTGGCCTCGATTTTTTTCAAACTGGCCCGGGTATCCTCGGAGAGCGCGCGGACATCCTCCAGCAAGGGATCGATGTTCTCGTTCGCCTTGGCGCTGAGTTCGTTGATCTCCTTCAATGCCTCGTCGAGGTTGGCGAGGGAGGATTGCAGTTTCTCATCGCCGGTGAGTTTTTTCAAATCGCGGGTGATGTCGATGAGGTTGGTGTTGATCTCCGTGATGTCGAGGGCGGCGATCTGTTTGTTGGCGCCTTTCAAAACATCGCGCATTTCCGTCATCACCGAGGCGATATCGAGGTCGTTGATTTTTTTCAGGGCATCGGTGATGCCGGAGATGAGTTCGTCGATCTCAGTGGGCACGGTGGGGACGACCGGATATAGCGGAGGCTCTCCCGTATCATAGGTAAAGCCCTTGGTGCCAGGTCCCACGTCGAACTCGATGTAGAGCTGCCCGGTCACGAGGCTTTGCTGTTTCATGCCGGCGCGCAGGCCTTGGTTCACGGCGAGTTTCACGCCCTCATCGGAGGAAAAGTCCAACATCCCTTTGCCCCCGCCGGTGATGTTGCCGAGATCCGTTTCCCTGAGCTCCACGACGACGGGGATGATCTTGCGGTTCTCCATGGTATCGATGATGACACTGATATCGGAGACCCGGCCGATCCTGACTCCGCCGAAGCGCACGTCCGATCCCACCTCCAGGCCATAGACACTCTTGTCGAAGTAGAGAAGTATCTTGTGGGTTTTCTCAAAATATTTTCCCGCCCCCAAGGAGACAAGAGCCACCCCCGTGATCACGAAGCCGAGCAGCGTGAAGAGGCCGATGAGTGTGGAGCTGGCTTTCTTACTCATTGTTTGTCGTTGGTTTCCGGAGGTTCGCCGCGCATCAGGAATTCACGCACGGTCGCGTTTTCCGTCTGGTCCCGGAGTTCTTCTGGATTTCCTGTCGCGCCCTGCGTCCTGGTTTCGGTATCGAGGAAAACGGAGTTGTTGGCGATGGCAAAAATACTGGCAAGCTCATGGGTCACGATCACAAACGTCGATCCAAGGGAATCCCGCAAGCGCAGAATCAGCTCGTCGAGACGCTGGGAGCTGAGTGGATCGAGGCCGGCACCCGGCTCGTCGAGGAAAAGGATATCGGGATCGAGGGACAAGGCGCGGGCGATTCCCGCGCGCTTGTTCATCCCTCCGCTGACCTGCGCCGGGTAATAGTCCTCGTAACCGGACAGTCCGACGAGGGCGAGCTTGTAGTAGGCGAGATCGCTGATTTCCGCGGCTTTCATGTCGGTGTGTTCCTCAAGGGGCATGGAGATGTTTTCCGCAAGCGTCATGGAGGACCAAAGCGCGCCGGACTGATACATGACCCCGAAGTTACGGATATATTTCCGGCGCTCGGCCGGATCGGCTGCGGTGAAATTTTCGCCGCCGTAAAAAACCGCGCCTTTCTTTGGTTCCTTGAGACCGATCATGTGGCGCAACAACGTGCTTTTTCCGCAGCCGCTGCCTCCCATGATCACGAAGATGTCCTTCTCCTGCACATCGAAACTGAGATCCTTCATCACCACGAAATCACCGAAGGCCATCGTCAGATCGCGCACGGAAATTTTCGCATCATTGTCAGGTTCGCTTGGCATATCAGATTTCCAGGATGGTGAAAATGACCGCGAAGGCGGAGTCCAGAACGATGATGGTGGTGATGGATGCGACCACGGCGCGGGTCGTCGCCTGGCCGACCGCCGCCGAGGAATTTCCGGAATTCATGCCCTGCATGCATCCGCTGATGGCAATGGCAACCCCGAAGAAGAGGCTTTTGAAAACACCCAGCGATGCCTGGGTCAGATCGATGGCGGTGAGCATTTCCGTCCAGAAAAGCGAGGGCGGAATTCCCACGGCGGCACCGACCAGCATCCCGCCAAGGATACCGATCACGTTTGAATAGATCGTGAGGATCGGCATCATCAGCACCAGCGCGAAGACACGGGGAAGCACGAGAAAATCAAAGGGATTGAAGCCAAAGGTCTTGAGGGCGTCGATTTCCTGGTTGGCGTTCATGCTGCCGATGTGTGCCGCGAAGGCCGCGCCGGTCCTGCCGCTCATGATGATGGCCGTCATCATCACACCCATTTCCCGCACCATGGCGATGCCCACAAGGTCCGCGATGTAGAGGCTGGCTCCGAAGTTCGCGAGCTGGACGTTTCCGACGAAGGCAAGGATCATTCCGATCAGGAAACTGATGAGGGAGACGATGGGCAGGGCGCTGATGCCGCATTCCTGAACCGTGAGCCAGAAATCCGACATGCGGAACCTGGCCTTTCCGACGAAGAAACGCAGGGTGGCGTGCACGGTGTCGCCGGTGAAAGCCAGCACCGACTCGACAGACTTCCAGGCGGAGGACGATCGCAAGCCGAGCCAGCGCAGTCCCTGCGGCTCCTCGTCCCGGTTTTTCGCCTCGCTGCGCTCCGGCACTTTGAGAGCCAGCTCCATCAGGCCGCGCAAGTCATCGGGGAGACCATCCAATGTCGGCTCGCCCTCCGTTTCAGCCTCCCTGACTTTTCTCAGGAGCCATGCGGGGAGGGTCGAGTCGAAACGACCCAGTCCCCCGGTATCGAACTCATCCGGCCATGCCGCCGCATCACCCTCGACGAGGATTTCCCGCCCCCGCAACCAGTCACCTGAAAGCCTGAGCACCCGGTTTTCCCAGACGGCTTTGGGTGGATCGCCAGGTGACTCTTCTTGCTTCTTCATTACCGGCTGCTTGTGAAATCGCTGCGGAAGCTTCCCCGGACAATCCGCGCTTCATGGTTCTAACATACCGCTACGTGCTCGATGTTGCCAGCCGGAAATCCGATCCCCCGACATACTGGCAATCAGACTTTCCCTTTGAGAAAAGGGACCAGCTCATCGACTCCGAAGTCGGCGAGAATCTCCCCTTCCCAATCGAGAGTCGGCGCTTTGCTCTGGCCGGAAATTCTGACCATCCCGTCCATCGCCTCGCGGTTTCCGGAGACGACCACACGCTTTACCGCGATGGAATTTTTCCGAAGGTAATCCTCAACCTCCACGCACCAACCACATCCGCTCTTCACATACAACACACGTTCATCAGCCATGGACTCACAGTTCCACTCTTCTGAGAGGTTGAAAGCGAAAATTTAAAGTTCCAGGCTCCCGCTGCATTCTGTAGCCCCGAGATTGGACGACTCTCACGAGGAGTTTCATTCCGGCAGTGGCGCAACACGATCACACGGCACTGGCCAGCAACAGTTTTCCCGCGCTTGACCGCGAGGGTATCCGAGGCAGTCTGGGGTCACATGACACGCCGGTTAGTCCTACTTATCTTTGTTTTCGCCCTCACGATCCCGCACCTGCCCGCCCAGGAGGGCGATCAGGCTGCCACCTCCACTGCATCGGATCCCCAGGTCTCCAAGGAAATTCTCAGGCTGGAACTCGATCCTCTGACCAAGCAGGAACTTGAAACAGAAGCGGACGCGTGGCAGGCGCTTCTAAAGGAAAATGCAGGCCGGATCGCCGGTTTGGAAATCCAATCCATCAGAGGCACGGGCGACAACGAGGAGATCCAGAAACAGCTCATTGCTCTGCGGGAGGAAAAGGTGGGGCTGGTTTCCCGGTTGGAAATCGTGCTGGACGCTTACGATCTAAAAGGCGGCGATACCGCGGAGCGCCGGAAATACCTCGCAGCCGTCCGCGGGATCAAGACCGGGGTCAATGATGTCAACACGCGCGTGCAGGCTTTCAACTCATGGTTCACCTCGCAGGAGGGAGGGATCAAGGTGGCCATCAACGCCCTCAAGTTCGTCGGGATCATCGTCGTCTTCTGGTTCATCGCGTTTTTCTCAAGCAAGCTCATCCACCGTGCGGTAGAGAAGCAGCCGCATCTCTCCTCCCTTCTCAAAGTCTTCATCAGCAGAATGAGTCGCCGCGTGATTCTGGCCGTAGGACTGGTGGTCGCTCTCGCCACCGTGGGAGTCAATGTCGGTGCCGCCCTCGCCCTGATCGGAGGTGGAGCTTTCATTCTCGCGTTCGCATTGCAGGACACTCTCAGCAATTTCGCCGCAGGCGTGATGCTCATCATCTACCGGCCCTTCGATGTCGGCGATGCCGTGGAGCTGGGAGCGATTTCGGGGACGGTCGATAGCGTGAGCCTGGTCAGCACCACCATACGCACTTTCGACAACAAGAAGGTGCTCGTCCCGAACAATAAAGTATGGGGGGAAACGATCACCAACATCACCGGAATGCCCACCCGCCGGGTGGATTTGATCTTCGGCATCGGATATGACGATGACGCGGACAAGGCCCAGGAGATCCTCGAGCGCATCGTCGCGGAGAACGAACTCTGCCTCGACGTGCCGGAACCCGCGATCCATCTTCACGAACTCGGCGAATCCTCGGTCAATTTCATCTGCCGCCCATGGGCGAACACCGCGGACCATTGGACTGTCTATTGGGCCATCACGAAACGGGTGAAGAAAGAATTCGACGCGGCAGGCATCTCCATCCCGTATCCTCAGACGGATGTGCACCTGCATACGGTGGCTCCGGCTTCAGGAAACAGGGAGTCCTCCGGGGATTTCCGGAAAAATTCCTGAAAAGCCTGGTTCCGGGGAAAATTGCTTGATCACTCAACACCGGCTCCATAGATGTTAATTCGGATCGAAGGACGCGGTGTGACTGCGGCGATCAGATTCTGCCTCTCCAACCGAAAAAACCATGATTCCCCGTCACCTTCTTTGTTCCGCCTTCATTTCCTCGTTACTGGTATCCGGCGCGTCTGCCGCAGTAACTTTCGTCCCGTCTTTCACCGCCCAAGCGATGGCGGATCTTTCACCAGCCGATCAGGACAAGTTCACCGACGGCCTTGACTTCTGGAGCAGCATCATAACGGGTCATCGTGATGGAGTTAACCGCACTTACACTTTGACGATCGATACTTTCAATGAAGGCGTCTCCCCTCAGAACACCATCACTCTGGGCAGCGCCGGCCCCACGGAGGGCGTCTTTTCGAATGTGGTTCCAGGAGCTCTCACTTCCGATGGAAAGTTCATACTTGCCACAAAGGGAATCGCCAGTTTCAACGTGAATCCTGCCGCTGGGACATTGAGTGCCCTCGTCATCCGTCATGAAATCGGGCACGCGATCGGTATTGGAACTCTCTGGGAAGACAACGAGGTCTATAACGACGGAGTGGCGGCCAATTCGAACCGCACCGCCACAGTCGGAAGCCCCGGCCAATACTCAGGCGCCTTCGCCCTCGCCGCCTACAAGCTGGAGTATGATCCGGCCGCCACCTTCGTCCCGGTCGAACTTGATGGCGGTGGAGGAACCGCCAACGGGCATTGGAACGAGGTCGCGGACAATCCGAACTCGGAGAACACCCCGGGTTTTGACATCAATCCCGGAGACGGGCAAGCGGCTCCTGTCGTGCTGTTCGGACCAAACGCGGGCCTGTCCCGCGATGACGAACTGATGACCGGTTTTCTCAGTGGCACCGCCTACCTCAGCAATACGACGATCCAGTCCCTGGTCGATCTCGGCTTCACCGTCAGCACGCCGGTTCCCGAGCCTTCCGTCCTGGCGTTCGCAGGACTCGCAATTCTCTGCGGTTTCCGCCGCCGTCGCTGACGGTGTCTTACAGCGTAAAGCGGCCCGCCACGCCGCCGTCTGCACGGACAAGGCGATCTCGTTCATCGAGAAAAACAAGGACGCGCCGTTTTTCTGCTACATTCCCTTTACCACCCCGCATTCCCCATCGGCCGCTCCGGAGAAATTCCGGGAAAAATTCAAAGACATGCCCATCACCCAGAAGGTGAACACCAAACAACTCTCCACCCTCATCGTGATCGCCTTGCAGAAAGGCAAAGCCAAGCTGCTTGGTGCGTGTTCCGGCAAGGACGAGAATACGGATGCGAAAAAACTGGCGGACACGGTAGCACCCTGGCCAAAGGAAGCACAAACACCAAACCCGACAAAACCCGGGTTCTAAGAATCCGATCCGCGCCCATCCGCGTGCATCCGTGGTTCAAAAAACCCAGCTCTACAATTTCAGCTTTTCAGCTTTTCAGTTTTTCCCCCTCATCCTTAAACGACTCCGCGCGTCTCTCATCGATACAGCGCTTAAGCCACCCGACCAGTTTCTCCGCCTCCGGTGATTCCGAACGCATCGAGCCAAGCGCCGTCCAATCAAGGTGCTGTCTGGATTGCACAGCGGAAATGCGGTGGACATCCAGTTTCCCCATGATTGCTTCAGTCTCCTTGGGATGCGCGTTGAGAATGTGCGCCGGGCGCGGCAGATCATCCAGAACCTCGGCGGTCATGCCGAAAGAAGTGACCCCGATCCCATACATGCTGCTGAGTTTTCTCAAAGCATCCGCCAACGCCTCGTCCTCGATCGGTCCGGCATAGATTAGTTCCCCACCCTGCGCCCACTGCGAGACGGAGAGGGTTTGGAAAAAATCCTCGCGGTAGGTCATCAGCGAGGGCGAAAGGCGGAGCCTCGCGGAGTGCAGGCGGAAGGGAGCGATCCCAAGCCGTTGCTTGAAGGAAAGCATCGTTTCATCCAGAGACATCTCCTCATCGCCCGCGCCGCCGGTCTCCCAATCGACGAGAACCAGCTCCGGGTATTTCCACAGATTGCTGATGGGAGAGGTGTTGGTGAAGGGGTCGCGGAAGGCAAAAGGAAAACGTCCGTTGATCTCGAAATAACGGGTCACCACCGCGCGGAATTTCCTGATCCGCAGCATCGCGTTATCGATGGAATTGCTTTCCCCCAGATCGTCAAGCTGCCCCTGCCTGTAGGCCAGCAGCTCCTGCGCTCCCGAAAGCGCGGGCAACGGCTCGCTCCTGCGGTAATAACCCTGCCCTTTCTCCACCTTTGCGATCGCCGAGGTCGGATCACAGGACATGATGGAAAAATGGTAGCGCAGGGAAGCGTCCGAGTAATTCCCCGTGAGGCTCCTCCGCGAAAGCCGGATCAGTTCCGTCCCCTTGATCGCCTCCGCAGGATTGGAGGGCAGAAGGCCGGGCAAAATGTCATTCAACTGGGTTCGGAGACTCATATAGGGAGGAAGTGTCGCTAATCTCCCACCATCCAATCTCCCCCCTCCCCTACCATCAAGCGCTTTCTTCCATGTTCACTGATCGCAGGTTATTCTCCACCTTTGAAACTTCCTATTGCGCTCCCGGGGAAATCCGGTTTAGTCTTCCTCCCCCGGCTATTACCACGCCGGTTTTTTCACATCACGCCTATGAATCCGGACCGCGCCACTCTCAATTTCCTGAATTCCTTCCCGGAAGAAGCCCGTAAACGTGGCGACATGCTCCAGAAAGACGGAGCGGTGACACAGATTTTCGGAAACCACCTCTTCATCCAAGGTCGCGTCGAGGACGAGACCGGCACCCACCGCACCTCCCTCCGCCTCCAGGGGAACCGCTGGTTCGGCTCCTGCACCGCTGAGGACGATCTGATCTCCGGCGCCTGCCAGTATGCGACCATGATGGAGCGTATGCACCGCGGAGAGGATCTCCCGGAGTCCCCCAACGAATTCGACGACACCCCAGTTCTCGATATCATCGAGGACAAGCTGGACCGCGAGCTCGACGACAAGGAGGCGGATTACGTCACGAAGATCGAAAAGCGCTACCGCCGCTACGTGATCGAAGGCGAGCTGCACGACCACGACATGGTCCGCATCAACCCCCGATGGGAAATCACCACCTACGAGCCGCTCGAACTCTGGCCCATGCCCCCCGGCGATATCCTCGAGTTCTGGAACTTCCTCGCCTATGCGTTTTACAAAAGGAAACTCCCTTACCCCGAGTTCATGTCCGTCATCACGGATCTCGCCTCGGTGCAGAAAAAGATGGCCGAGTGGGAGCAGGAGCGCGAGGTCGCTTCCTGGTATGACCGTATCGAGCAGGTCAACGAGCGCCCTCCTCAGGACGCGCCGATGACCGTCAGCTTCCGCCTCGTGGCGACCATCAACGAGGCGCGCATGGAGGTCCGGGAAAGCCGCCCGAACGCCCAGCACCTCCAGCTTCGCGAAAAAACCGACATCGAGAAATACGTCGCCCTCCACCAGGAAGGCGCGCTCCTCATGGATGCCTCCTCACAGACTCTCTGGGAGCACTTCCTCGCCTTCTACCGCAAGCACGGCGATACCACTCTTGATTTCGATCAGGAGGAATCCTGCCGTTTCATGAACCGCGTGTTCATGCAGCCCGCTCTCGAGGGCTACCTCGTTAATCTCGACGACAAGCCCTTCCGCGTTTCAGACGAAGCCCTCTCATGGGTCTGCGTTGACGAACCCTATGATCCGAATTCCTTCGCCATCCAGCTCGTAACCGCCACCGGCGAGAACGTCTCCCACTCTGTCCGCCTCCTCCCCGGTCGCAAGGAACTCTATCAGTCCGATGAAACGGTTTTCCCCGGACCTTCCCGCTGGCTCGAAGGGACCGAGGTCATGCCCCGCTACCTCATCCCGAGGAAAGTCATCGACTCACTCGAAGGCGTGGAATTCCTCCGGAAAATCGGTGCGTCCCTCCCCGAGTCCCTCGTCAAGCGCGTCGTCGATCTCGAGCTGAAACCCAAGCTGGAGATGAAACTCATCGCCGGCCTTACCGCCGCCGAGACCGAGCACCTTGTCGTCGATGTCACCGCTATCGAGACCAAAGGCCGCCGCACCGAGCGCCTCACGAAAGAGGGCTGGGAACTCGTCGAGCAACAACCGGTCAAGGGCAAGCAGCTCCTCCGTTTCGCCCGCGAGCCGCTCCATGCCGTCCCGCCTATCCTCGATGAAATGTCCCTTGCCTACGACGAGAAGCTCATCTCCTTCAAGTCCCGCATCACCAAGCAGTTTCCTGAAAAATTCGCCGAATGGGTGCGCGCCATGCCTCCCGAGATCGAGCTGGATATCGACCTCCGTCTGAAGTCCATCCTCAATGACCCTGTCACTGCCGCCGTCCGCTTCGAGGTCGTCGGCCAGGATATCGACTGGTTCGATCTCCGCATCGTCATCGATGTGCAGGGCGTCAACCTTTCGAAATCCCAGATCCGCCAGCTCGTCGCCGCCCGCGGTGGCTACGTCCGCATGGACGATGGCTCGTGGATGCGTTTGGAAATCAAGCTCGATGCCGACCAGCGCGAAGCCGTCACCCGCCTCG
>Ga0105047_10015810_pt1 | contig 11872 bp, 7 predicted proteins | sample MAT04_FD_78384 | JGI IMG/M metagenome (GOLD analysis project Ga0105047, IMG submission 78384) | Freshwater microbial communities from Lake Fryxell liftoff mats and glacier meltwater in Antarctica - MAT-04 (megahit assembly) | ecosystem: Environmental > Aquatic > Freshwater > Ice > Liftoff... | reverse complement strand
CTTCACCTTCGGCGCCGGCACCATCAAGGCCCTCACCGTGACCGGCGACCTGCTGACGCGCAGCCGCCTGGCGGCCAATCTGACCAACGGCGTCGGCGACCGCGTGAACACGCTCATCGGCCCCGGCAACGTCCAAGGGACGCGGGCCGCTTTGCCATGGATCTTGAATCAGCCCCGGCGTTAGGCGGCGTTGCACACTGCCGAAGTGGGTTGGGCGCGTCAACTCGAGCGCGAGAGACGGCCCGGTATTCGCCGCGGCCCCCACTGCTGGCGGTCGCTGGGGAGTGGTCGCAGGCCGGTGACGCGGTGGATCAGGCCGTGGCCGAGGTAGAGCACCGGGGTGGCGACGAGGGCCAGGACGAACTTGAGTGTGTAGCCGGTCATCGCGGTCTTAAGGACCTCGTGCAGGCTCATCGGCTCGCCCGAGCCAGCGATGAGCTTGCGGCCAATATAGAAGGCCAGGAAGGTGACGACCAAGGAGTCAACCAGCTGGCTGATGAGCGTCGAGCCGGTGGCGCGGAGCCAGATCATGCGTCCGCCGGTGGCGCGTTTGAAGACGCCGAAGAGGAAGATGTCCAGAAAGTTGTTGACCAGGTAGGCGGTGATGGAGGCGAGGTACATGACGCTGGCGCTGCCGAAGATCGCCTCGAAGGCTTGCGGGGTGACGTTGAACGGCGCGGTCCAATAGGGCAGCGCGCGGGCGGCCTGGATGACGATGAACGCCAGCAGGGCCATGGTGAAGCTGACGAGCACGGCGCGCCGGGCGGCGCGCTTGCCGTAGTAGTCGTTGAGCCAGTCGGTGATCAGGAAGGTGATCGGGAAGGTGAGCATCCCGGCGGTGTGCTCGATGGTCGTGCCGAAGAACGGCAGCGAGACTGGCAGGTGGAACTGGAAGAGCTTGACGCCCAGGATGTCGGCGATGAGCAGGCACATGACGCTGGTGGCGGTGAGCCAGAGGTAAACCTGCGAGGCGCGAGAGATCTCGGGCGGGCCGGGGTGTGCGAGAGCATCTGCGGGCGTGTTGGTGTCGCGCGGGTGCAACTCGGCCATGGCCGATTGTTCGCACGTGGGAGCGGCTGCGGCGGGGCTCGCGACGAGGGAGGCCGGCGGCGGCTTGCTCAGGCCCCGATGGCCTTGAGGGCGTGGGCCCGCGCGGCGTTGAGCGCGTCTTTGACCTTGGTCAGGTCAGTTCCGCCGCCCTGGGCCATGTCGGGCTTGCCGCCGCCCTTGCCGCCGCATGCCGCGGCGGTATCACGGACCCAGTCACCGGCCTTGAGCCCGCGCTTGACCAGCGCGTCGGGCACGGCGGCGACGATCGAGAGCTTGCCGCCCTCGGCATCGACGCTGATGAGCAGCACGGCGTGCCTAGGGCGGGCCTCACGCGAGGCGTTGATGGCCGCGGCCAGCGCGTCTTTATCGCTGCCGGCGTCGATGGTCGTGGCGATAAAGGGCATCAATTCCCACTCGCTGCTGGCGGCCATAGAGCGCGCGAGCGACGCGACCTCTGCCGCACGAACGCCCGAGGCGGCCTTGCTGGCGGCCTTGAGCTTCTCTTGAAGCTCGGTGAGGGTTGTTCGCAGCTTGTTGCGGGCGATCAGCGGCAGCGGCATGGAGTCAAGCTGACCCGAGATCGCCTTGACCTCTTCGGCGAGCTCGGGGCTCGCGGGCAGAGCGCTGGCCGCATCGATGCGGTTACGCAGGCCGTGGGCGGCTTCGTCGGCGGCTTTGGCGGCAACGCCGGTGACGGCGACTAGACGCCGGATGCCCTTGGCGACGGCCTCTTCACCCATCAGGGCAAAGCTGCCGATGCTGCGCGTGTTCGCGACGTGCGTCCCGCCGCAGAATTCGGCAGAGACCTTGCTGGCGCCGGCGGGGTTAGTCAGCTCTTCAATAGGCCGTCCGACGCTGACCACGCGGACGGGGTCGGGGTAGGCCTCACCAAAGACGGCGCGGATGCCGGCGATGGTCTTGGCCTGTGCGAGCGGCAGCAACGAGGTGTAGACCTCGTGCTGGGCCTGGATCTCGCCCTCAACAATCTGCTCGATCTTAAGCAGTTCTTCAAGGCTGACGGGCTTTGCGTGGCTGAAGTCAAACCGCAGGCGGTCGGGGGCAACCAGCGAGCCCTTCTGCTCTACGCCGGCGCCCAGCGCTTCACGCAGGGCCAGGTTGAGCAGGTGCGTGCCGGTGTGGTTGGAGGCGATCATCGCGCGGCGCGACTGGTCAAGCTTGACCAGCACGCTGTCACCCACGTGCAGCTCGCCCTTGACCACGCGGCAGACGTGGGCGACGAACCCGCCGTAGGCGCGGGTGTCTTCAACGCGGGCCTCGACGCCGCCGGTGGTTGGCGCATCGGCCCCGGCCGAGCCTGAGCGGCCCATCACGTCGATCTCGCCGTGGTCGGCGCTCTGGCCGCCCATCTCGGCGTAAAGACATGTGCGATCAAGCACGACGGCAACGGGGGCAAGGCTGGCCTCGCCACAGCGGGCGACCTGGTCAAAGCTTGCGCCGTTCCAGATCGCCTTGACGGTGGCGCGGACCTCGCGCCCGTGGAACTTGTCGCTGTCCTCAGTAGCGTGCACGCCCATGGCGCGGAGCTTGGCGATCGCGTCGCCGGTCAGGGCCAGGTCTGCGGCGTGCGCGGCGAACTTGCCGCCGGCGCGGGCGCGGTCTTTGGCTTCTTCCATCAGGCGGGTGAAGCCGGTCATGTCAACGGTCATGCCGCGCTCGGCGGCCATGAGGTCTGTCAGGTCGATCGGGAAGCCGAAGGTGTCGTAGAGCTTGAAGGCGTCTTCGGCGGCGATGCCGCGGGCGCCGTTCATCCCGGCGGGCGCGAAGTGCGCGTCTGCCCATGCGGGGGTCATGCCCGCGAGTCGCGTGTGCGCGACGGGCTTGCCGGCCTTGTCGACAATAGAGACGCCCAGGCCGTTCTCGTCCTTGGCGACGCTGGCGGTGTGCCCGGCCATCTGGTGGTGCGGTGCGAGGCGGCTCTTGGCCAGCGCGCGTCCGCAGGCCTCGTCAAAGAGCACGATGCCGCGGTCAAGCGTGCGGGCGAAGCTCTCTTCTTCGTCGCGGACCATCGCGGCGACGCGGGCGGGGTCACGCGCAAGCTCAGGGAAGGCCGGGGCCATCTGATCGCAGACCACCGGGATGAGCTGGGCGAAGAAGCCGGTCTTGGCGCCGAGGGTTTGGCGGCCGTAGCGGACGGCGCGGCGCAGGATTCGGCGCAGCACGTAGCCGCGGCCCTCGTTGCTGGGCACGGCGCCGTCGGTGATGGCAATTGTCAGCGTCCGCGCGTGGTCGGCGATGACGCGATAGGCCATGTCTTTGTGGCCGACGTCGGCGGTCCCGAGCCGACCGGTGTAGGCCGTCGCGCCGGTGATGCGCTCGATGGCGGCGAACAGCGGCATGAATACGTCGGTGTCGTAGTTGCTCGGGACGTTGTTGAGCACGCTGACAAGGCGTTCAAAGCCCATGCCGGTGTCGACGTGGCGGGCCGGCAGCGGGCGGAGCGAGCCGTCGGCCTCGCGGTTGAACTGGATAAAGACGTTGTTCCAGACCTCGATGACGCTGGGGTCTGAGGCGTTGACGAGCTTGGCGGCGTCACGCCCGCCGACGCGGTCGATGTGGATCTCGGTGCACGGGCCGCAGGGGCCGGTATCGCCCATCTCCCAGAAGTTGTCCTTCATGTTCCCGGGCAGCACGCGCGCGGGCGGAAGGTGCTTGAGCCACAGCTCGCGTGTCTCATCGTCGGGCTTGAGCCCGGTGGCGGGGTTCCCGCCAAAGTACGTGGCGTAGAGGCGGTCGGGCGGGATGCCGTAGACCTTGGTCAGCAGCTCCCACGACCACTCGACGGCCTCTTGCTTGAAGTAGTCACCGAAGCTCCAGTTGCCGAGCATCTCAAAGAAGGTGTGGTGGTAGGTGTCTTTGCCGACGTCCTCGAGGTCGTTGTGCTTGCCGCCGGCGCGGATGCACTTTTGGCTGTTGACGGCCCGCTTGAGCCGGCCCATCGAGGTGCCCGGGTCGGCCTGCCCGAGGAACAAGGGTTTGAACTGGTTCATGCCCGCGTTGGTGAACAGCAGGGTCGGGTCGTCAACCGGCACACTCGGCGAGCTGGGCACAAACTCGTGCCCGCGAGACACGAAGAACTCGATGAACGCGCTGCGCACCCGCGCTGCACTCCAGTGCGAGTTGGGGAAGCTGCCTGCGTGACCGGTGTTGTTGGGGGGCATCTTTTATGGCAGGGGGGTTGGTCGGTTTTTGCACAGCGGATGCGGGCGAAGGCCCGTGAGATCGAGCGTAGGTCAAGCTGGGCGGGTGGACGTTTGCGCTCGATGAACTGCCCACCCACGAAGTTGGCGGGGGTAGCGGAGAGCGACGCATGGCGGGCCCTCGGCCGTCCCTTTCTCAGCGCGATGGCCGGTAGGAATCTGGCCCTCCGAAAGGCAAAGAGGCAGGATGAAATCCTGGCCCCCGCGATCCTGTACTCATTGGGCCTGCGGTAACAATCCGAGCTGCCACATGAAGAACATGCGCGTGTCCACGGCGTCGCGGATCCGTAGGTTCAGCGGCTTGCCCGCGCCGTGCCCGGCGTCGCGATCAACCCACAGCAGGACGGGCTTGTCCTGCGGGTTGCTAGAAGTTGCGGCCTGCATGGCCGCCGCCATCTTGCGGGCGTGCAGAGCGTGGACGCGCGTGTCGTTCTCGCCGGCGGTGAAGAAGACGGCCGGATACTGCGTGCCGGGCTTGATGTTCTGGTAGGGCGAGTACTGCCGGAGGAATGCGAAGTGCTCGGGGTTGGCGGGGTCGCCGTACTCGGGCACCCAGTACCGGGCCATGAGGAACTGTTGGTAGCGGAGCATGTCTAGCAGTGGCACCGCGCAAATGATGGCCCTAAACAGCTCGGGGCGCTGGGTCATCAGTGCGCCCATCAGCAGCCCGCCGTTGCTGCCGCCCGAGGCGCCGAGCTTGGCGGGACTGGTGTACTTGTTGTCGATGAGCCACTGCGCCGCGGCGATCATGTCGTCAAACGTGTTCTGCTTATTGGCGAGCATCCCGCCCTCGTGCCAGGGCTTGCCGTACTCTCCGCCGCCGCGCAGGTTGGGCAGCGCGAAGACTCCGCCAGCCTCGAACCACGGGAAGAGCGTGGGCGAGAAGAAGGGCGTCTCAGAGATGTTGAAACCGCCGTAACCGTTGAGGATCGTTGGGTTGTTCCCGTCAAGGGCGAGGCCCTTCTTGTGGACGATGAACATGGTCACGGGCGTGCCGTCCTTGCTGCTGAAGCTGACCTGCTTGACCTCGACGGTCGTCGGATCAACCGGGACCTGCGGACGCTCCCAAACCGCGGGCTCGGCGCTGGCCTTGGCGAGGTCAACCTTGAAGATCGTGCTGGGGTAGTTGAAGCTGGTGAAGCTGAGGTACGCCTCGGTGCGGTCGTGCTCGACGCTCAGGCCCGCGCTGCCGATGCCCGGGAGCTTCAGGTCGCCGGCCAGGTCGCCGTAGGGCTTGCCGTCCATGCTGAACAGGCGGATGCGGCTGGTGGCTTTCTCTTCGTAGTCTGCGGCAAGCAGACCTTTGGCAACGCCAAAGCCGGTAAGCACGGCGTCGCCGCGCCCGGGGATGATGCTCTTCCAGTTCGCCTCCGCCGGGTTGTTTAGATCGACCGCGAAGACCTGCTTGTTGGGGGCCTTGTAGTCGGTGAGCATGTAAAGCGTGTCGCCCTCAATGCTGCCGAAAAACGTGTTGGGCGAGCCGACCTTGATTTCGGCGAGTTCGATCTTGGCACCCTCGGCGACCTGCCCGACGACGCCACCCTTCCACCACTTACGCAGGTCAACCGCCCAGAGGTCGTTGCTGCTGGTGCCCGTCCAGTAGCTAAGCACCAGCCACTTGCCGTCACGGCTGACGGTCGCGCCGGGGCCCCAGGTCGTCGCGAGCTTCTCGTTTTCCTCTTTGGTGAACTGCTTGAAGAGCACGGGGTTGAAGCGCGGGTGCTGGCCGAGAGTGTGGAACATGATCCGCGCCGAGTAGGGGTCGTTCACGTCGGCGAGACGCCTGTAGAACAGCCCAGAGTTGTCGGGCAGCCACTGCACTGGATAGGCCTTGCTGTCAAGCGTGTCGGGCAGCCAGCGGCCGCTGTCTATGTCCATGAAGTAGATCGTTGTGTTCTCGTCGCCGCGGCGGTAGAGGCTGAAGGCCAGCAGCTTGCCGTCCTGGCTCGGCAGCAACCCGCCCAGGGCGGTCAGGCCCGAGGGGTCGATCTTCGCCGGGTCAAGGATCACGCGCGGCTCGCTAACGGTCCCGTCCGCGGCCTTCACGCGCATCAGCACGCGGGGCTGGTTCTCTGTGCCCTCACGCTTGGTATAGAAGTAGCGATCGCCGGCCATGGCCGGGGCCGAGACGCTGCCGATCTGCATCAGCGGGCGGAACTTGTCTTCGACGGCCTTGCGACCGGGGAGGTTGTCGAGCACCGAGCGGGTGTGAGCGTTCTGCGCGTCGGTCCACGCTGAAACTTCGTCATTGACCTTGCCCATGGTTTTAGGGTCTGAGTTGTCGCCCTCAAGCCAGCGGTAGTTGTCAGTGAGTGTGACGCCGTGGAGCGTTTCGGTCGCTGGGCGAACCTCGGTCTTGGGCGGGGCACCGGCGGCCTGAACAGAGCTTGTGATCATGGCGGCCACCAGCGTGCAACCGGTCATCAGGCGTGTCTTCATGGGCGAAGCCTAAGCGCGCGGGCCAGACGCGGGCACAAGGCCGTGGCCCCAGGGCACTAGGCCAGGGCCTCCATGCGGGTAGGCCCAAACGCCTGAGATTGGGGCCCGCCCGTCCGTCATCCGCACGCCCGTTACCACGGGCAGCGTGATAGGCACCCCATCAGCGCACAGCAGGCCGAGGATCGCAAACGCCATCGCTTCACGTGCTCCGGCCGGGACGCCGAGTGCGTCGGTGCGCTCAACGCGCGCGGTGCACGCCGACGCGATTGCGTGAACCAGCGCCGCGTTGTGAACCCCGCCGCCAGCGAGCAGCACGCGTGGCAGCGACTCGGAGCCAGCAGGATCAGCGAGTGACAGCTCAGCGCTCAGGCGGGCGGCGAGCGTCTGGCCGATCGCTTCGCACGCGGTGGCAGCCAGTGTGGCACCTGAGCAACCAGCCCCGCCGCGCCAGTGCCGCCCGATCCACGCCGTGGCTTCATCGCCGGTGCCAAGCGAGCGGCCCGAAGGTCCGACCTGACTCGCCAGCACGCCCAGCAGATCGTCGAGAGCTTCCTGATCAGGCTCGGCACTGAGGGCCGCGCTGCCACCGTCGTCAAAACGTACGCCCATCACGCGCCACGCCACGGAATCAAGCAGGAGATTGCACGCGCAGAGGTCAAAGCCCCTGACACGCTGGGGCGTAACTTCGCCGGGCGCGAGCATTGTGGCGTTACAAAAGCCGCCGAGGTTGACCACGACGCGGAGCTCGCCGCCGTCGTTGGGCCTGCGGTGGTCGCGCAGTGTGAGCCAGTCTGTAATTGGGGTGACGGGCGCGCCTTGACCGCCCAGGGCCAGGTCCGCCGCCCGGACATCGCCGACGACCGTCACGCCCAGCTCTGCAGCGAGCACCGGCAGGTTCAGCAACTGCCAGCTCACCGGCGGCTTGTGATAGACCGTCTGCCCGTGCGGGCACACCAGCGCAAGCTCGCGCGCGCTCACGCCCGCGCGATCGAGCAACTCTTTGACGGCCCGCGCGTGCAAGAGCGCAAAGTCATGGCTCAGCGTTGCGATCTGCGCAGCCGTCATCGCCCGCTGTTCGGCCAGGTCTTTGAGCGCGGAGCGGAGATTGCCGAGCTCGAAACTGTGGCTGGAGAGATGCCGCGCACAAAGGCCCAGGCCGCGCCCCGCGACCTCCACGAGGGTGCAGTCGAGCGCATCAATTGAGGTACCCGTCATGCACCCGACTGCCAGGCGCGGGCGAGGGTCATGGCGCAGCGGCTGAGGTTGGATCTCGCCCTCGCCCCGGCTCACGCGTGCCCCCGCAGCTCGTCGATGACTCGCCGGTAGTGTGCCGCGGACTCATCAAGCCCGCCCGGACGGCTGCGGATCATCCACAGCCGCTTGTGATCGTTCAGAACGTGGTCGGCCAGTAACGCGAGCTGAGCGCGGTTCTCAGCGCTCAGGCCGCCCTTGTACCGCCGCGCCACAGCGCGGGCGGCCGCGAGGCGCGAGGCATCAAGGGCGTGCTGGAGCTCGTCTGCGAGCAGTGCTGGCAGCCCCACCGGCACGCGCAGAGTTGAGAGCGTGTCCGCGACCGTCCGCCATGTGCTGGGCGCGCCAACCTCAGCGGCGCTGAACAGCCCGTGCGAAAGGTCGGCAAAGGTCGCGCTCGCGTTTCGCAGCGGGCCGGTCTTGCCGCTGTGCGCGTACCCCGCACCCACGCGCCGAACCACCACGTCAGCCTCGCCGGCCTGCTCGCAAAACTCCGCGGCCTTCAGGCTCGGGTCTTTCAGGGCGTGCAGGCTGATCGCCCGCAGGTTGGGCCTGATCGCGTTGTGCGGGTTCCACGCGGCGCCCGCGGCGTGCCCGAGCCCGATCGCCGAGATCGGCCACACTTGACGGTGCCCCTCGTCACCCCAGTCGCACGCGAGCAGGCCGCTGGCCCCCTGCTCGGTCGCCGCGCTCATGGCCGCCGCGATGTTGGCGCTGCGCTCACTGGGCCGGCCAAAGAACGTCCGCCAAGAGCTGGTGCCCGGGCAGACCCATGCCTCCAGCCCCGCGCTGCGGGTCTGGTTGAGCCACTGCGCAAACGGCGCGTCGGGCTCGTAGCCCCAGCACAACGCCAGCATGTCCTTTGGCACCGCGGGCAGGCTTTCGGGCTGGTGCAGCGCGATGTCGGCCCAGAACATGGCGCGCTTGCCGCGTACCTTGCAAAGGCCGGCGACGGCGCGGACAAACTGAAGGTAGACCGCCGCACGCCCGTGCTGCTCGACTGCCTCTTTACTCCGCCCGTACGCGATGTCGTACGTCTCATCACAGCCGATGTTGACAAGCCCCGAGTGAAAGCACGGCAGCAGCTCATCAAGCAACCCGGCGATAAACTCAAGGCTCCGCGGGTCCGTCGGGCACAGGCTAAATGGTCCCGAGCGCGGCGAGGTGTCGAACATCCAGTCGCCGTGCGTCTCGGCCAGGTGCGTGTATGCCGGCAACTTGAGCCACCGGTGCAAGTGCCCAAAGCAGTTCTGGTTCGCCGACAGCTCGATGCCCAGCTCGCGGCAACGCTCGTCCAGCCGGCCGATCTCGCTGCTGGTCATCGGCGAGCACCCGCCCCAGACGTCAACGTGACCCGAGTACGCGAAGGTGTGCTCGGTGTAAAGCTGCAGGTGGTTGATCTTTAGCCGCGCGAGCGTCGCCGCTACTTCCAGCATGTGCTGCATCGTCGGCACGCGGGAGCGCGAGATGTCAAGCATGACCCCGCGCGTAGCCAGCGACGGTTCGTCCTCGATAAGTATCGACGGCAGCGTGCGCCCGAACCGCGTGAGGAGTTGACCAAGCGTCGCCATCGCGTGCCGGGCGGCAGTGATGCTCGCCGCAGTGATCCGCACCGGCCAGTTGCCGGGGACCTCCATCGGAGCTACCCGGATCGCGTAGCGCTGCTCGCCGCATGAGAGGCGCGGCGCGTCGGCTGGCGTGTCAACGGTGACCCGAACGCACGATGGCACATCGCCGGTTGGCCCTGCAAAGGTGTGCCCGCTCGCCAGGCTCGCAACACGCGGATCAAGGCCATCAACGCTCAGCCGCTCGGGCAGCATGACGCTTTGCCCCAGGCGCGTCACGCGCCGGGGTTGTGGCAGCAGCAGCAGGTCGGTATCCGCGTCGGCCATGAGGTTCCGCCTCGATATCGAGGCTCGCCCTCGATCGATACTGGGCAGATCGACGCTCGAACCCCCGCGCCTTGAGAGATCGTCCGGCAGCCACCACAGGCCGCCCGCTGGGGTGCCCGTCGCTCTCGACTTTCAAACACCGCGCCCCCCACCGCCTGAGCTACCACCAGCCGCCCCCGCCCGCAGCCGGAGTGACGCCTCAGTAGTTCGGCGTCGGCGCCCTGAAGCTCTCCATATCGATGCTCTTGAAATACGCGATGGTCCGCTCAAGGCCCTGACGCAAGCCGACCTTCGGCTCCCAGCCCAGCTTCTCACGCGCAAGCCGAATGTCCGGCTGCCGCTTCCGCGGATCGTCCGGCACCGGGGGCTTGACCACGATCTTGCTGTTGCCGCCCGTCAGCTCCAGCACGAGCTCAGCAAGCTGGCGCATCGTGAATTCAGCCGGGTTGCCGATGTTGACCGGGCCGATGAACGAGTCGGGGCCGTTCATCATGCGGACCATCGCCTCGATGAGATCATCAACGTAGCAGAAGCTGCGAGTCGCCGAGCCGTCACCAAAGAGCGTGATGTCCTCGCCGCGCAGGGCCTGGCGGATGAAGTTTGAGACCACGCGACCGTCGAAGGGGTGCATCCGCGGGCCGTAGGTGTTGAAGATCCGCACCACGCGGATGTTGACTTTGTTGTGGCGGTGGTAGTCAAAGAACAGCGTCTCGGCGGCGCGCTTGCCCTCGTCATAGCACGCGCGCGGGCCGATGGGGTTGACGTGCCCAACGTAGCTCTCTGGCTGCGGGTGGATCTCAGGGTCGCCGTAGACCTCACTGGTGCTGGCCTGTAGCACCTTGGCACGGCAGCGCTTGGCCATGCCGAGCACATGGATCGCGCCCAGCACGCTGGTCTTCATCGTCTTGATAGGGTTGTACTGGTAGTGCCCCGGGGCGGCCGGGCACGCGAGGTTGTAGACCTCGTCCACCTCCAGCCAGATGTCGCGCGTGATGTCGTGGCGGATGAGCTCGAAGTTTGGCCGGGCCAGCAGGTGGGCCACGTTGCTCTTTTGGCTGGTAAAGAAGTTGTCCAGGCAGATCACGTCTTGCCCGGCCATGACCAGCCGCTCACAGAGGTGCGAGCCGAGAAACCCCGCGCCGCCGGTGACGAGGACGCGCTTGATCGACTTGGGCAAGGCCGTCTCCTTGGTCGTGCTGGTCGTGGGCGTGGTGGAGGTCGAGGGAGCCGAGGGCGATGATGTTGGGGTCGAAGGGGTCATGCCGGGCCGAGCATAGGTGCGCAGGGCGGGCAGGCCGTGTGGCGGGCAAGACGATGCTCGCCGAGAGCCATGGAACAGACACGCCCCTGGGCAGAGCACGCCCTGCGCGGGGCAGGGGACCAGCGCCGCTAGCGATTGCGACTAATGCTCTTTAAACTCGCGGAGTCGCGACTCACCTTGGCTGGCCCGCCGCGCTCAGTGAACCGGGCAGCGAAAGTACGAACGCTTTGATCTCGTCGCGCACACGCCGGTAATGTGGCATCGCCTCCTCATCGCTGGCGGATCCGCGTGCCAGGCGCGGCGGGTCGTCAAACCCAACGTGCATCACGCGTGCGCCCGGCAGCACAGGGCACGACTCGTGCGCGGCGTCGCAGACGGTCACGACAACATCGAACGTCACGTCAAGGTCCGCTGGCCGCTTGGACGTGTGCCCCGAGATGTCGACCCCCACCTCACGCATGGCCCGCACCGCCAACGCGTTCAGCCCTTGCGGATCGGTCCCGGCCGAGTACGCCGTGATCTCACCGGCCTTCAGTGCGCGGGCCCAACCCTCGGCCATCTGGCTCCGGCATGAGTTGCCCGTACACAAGAACAGCACCTTGAGTACATTACGTTTTCCAGTCACCTGAGCCTCCGCTCTACGTACGGCCGACACCCAACAACCCGGCGCCATCACTGACGCCGAGTGCCCCGCCTTCGCCGCACCCGCGCGTCAAATAGGCCACGCCCGGCGCGACGATACCACAACCGTGTGCGGTTCG
>Ga0105047_10015808_pt1 | contig 11872 bp, 9 predicted proteins | sample MAT04_FD_78384 | JGI IMG/M metagenome (GOLD analysis project Ga0105047, IMG submission 78384) | Freshwater microbial communities from Lake Fryxell liftoff mats and glacier meltwater in Antarctica - MAT-04 (megahit assembly) | ecosystem: Environmental > Aquatic > Freshwater > Ice > Liftoff... | reverse complement strand
TAACTAGTAAATTTATATGTAGTTTTTATCACAGAATGCGCTATGGCTTAGGTGACATACTATTGCTCATGAAAGAAGAAAAAGTAAAATATTTTTAAAAAGATATTATTAGCAGTTAAATGATATATGTTAAACATTAGTAGTACGCACAAAAAACGCTACATTATTTATTTACCTATAATCTGAAGTTCTACTTTGAATTTACCAACATAAGGATTTTCAGCCATGAGCGAATGTCCAATTATAAGCACATGATTTCCAGTTTGCTTAAGTTCCAAATTTGTTTCAAGTCCAAACGGTCCGTCAGAAGTTCTGTCTGGAAAAACAATCTGATTGAAACGGATATTTCCTGTGTTGTGTAATGGAATGACTTTAGCTTTGAGAACTCCTAAATCGTCATTTTCAAACTTAACGTAAATTAGTGGATGAAGTGAATCGATGGATCCTCGAACTGTAAAAACCCTATCTTCATCTATAAAATTAAGATGAATGGAATCTTCAATTTGTTTTTTGGTGTGTTTCGCGATACCGTTATCTGTAACAACGGGATCTGAAATATTAATTGGAACTATATCAATATTGTTTTTCTGCTTGCATGAAATAAGAGCCAAGACAACGGTTACAAAAACTAAGAATTTCATTTTTTGGTAAAGTCTTTTAATTATAACCATTTGATTAGATTTAGTTTAGTGCCAAAAGTAGTGTTACTAATGAACAATCTGTTATATTATATCTGAAAGTTAATTATATAATTCGTAGTTTCTAGATGCTCTCATCCAAACCCAATAGCAGCAACTGCGCAGTAGCTTCGTTCGTTGCTATATGGATAGTATGCACATCGCAAATCCTAATAAGCATAGAGATGTCTGGTTCGTGCGCATGGCTTGATTTGGGATCTTTACAGAACAATACCATTTTTGTTTTTCCTTCGGCAACTCTAGCTGCAATGTGAGCATCTCCACCCATTGGTCGGGAGAGCATTTTCTTTACTTTGATTCAACAGCTTCAACTCTACTTCCAGTGGTTCTGGTTGCAATACGATTACTATTTATTTGGCTAAAGTGCTTTATTTTTATTGATAAACGGAACCAAGTCAACTTTCTTTCTGTCGTGTGCAATGATGGCATTTTTCATTTTTATCCTCAATTTATTAAACGCAAAGTAAGTTTTTCGCGAAGCAGGCAAAAAAAAAGGTTTAACAACGGTATTGATAAACCTTTTAAATATCAATTTCGCAAGTCATAAAGACAAGGTTGAAATTAGAAAAGGGGTTATTTATTTAAAATGTGGTACGCTATCAAACCGTCAATTGGTCGTCGTAAAACGTTACCTATTTTGATATCATATTTAGTCAACATTGCTGTTAACTCATCTTTCAAATAAAACGCTATTGAACCTACAAAATGTACCGGAACTTCACGGTAGTTATCAAACTGCATAATGTAGTTCTTGGTAAAAGATTTTAGTTCTTTTTTAATGATTTTTTTACAAAACTCATTATCCTTGTGTTTGATTATAAATTTCGCAAAAGTTGCTAGATAAGCATTCGGATTGGCTTCTTTGTACAAATTAGTCTTAATATAATCAGCATCAAGGTTGTATTCTTCTTCAAATTCTTTGGCTAATTCTTCTGACATATTGTTAAAATAATAACCTCTTATTAGATGTCTTCCAAAACGATTTCCTGAACCATCATCCATAGCAATGTATCCTAAAGACTGGACTTTTTGGTGCAATATCTTACCATCAAAATAACTGCAGTTAGAACCAGTACCAAGAATGCAAACTATAGCCTTTTCGTCTTTTGGCGTTGTTGCATAAACTGCGGCGTAAGTATCTTCATGAACAGCCACAACAGCATTGGTAAAATACGCTTCAAACACTTTGGTTAGAAAGTCTTTCATTCTATCGGTTCCACATCCTGCTCCGTAAAAGAAAAGATGTGTGGCTTTATCTTTATTATGTGAAATATCAAACTTATCGTCAAGACGACTGATAACTTCTTCTTTCTTTAAAACTTCCGGGTTTAATCCCAATGACTGCGTGGTGAAAAGCACTTTTCCATTATCATCAATGGCAATCCAATCGGCTTTAGTAGATCCGCTATCAACTAATAATTTCATAAATAATTTTGAATTATGGAGTACGGTTTACGAATTTGAATGGGTTACAAATTATAAAACGTAGTCCTTTTACTTTTTTTGGTTTAGTTATTTTTTTTTGCTGTGCGCTGTGCAAATCAGCTTCGGTTGGTTTGGTCAAGAATAGGAAATCCCGTCTTCGGTAAGGAAAACGGGATTTTTATGAATTATTTTAATCCAGCGATGTGAACTGATAAATCAATTAATTTGCTTGAATAACCATATTCATTATCATACCAAGAAACTAATTTGAAAAATGTTGAGTTCAAACCAATTCCAGCCTTCGCATCTATAATTGAAGTGCGTGGATCGGAAACAAAATCTTGGGAAACCACATCATCTTCTGTATAACCTAGAATTCCTTTCATTTCATTTTCTGAAGCTTTTTTCAACACTGCCATGATTTCTTCGTATGAAGTTTCTTTAGCAACTTTTACCGTTAAATCCACCACCGATACATCAATGGTAGGGACACGAAAAGACATACCCGTTAATTTTCCGTTTAATTCAGGAATAACTTTTCCAACCGCTTTTGCAGCGCCTGTAGAAGATGGAATAATATTGACACTGGCAGCACGTCCGCCTCTCCAATCTTTCTTAGATGGACCGTCGGCAACCATTTGCGTTGCTGTTGAAGCGTGAACTGTAGTCATCAAACCTTCTACAATTCCAAAATTATCATTTATAACTTTTGCTAAAGGTGCTAAACAGTTTGTAGTACAAGAAGCGTTAGAAACGACAGTGTCGGTGGCTTTAGCGTCTAGGTGATTGACTCCCATAACAAACATTGGAGCGTCAGCCGATGGAGATGAAATAACCACTTTTTTAGCACCGCCATCAATGTGTGCTTTTGCTGTATCGATAGTCGTAAAGATACCTGTGCATTCTGCAACTACATCCGCATCGACATCTTTTTCGTCCCATTTAATTAATTTTGGATCTCGTTCTGCAGTAACACGAATGTATCGGTCGTTAACATAAAGTTGTCCGTCTTTTACTTCAACTTTGCCAGCAAAACGACCGTGAACAGAATCATATTTTAGCAAGTAAGCCAAATGATCAACATCTAATAAATCGTTGATTGCTACTACTTCAATAGTATCTCTATTAAAAGTTTCTCTAAAAACTATTCTTCCAATTCTTCCAAATCCGTTTATTCCTAATTTTACTTTTGACATTTTTTTATTTTTACTTTTAATTTTGTTAGTTGTTGTTATGGTAATTTGTCGTGATGAAATCGAATAACCGAATCCGCAAACGACTGACTGTTTTTATGTTGTCATGATATCAGAAACACGCAACAATTCTCTATCAATTTCTGAATGACCCTTTATGGCCTGTTCCAATGGTGTCAAGGCTACTTTATCATTTAATATTCCAACCATATAGTTTGATTTTCCTTCTAATAAAGATTCGACCGCTTTTACACCAAGACGGGAAGCCAAAACTCTGTCATAGCATGACGGCGAACCACCACGCTGCATGTGTCCCAAAACAGAAACACGAATATCGTATTCTGGAAAATGTTCTTCGATGTAATCTTTTAGTTCAAATACGTTTTTACCAATTTTATCTCCTTCGGCAATTACAACAATGCTTGATGATTTTCCGGACGCTTTACTTCTTCGCAGCGATTCTAATAGACGCTCTAAACCTAGGTCTTCTTCTGGTATAAGAATTTCTTCTGCTCCAGCTCCAATTCCGGCATTTAAAGCGATGTGACCAGCGTCTCTTCCCATAACTTCCACTAAGAAAAGACGGTTATGCGAACTGGCGGTATCCCGAATTTTATCGATACAATCTACAACGGTATTCAGTGCTGTATCAAATCCTAGCGTATGACTGGTTCCAAAAATATCGTTATCAATAGTTCCGGGAATTCCCATTACAGGATATCCAAATTCATTGTTAAAAATTTCAGCGCCAGTAAAACTTCCATCACCACCAATAACAACTAAAGCATCAATTTGTGAATTTACTAAATTCTGATGTGCTTTTTGTCTTCCTTCGGGAGTCATGAATTCTTTTGATCTTGCTGACTTTAATATAGTTCCCCCTTTGTTAACGATGTTATTAACGCTTCTTGGACCCATTTCTTTAAAATCACCTTCAATCATTCCCTGATATCCTCTATAAATTCCGACACATTCTATAGTATGATAAGCACAAGTTCTAACTACAGATCGGATAGCTGCATTCATCCCAGGTGAATCTCCACCAGAAGTCAGAACACCTATTTTTTTTATGATTTTTGACATTTTTTAAGTATTAAAACGTAAAATTAGCAAACAACAACCATTGTTTAACCCCTATTATTATATAATTAATAAAAACAGGTTAAATTCAAACGTTTTCGTTGATAAGTTTTTTAGTTTTTAGAATTTTTAGCTGGTTTTTATTGCTGTTCATCAACTGGAACTGCATCTCGATTTGGAGTAAGTTGATCGTTTGTCTTTTCTTTATCTAAAGGATTTTTATCTTTTAGTTCAATGTTTGAATCGTGAATGTCAACATTACTATTAGATTTTACTGTACCTAATTTAGTATTCTTAAAAATTTTATTAACCAGTTCAGTAAATGTATCAAAGTCGACTTCATACGACATTCCCAGTCCTTGAGTATATCCAATTCCTTGTCCTATATATGTTATGTCATTTTCTTTGTTGAAAACTCTGAGGTTCAAAGTTCCGTCTTCATTTACTCGGTACTGCACTTCAAGATCACCAACAATAGCTGTTTCAGTGATTCCACCAACAGGAACACCCACTTTTCCATTAACGGTTATTCTGTCGTTGATACGAGAAGAAACCGTTACGCCAATTCTTCCATCATATTGTTGGCTCGGAGTTCTGTCTGCCGCAATATATTCGGGCGCTATTGAAATTTTATCACTGTCGTTTGAAAAAATATCTTGAAAAAGACTTCGCGCTTTCTCAAATAATAGATTTGTTGGCTGTGATTGGCTTACACCTTCTGGGCTTAAAAAAGTATTGGACGATAATAGCGACAATGCCTGCGTTTGTCGTGCATCTTTATCCTCTAATTTGTATTGAACTTCCGATTTTAACGAACTGCTGACATTTGGGAAATTTATAGTAAAATCAGGTTCAGGATTGGTTAGACTTCCTCTCAATCCAATCACAACTTCAACATCTACTTTCTTATTGAAAGACGGATTGTCTATCAAAACCGCGGGATTTGCAGTAGTTCTATAAACCGCTTCCAAATTAAGTGTCGCTGCCAATGGATCACCAGACCAGATAATAGATCCTCCTTTTTTTACATTGAATTTTTTATCAATTAACCCTCCGTATTTAAAGTTATAAGAACCTGAAACCACTGAAAAATCACCAAACATTTCAAATCTGCCTTGCGTATTAATTCTGAATAAGAGTGTTCCATTTCCTTTTCCTTTCATTCCGTGACCTGATTCTCTGCTTAAAATTACTTCAATATTTGCGATCTCCGTAATTTCAAAATCAAACTCTAATTCAAGTCCATTATAGTTTTTAATAGGGAAAAATCTATCAATTTTATTTTTGTTTTTCTCTTCTAACGTTACGTAATGAATGTATTTGTTATCCTGAACAGCTTGTGCATCGTTGATCGGAATTTTAATATCAGTTCCTCTTGCAGATTCGGCTTCAACCTTAATCATCAAATTGCCAGTTGGCCCTTTTATGGTTGCCGAACCATCCATAAATGCAGTCCCATAATAGGCTGCATCTTCTTCATCAACAGTATCTAACGCCAATAAACGGTCTGTATTTATAGCCAAATCTAATTGCCAGTCGGCAAACTGCTTATGTTTGATGAAACCATTTAAGGTTCCTGTTGTATTATATTTAGTATCGGTTATAGTAGTCTCCCGAATGATGAATTTACTTTCAGTCACATCGATAATCGAATTTTTATCAAAAAGATAATCCGTATTAAGATATGGAATGGTCAAGCCCGCTTCATTTATATAAAGCCTTCCGTTATAGTCCAAATCGTTTACATTCCCATCAATCCGCGCATTTCCAGATGCAAATCCGCGAATATTGGTAATAACATCACCTCCAATTTTTCCTAAAACGCCCAAATTAAATTGGTCAAAACTTAAATCTACGTCTAATAGCGTCTGACCATCCACAATCTGAATTTCTCCATCAGCATTGAAAGATTCTACATTTTGGTTTTCAAGATTGGATTTTAAATAAAATTTACTCAATGTTTCATCACCCTTGATATCCAAATTCATTTTACCAAGCAAAAGATTATTGACTTTCAAGCTGTCAATACGAAGCGTTGAAGTTGGCTGAAAAACGGTATTACTTTGCTTAAAATTTATCTTTCCATTTAAATTCCCATCGAAATTAAATTTCGCTACATCGGGAGTGACTTTGTTTAAATTCACATTTTCAAAGTTGAGTTGTAAATCCTTATTCTTCTTCCCGTCGAGTACTCCAACAAAATTAATCCGCTGATTTCCATGCGAAATAATCAAGTCTTCAAATGAGAAATTGCCAAGCTTTTTATCAAATACAATCTTGTTATTTTCTGTGTTTTCCTCTTCATTTAAAAACCACAAGTAGTCTTTAAATTGAAGTTCTGATTTATTAAATCCAACTACATTTTTATTATCGTCAGAAATGGTGTGATAGAAATTAAGGTTATAATAATCATTGCCTTGTTTTCCGCCTTTGAATTCGGTTCTAAAATATAGCGTATCATTCGCAAAGGTATTAATCATGCTAAAATCTCTAATTTTATAGTGCTTCGTCTTGATAGAATCCAATTGTACATAAGCACTGTACAAAGGATTTTTATTGTCAACTTGAACCAGAATATTATCAAAAGTGTTCTCGTAGGCTACAACTTTTGACGAATTGAAATCAAGTTTAAAATTCTTGCTGTCAGAAGTAATATTTCCTCTCAATTTCGTATTCTTTGCAAGCGAAATATTTGGGTTAAAAATTTCAATAATTTTATTATTCAAATCAAAATCAAATTTTAAGTATTGATTTGGTAGAACTTTATTAGGTTTATAATTCGCATAAAATGTTCCTAATGAATTCTCGACCATTTTTTGCAACTGATTGAACTTATATTTCCCAACTACAGATCCTTGAATTGCATCAGGAGAATCAATCGTAATGGCTCGTTCGCCAGAATCATCGAAAGTAGAACTGATGTTAAGATAATCAACAAAGTATAGGTCTTTTTTATTTTGGTAACTAGCATTGCTAAGCAACATGGCTCCTTTAAGATTGTCAAACGAATTTCCGGTAGCCTTCACCACAATATCGCCTTTAAAAACTGAGATTGAATCTTTAATCAAATTCAGTTTAACTAAATTTGCGTAATCAATTTTTGAATGAAAATCATAGATATTTTCCTTTTTAGATAGGTCTAGTATACCACTAAAATCCATAAATAAATTTGGATCATTTATATAAAACTTACCTTTGAAAATAGGTTGCTTGAAACTTCCGTCAACAATTATTTTAGTGTAGGTATAACCATTATACTTTAGTTGAGAAACATCGCCCGCAAAAGAAGTATTAAGGTATTTCTGTGTAAAACCTTTTCCGTCAACATCCATATTCATACTTACCTTTCCTATGCTGTTATCGTTGATTATGGCACCAACATCAAAGTTATCCAGAATAATATTTCCAGCATATTTCGCATTGTCAATATTATCAATATCTGACATCTCCAAATCAGATTCTATAATCCCTAAGGCCGTATTCATCACAAAATTTGTTTTCAAATAGCTTTGTGTAAATTCGACATTTCCTGCAAAATTGAACTGCCCTAATTTCTGTAATGATGTCGGAAGCTTTTTACCTAGAACGTTAGGCAAAAGTTTTGTTAAATCGGAATAAGTAGAAGATATCTTTTTAAATTTACCTTTCATGAAAAAAGTGCTTGGACTTCTTGGAAAGAGATTTTTAAAATTGACATCTCCCGTAATGGTTGAGAATTTATTATCTCTCAAATCCATCTTAGTAATGTAAAAATCATTTAGGGTTCCCTTAATATGTGACTTCAATGAAAATTTCCGATTCTTGTCTAATTCTTTATAAAAATACCGTATGTCATTTGTTGCTAAGGTCGCACTGTCAATTGTTATGTCAAATTTAACGCGGTTATTAAAATCAGAAAAATCGCGGTTGTCTCGGTTGTACTTTAGCAAAATATCACCTTTCAAAAACGATTCTTTTGTAATCAACGTAAGCTTTTTGAGAACAATATTTTTTTTGGTATACGCAAAATCAGACATTAAATTTTCAATTTGAACACCGCGATGGTCATGAAATTTCATCGAAATTATCTTAGTAGCCACATCAGAACCCATAATACTAAAACTTTTTAGATGCGCATTTAACTTTGTAAAATCAACATCTTTCGGATTAGCTCGGTTTTCATCCAACATCACAAAACGGCTGTCTTTAAGATAAATAGAATTCGATTTCATCAGAAACTTTCCACTGCTCTTTTTTCCATCGTCGAATGCCGATATGAATAAATCTAAACTGGATATTTTCTCGCGTTTATACGTTTTAATTTGAAGGTAAAAATTATCCACTCGAAGGTCGTCAAAATACAATTGACCATCAATCAGTTGTTTGAAATCTAAAACACTCGTTTTAATTCGTTCAGCAAAAATTAAAGTATCCTTATGATGATCTAAAATCAATACTTTTTTAAGTTTAACACCACCAAAAAAAGTGATTGCTACTTGATCAATATTGATATTAGTTCCATAATCTTTATTAAGTTTGTCAGTAGCATAATGGGCGATTTTAGTTTGCACATAGGGCATTGACAATGCAATGCTGACTAGTAAAAAAAGTAATAGTAGCGCAACAATAGTGCGGATAAGTATCTTTCGAAATTTTTTAAAACCGTTATTTGTTTTAATTTTTTCCAATTATTATTTTGACTTGGGAAAGAAAATTACCTTTGTAAAAATCCTTACATTTGATTTTCTCAGATCGATTGTCAAATATAAATCAAAATTTGCGCCTTTTATGCATACTGAAGAAGTTTTTATACTGGCTATTGAAAGTTCTTGTGACGACACTGCTGCTGCGGTTTTAAAAGATAATATAGTCCTTTCAAATGTTGTCGCAAGACAAAGCATTCACGAACAATATGGCGGCGTTGTACCAGAACTGGCTTCGCGAGCACACCAACAAAATATTGTTCCCGTAGTTGAGGTTGCTTTAAAAAAAGCAACTATTTCCAAAAATCAACTATCAGCTATTGCTTTTACTCAAGGTCCAGGATTAATGGGCTCGCTTTTAGTTGGTTCCTCTTTTGCAAAATCTTTGGCCATGGCTTTAGAGATTCCGTTAATTGCGGTCAATCACATGCACGCGCATATTCTGGCACATTTCATCGATGAAGAAGGATTTGACAAACCAACTTTTCCGTTTTTAGCACTAACAATATCTGGCGGACACACGCAGATTGTGAAAGTAAATAGCTATTTTGATATGGAAATTATTGGAGAAACTACCGATGATGCCGTAGGAGAAGCTTTTGACAAAACGGCAAAAATTTTAGGATTCCCCTATCCTGGCGGACCATTGATTGACCAATATGCAAAAGAAGGTAATTCGAAAAAATATCCTTTTACGAAACCAAAAGTCCCTGGATTGAACTTTAGTTTTTCTGGTTTGAAAACTCAGATTCTATATTTTGTGCAAAAAAATGTATCAGAAAACCCAAACTTTGTAGAAGAAAATAAAGCTGACATTTGTGCCTCAGTACAGCATACTATTATTGAAATTTTGATGGATAAACTCAAAATGGCGGTAGCTGAAACTGGAATTAATCAAATTGCAATTGGCGGCGGAGTTTCTGCAAATTCGGGAATTCGTCAAACTTTAAAAGATGCGCAAACCAAGTATGGATGGAAAACATTTGTACCTAAATTTGAATATACGACTGATAATGCGGCGATGATCGGAATCGTAGGCTATCAAAAATATTTACACGAAAAATTTGCAGATGCTAATGTCGTGTCTAAAGCGCGAATCGAATTTTAAAACTATGCAACTATTCTATAATTCTACCATAAATGACACCCAATCTACCTTTGTTTTTGATAAAGAAGAGAGCAAACATATCATTAAAGTTCTTCGTAAAAAAGAAAGTGATATTTTGCACGTTACTAATGGATTAGGTTTTTTATTTACAACCCAAATTACAATTGCTTCCGACAGTAAATGCGCCGTAAAAATAGTTTCGATTGAAAAACAAGACAGACCAAAATTTGATCTGCATTTAGCTGTCGCTCCAACGAAGATGAATGAACGTTATGAGTGGTTTTTAGAGAAAGCTACCGAAATCGGAATACACGAAATCACACCCATAATCTGCGAACATTCTGAAAGAAAGGCAATCAAAATGGATCGATTTCAGAAAATTTTGGAAACAGCAATGAAACAATCTTTGCATTATTATTTGCCAAAATTAAATGAGCCAATTGCGTTTAAGGATTTCATCAAACAAAAACAAACCGGCCAGCTTTTTATAGCACATTGTGAAGACACCAGCAAAAAATCGTTGAAAACTGAGTTGAAACCTAATGAAAACGTGACGGTCTTAATTGGCCCAGAAGGCGATTTTTCTGTTAAAGAAATTCAATTGGCAATTGACAGCAACTTTATTCCTGTATCTTTGGGTGCAACGCGATTACGTACCGAAACCGCAGGAATCGTGGCATGTCATAGCATTATTTTTATGAATGAAAGTTAAAAAATGAAATTAAAGATTCACAAATATTCAAAAATCAGTAGTTTGACTACTAGTAAAAAATTATTTTTCCTAGTGTTATTAACTTCTACTTTAGGGTTTTCACAGGAAATTGCGCTACTAAAATATAATGGCGGCGGCGACTGGTACGCCAATACAACTTCTCTACCCAATTTAATAAAATATTCAAACCAAACTATCAACACGAATATAAAGTTGAAACCTGGCACAGTTGAACCTGGCAGTCCCGACATTTTTGCGTATCCATTTGTGCACATGACCGGCCATGGAAATGTGGTTTTTAGTGATGCTGAAATTGCTAATCTAAGAAATTATCTCCTTTCTGGCGGATTTCTTCATGCCGATGATAATTACGGTATGGATCAATTCATTCGTAGGGAAATTAAACGTATTTTCCCGAATACTGCTCTAGTTGAAGTTCCAGCGAATCATCCAATTTTTCAAAAACCTAATGTTTTTGCGAATGGTTTACCAAAAATCCATGAACACGATAACAAACGACCGCAAGCTTTTGGAATATTTGTTGAAAATCGATTGGTTTTACTTTACACTTTCGAATGTGATTTAGGTGACGGTTGGGAAGATGCTGAAGTGCACAATGATCCCAAAGAGATTCGTGAAAAAGCACTGAAAATGGGCGCTAATATTTTGAATTATATCTTCAATAATTAAACTATTGAAATGGATAAATTTTTATTGTCTAATGAAATTCAAGACCTTATAAATTCCAATTTAAATACTGATGTGGCTAAATTAGCGCTACAAAAAAATAAATTTGCCAACTTAGAGTGGACTTCTATTCTGAGTCAGATTGTTGCTAAACAAAAAGCGAAAACCAAACTTCCAAGTTGGTTTAGTACTTCGAATATTTATTATCCCAGTAAGATTTCTGTTGAACAAACTTCTTCTGAGAAAACGGCTCAATACAAATCAGACTTGATTTCAGGTTCATCTTT
>Ga0105047_10015807_pt1 | contig 11873 bp, 9 predicted proteins | sample MAT04_FD_78384 | JGI IMG/M metagenome (GOLD analysis project Ga0105047, IMG submission 78384) | Freshwater microbial communities from Lake Fryxell liftoff mats and glacier meltwater in Antarctica - MAT-04 (megahit assembly) | ecosystem: Environmental > Aquatic > Freshwater > Ice > Liftoff... | reverse complement strand
CGGTGGCGCTGGCTTCGATGCTCGCCAAATACATCCGCGAAACGTGTATGGAGATGTTCAACATCTGGTGGGCCGCCCGCGTGCCGGGGATCCGGCGGACGGCGGGGTATCCCCTCGATGCGAGACGATTCCGCGAAGAGATCGCCGGGTACGTCGAAGCCGAAACGCTGGCGTGGCCGACGATCTGGCGAGAAAAGTAGGGCGAACCTGGCGGACGTGGGGGATCTCCGTAAATCGTGAGAGCTGGAAGTCGCCCGACGTTCCATCGTTTCGACACCCGGAGTTCGCCCATGTTCGGCCTGAGCTATTTCAAAGGTCTGCCGACCGAGTACATCCTCAAATACAGCGGTGGCAACGTCACCCGCGAGGGCGCGGGGTTGTCGTTTTACTACTTCCGCTACAACACCCAGATCGTGGCGGTCCCGACCGCATCCTCGGATGCCACCTTCGTTTTTAACGAACTCACCCGCAACTTCCAGACGGTGACGATCCAGGGGCAGTTCACCTGGCGGATCACCGATCCGAAAAAAGTCTCCCAACTCCTCAACTTTACCATCGATCCGCTCAAACGCACCAACGTCTCCAGCGACCCCGAAAAACTCGTCACCCGCATCTCCAATATCATCCAGATCGAAACCCGCAGCGAAATCCAGACCCGTTCCCTCGAACAAACCCTCGGCGATGCCCAGACCATCGCCTCGGCGGTGCTGTCGCGCATGAAGGAAGCCGCCGAGTTGAAGTCGATCGGGGTCGAACTCATCAGCGTTTACTTTCTCTCGACCCGACCGACCAGCGAAGTCGGCAAAGCCCTCGAAGCCGAGTACCGCGAAACCCTGCTGCAAAAAGCCGACGAAGCGATCTACGCCCGCCGGGCGGCCGCGGTCGATGAGGAACGCAAGATCAAGGAAAAGGAACTCGCTTCCGACCGGGCGATCGAGGAGCAACGCAAAGCCCTGATCGTCCTTCAGGGCGAGAACGCCAGGCAGGAGGCCGAGAACCGGGCCCAGGCGCTGGGTATCGAAGCCGAAGCCAAAGCCAAAGGCGCGGAAATGGAACTCGCGGTGTATCGGTCGCTCGAACCCCGGATGCTCCTCGCCCTGTCGATGAAGTCACTCGGAGAAAACGCCGGTTCGATCGGCAATCTGACGATCACCACCGAACTGCTCGCCAGCCTGCTCAACACCCCCGCGCGGAACTCGTAAGGAGGTTCGCATGGGCGGTACGTTCGTCGAAAAGATTGTGGTAGTCACCCAGAAGACTGCGATGGAAGAACTCGCCGAGCGGTTCAACACCCGCCAGCAGTCGAAGTTTTACGTCGAGCAGATGGGGGTGTCGTTCGCGGAGTACGAAAACGCCGACGACACCTATCGGCAGGCGGTCGAGCGGCTCAAAATCGCACTGCCTCGCAAGGTGCGCCAGCAGTGGATCGAACGCGGGTTTTTGCCCAACTTCCTGTTCGGCCAGCGCGATCTGGTGATCGCGCTGGGGCGGGACGGGCTGGTCGTCAACGTCGCCAAATACCTGCGGGATCAGCCATTGATGGGGGTCAATCCGGACCCGATCCGCAATGTCGGCGTGCTGCTGCCGTTCGACCTCGCGGGGGTGGGGATGGATATCGAGAAGGCCCTGTACGGGGATTTCCCGGGATGGAACGTGACGATGGCCCAGGCGGACCTCAACGACGGGCAAAGTATCGTCGCGGTCAACGACCTGTTTATCGGCCGAAAGTCGCACATCTCGGCCCGGTATCACATCCGGCACGGTAACCGCGAGGAAGTCCAGTCGTCGAGCGGTATTCTGGTGACGACGGGGGCGGGTTCGACGGGGTGGTACCATTCGCTGATGACCGGAGCGATGGCCCTGACCGGGCAGGGCAACCCGGAGCCGACGTGGCAATTCGGGCGGGAAGCGAAATTGCTGAAGTTCGGAGTGCGCGAGCCGTACCCCAGCGGCACGACCGGAGCGGGAGTTGTGGGGGGCGAGATTCGGCCCGGTCAGGAACTGGTAATCACTTCGCAGATGCCGCAGGACGGGGTCATCTTCAGCGATGGGATCGAGAGCGATTTTTTGACGTTCAACACCGGGTCTGTGGCGAAGATTCGCATCGCGGATCGGACGCTGAGACTCGCCCGTCGGGAGGCGCGGAAACCGCATGGCCATCGTTAAACCCGGATCTGGCTGGCTCCGGAGAACTTCAACTGAACTCGACGCGGGTGTATCGCTCGTCGAGTCTCAGGATCGCTTCGCGCCCGCCGTCGATGGGCGTGGGTAAGCGCAGGTCCATCAACATCGGAAAGCGATCGGGGTCGCCGAAAATGCGGATCAGTGCCGCCGAGGTAAACGAACCGCGTTCGATGCGCAGGCTGCGAAGGGTCGGGGCGAACGAGGCATCGGCGAGGCGTTCGAGCATCGGCTCGCTGTAGCCGGAGACACCGATCGTCAGGAGCAGCAGACCCGCGAGGTGCGGAGAACGGGCGAACTCCTCGGGCACGGGTACGTCGAGTGGCCCCGAATGGCGGACGCACAGTGATCGCAGGTTCGACGCATAGCTGGAACGCGCGAGCGACAGCAAAATGGATTCACTCGCTTCCCATCGACCGACGGTCGCCGAGTGGCAGCGGCCTAAAAATGGGGACCGGCACATTTGTTCGAGATCGAGGGGACGCCCCGCGCGGTATTCCCAGTCGAGGTGTCCGGTATCGACGCGATCTCGAACGTGGTGCCAGACATCGGGATTCACCATACCGATGTGAAGCACGTCGAGCTTTTCCAGGCGGTCGATCGCGGGCGACGACAAAAAGCTCGCCAGGCCGGGGATCGAGCGACCCTGGTCGGCGATCGTCAACGACTTGAGCGCGGGTAACGCCCCCGCTCCGACTCGAGTCAGGAACAGGGAAGTCTGCGACGGGGAATTGCAAACGAGGGTTTCGAGGCGGTGCATCTGCGGAGACGAAGTCAAAAGATCCGCTTCCGCGTCGGTCAGGTTGCGGCCTTCCAGCCGGAGGGTCGTCAGGCGCGACATCGACGGCGAACGCAGGATCGGCTCCAGGTCGAAGCTCTCCCTCCAGGAAAACGACATATCCAGTTCTTCGAGCCCGTCACACTTCGGCGACATGGCGATCGAGCGGGCGACCTCGAGTCCCCGATCCCCGCCCGAAAACCCGCCCGGCAAACCCAGCGAGCGCACGCGGTGGACGTGACGCGAGTGCAGGATCGCTTGCAGAAAGCGACTCCCTGCCGGGTGGTGGAGTACCAACCCGAACGCGTCGAATCGCCGGATCGCCTCCAGATCGAGCATGTCCGGCCGGATGCGGCCCCCGCGCGAAAGGATCAGCCGACGAATCGGCAACGGATTGTCGGCGAGGAGTTCGAGCGACGCGCTTATGTTCGCACACGAAAGCTCGACACTCTCGGGAAACCCACGCCGGAACCCCACGCACTTGCGCAACCACTCGGGCAACAGTTCCAGGGCCGCGAACGGCTCGAGTCGCAGGTGCGCGGGCACGGTTTCCCAGATGTACGGATCGCTCGATGGACGGTTGTGGCAGCGGATCGCCGAGCGGATGTAGTCCGCCCACGACAGCAGGCGCGAACCGGAATCGCCTTCCATCGAGTCGGAACGTTCCTGGAGCCAGTCGGCGAAGACCAGTCGGGCGAGGTCGTCGGCGGGGCGTTCGCGGATCATCCGGAGCAGAGAGTCGAATTCCGAATCCATCGGTCCGATCCGTTCGAGGCGGCAAAGTCGAAATTATCGCTACAACCGCTGCAAGTCGTCAAGTCCGGGATTCCCACGGACGATACCAAACAGGAGAGTATTCCCTTCGGGAGGTCGCGTCGATGAAATCGCTCCGGATACCATTGAGTGTCGCACTCACGACGACGACATTCCTCACGGGGTGCGGTCTGTTCAGCGACACGCGGCGCAACCTGGCGCACGAAGCGCACATGACGCGGGACGACTACTTCGTCAAAAAGCAACACTACCGACTCGCCGAGGACTCGCTCCGAGAGTTCAATCATAGCGGACCGGGGTACGCACTGTCCGAAGATTTCCACTGCGGTTACCTCGAAGGCTACGTCGATTACCTCGACAAGGGCGGGAACGGCGAACCGGAACTGACTCCACCCAAAGGCTACCGGGTCGAAACCTACTACACCCCCGAAGTCCGGGCGGCACTCGAAAACTACTACGCCGGGTTCCGGGCGGGTTCGCGGACCGCACAGGCTTCCAACGTCCGCTCGCTGCGGGTCCTGCCCCTGGGCGGGCCGGTTTCGGGCGAGGACATCCGCCGACCGATCATTTACAGCGGGTCGAACGGTCCGTCGGCGAGTCTGCCCGCGAGTGCCCTCCCGAGTCAGTTGCTGCCCGCTCCGATGCCGAACCCCGTGCCGGGAACGATGGTGTCGCCACCGATGCTGCCGTATCAGCCCCCGGAGATCCCGCCGGAGTCGGCCCCCCGCTTGCCGACGATCGATCCGAACGCCGTTCGCCGAGGCAACCGCTTCCCGGCGACCCCCGCGAGTCGCTCGCCCGGCCTTTTGCCGAGCGATCCGTCGCTGCGGAGTCTGCCGCCGTTGCCGCCGAGTTTGCGCAATCCCTCGCCGTACGGTGCGATGCCCGCCGGATCGAACGTCCAGCCGGTGTCCGGGGCGCTGCTTTTGCCGCAGGTCAACGAACTCCCGGGGGTGCCATGAACTCCGCCCCGCTCGCATCGAATCGACCCGCCCCGGCTCACGATTTTACTGCACCGCGTCCGAAGGATGCCGATATGTTGTCCCGGAAGTCCCGATCCCGCGCTCGATTGTGGTCGCTCGTCGCGTTGTGGACGGTCGTCTGCAATGGCGGTTGTGCCGCGATCACCAACCCGGTCGCGTACGATGCCATCCCCGTTCGCAGGTTGCCCGACGAGGTCATCGCTGCGACGCGCGACGAGGCCAAAACCATCCCCATGACCATGCTCGCGCAGCGGCCCAACCAGGTGTACCGCATCGGACCGGGCGACGTACTGGGGATTTACATCGAAACCCTGCTGGGCAGCAAGGGCGAGGCCCCGCCGATCCGCGCCACCGAAGGAACGAACGGCACCCCTTCGATCGGTTACCCGATCGCCGTTCAGGACGACGGGAATATCGAACTGCCGTACGTCCCGCCGATCGGCGTGCAGGGGATGACCCTCGCGGAAGCCCGCGAAGCGATCCGGGTCGCCGTGATGGAGAAAAAGCAGATCGTCAAACCCGAATTCTCGCGCATCTTCGTCTCGCTGATGCAGCCGCGCAAGTATCGGGTGGTGGTGGTGCGACAGGATGCCGGCAACGTCAACGTCGATAACGTCAACGGCGGCCTGTTGGCCGGGAAGCGCGGCTCGGGTGTCACGGTCGATCTGCCCGCGTACGAAAACGACCTGCTCCACGCTCTCTCCAGGACCGGCGGCCTGCCCGGACTCGAAGCGTTCAACGAGATCATCATCCAGCGCAATCGGCCCAAAGTCGATGCGGACGGCAATATCGTGACGGCTTCCTCGACGGTTCGCATCCCGCTGAGGTTGCGTCCCAACGACCCGATCCCGTTTATGCCCGAGGATGTGATCCTCCACGACGGCGATGTGGTCTTTATCGAGGCGCGCGACAACGAACTGTTTTACACCGCAGGGTTGTTGCCCCCCGGACAGCAGATCCTGCCGCGCGATTTCGACCTCGACGTGATCAAAGCCATCGCTCTGGTCAGGGGGCCGCTGGTGAGCGGGGCGTTCAATCAGCAAAACCAGTTTTCCAACTCGGTACTGTCGGCGGGGATCGGCTTCCCTTCCCCGAGTCTGCTGACGGTGCTGCGCAAGATGCCCAACGGCAAGCAGATATCGATCCGCGTCGATCTGAATCTCGCTTTGCGCGATCCGCGAGAACGCATCTCGGTGCGTGCGGGCGACATCCTGATCCTCCAGGAGAAGAGCGAAGAAGCGATCGCCAGATACTTCAGCGCGGTATTCCGGCTCAATCTGCTCGGGACCATCATCAAGGAGGCGGACCTGTTGGGTACGACTTCGCTGGCCGTGCCGTAATCGAATGCTCTTGACGAGGTGCGCCGGGGCGGGTAATCCGTCCCGGCGCTATCTCGTGGGAGGGTTCTCGATGCCTCGATTCTGCTTGTGGATACTATTCGCTGTTTGCCTGCCTTCCACGGGTTGCTTCCGTTTGTGCGACCGGGTGCGGGACCGCGAAGACCGCTGTGCGCCGACGGTCGCGCAGTCTCGCTGCGACGACCCCTGCTATTCCGCCCCGCGTCCCGCCCGCAACGACGCGGCACCCGTTTACCAGCCTTCGAGCCGATACCAGCCCGACGACGATTGCGACCGCCAATAACGGACCTCCAAAACAGTGTTTTCCGAGCATATTAAAGGATGCGCACGAGGCTGCACATCGTCCGGCGACACCCTGCCGAGCCGATGCCGCCTTCCAGACGAATTTCGTTCGTTTCGCACGACCGATCGTGCGTGGCACTGGATGTGCTGCATCGGGGAGGTGTTAACTCGGTGGAATCCCTGCGATTCGACCAGCTCTCACTGGAGATACACCATGACTTCGACTGTCCAATCTGCGAGCGAAACGCGAACCGCCGACCTCGATATTCTCAACGAGATCCTGCGGGGCGAAACCTCTGCCCTCGAAACCTATTCTTCGGCAATGAAGAAGTTCACCGACGAACCGACCCTGAGCGAACTGAGCCGCATCTACGGCGAACATCAACAGTCGGTCACCCGGCTGCGCGAACGAGTCGTTCAACTCGGCGGTCAGACATCGGAAGGCTCCGGGTGGTGGGGTACTTTTACGACCTCGCTGATCGGTGCGGGCAAGTTGCTCGGGCCGCAGATCGTTCTCGCTACCCTGAAACAGGGCGAGGGTCACGGTGCAAGCGAGTACACGCGGGCCATCGAAAACCAAGACATCAGCACCGACCTCAAGCCGCTGTTTTCCGACGAACTGGCCAAATGCCACATGCACATTTCTACACTCGACATCCTGATCGCGAAGATCGAAGCCAAATAAAGTTTCCGATCGATGGAGGAACCCGGGGCGCATGCCCCGGGTTCCTCCGTTTGCAGACGATGTCGATCCGCACAATCGCCTGTCGGAACCGAAAGCCTTCGCATCTGGCACGATATCTGCTGCTCCAGTCGCAGGTTTCGCTTCGAGTGCCTATAACTCTACTCAATCATCAATATTCACATCGAGGATCCACCATGTTGTTCAAATCGACCCCCCGCACCGAAAAGATTCAGGAAGGGATGGGAGCGATCCCGCACAAAAACGGGGTCGCATTCCGGGTGTGGGCTCCTCACGCCGACTCGGTATCCGTGACCGGCAACTTCAACGCCTGGGCCGTCGATGCCAACCCGATGAAAAACGACAACGGATACTGGTACGTCGATATACCGAAGGCGAAAGCCGGTAGCGAGTACAAATTCCACATCAAATCGCAGTGGGGCGAGTTCGACCGAATCGACCCCTATGCCCGTCAGGTGAGTTCTTCGGTCGGTCACGGAATCGTCTACGATTCGAAAGCGTTCGATTGGGGCAGCGACGATTTTCAGGCGAATAACTGGAACGAGTTGGTCATTTACGAATTGCACGTCGGCACCTTTAACGATAAGACCCCCGAAACCGACAAACCGGCGAACTTCGACTCGATCGTCGAGCGGTTCGACCACCTCAAGCGGATCGGGATCAACGCGATCCAGGTGATGCCGGTCGCCGAGTTCGCGGGCGATTATTCCTGGGGCTACAACCCGGCCGATATCTTCGCGGTCGAGTCGGCGTACGGCGGGCCGGACGGGTTCAAAAACTTCGTCAAAAAAGCCCACGAAGCCGGGTTCGCGGTCATCCTCGATGTCGTATACAACCACTTCGGACCCAGCGATCTGGACCTGTGGCGGTTCGACGGCTGGAGCGAAGGCGACGGCGGCGGTATCTACTTCTATCAGGACTGGCGTAAAGACACCCCCTGGGGGGCGACTCGCCCGGATTACGGACGCGGCGAAGTCCGCCAGTTCATCCGCGACAATGCGATGATGTGGATCGAGGACTTCCACCTCGACGGCCTGCGTATGGACATGACTTTGTACATCCGCTCGGTTCGCGCCGATGCCGAACCCAACCTCCCGGAAGGCTGGAGTTTGCTCCAGTGGATCAACGGCGAGATCCGCCAGAAGTATCCCAACAAGCTCATCATCGCCGAAGACCTCCAGCATAACGAATGGCTGACGAAGTCGCCGGACGAGGGCGGAGCGGGGTTTACCGCCCAGTGGTGTTCGAAGTTCGTGCATCCGATCCGCGAAGCTGCGATCGCGATCGAAGATTCGCAACGGTCGATGGAGTCGATCCGCGAAGCGATCGAGTTCAAATACAACAACGATGCCTGCCAGCGCGTCGTTTACAGCGAATCGCACGACGAAGTAGCGAACGGCAAAGCTCGCGTGCCCCAGGAAATCAACCCGGATGGCGCGAACGATTACTACGCCCAGAAGAAATCGACTCTGGCGATCGCGCTGGTGTTTACGACCCCCGGCATCCCGATGCTGTTTCAGGGTCAGGAGTTCCTCGAAGGCGGCTGGTTCCGCGATACCGTCCCCGTCGAATGGGATCGCAACGAGCAGTTTCGCGGGATCGTGCGACTGTACCGCGATCTGATTCGCCTGCGTCTGAATACCAAAGGACTCAGCCGGGGTTTGTGCGGACAGCACATCAAAGTGACGCACATCCAGGAAGAGATGAAGATGATCGCGTTCCATCGCTGGGAGATGGGCGGGGCGGGCGACGATGTCATGGTCGTCGCCAACTTCGGCAACACCCCCCGGGGCGATTACCGCATCGGCTTTCCGTACTCCGGGAAGTGGAAACTGCTGTTGAACACCGACTGGAAGGGATACAGCGAAGCGTTTACCGGCGAGATCAGCCTCGACGCTCGAGCGGTCGAGGGCGCGTACGATTGCTTCGGGTCGAATGCTTCGTTTAACGTCGGGCCTTACAGCGTGCTGATCTTCGGCCGCGAACCGGGCTGATATGGAGTTGCCCGAAAAGGGGACGAGTAGCGACGATCGCTACTCGTCCCCTTTTGCCGTTCGTGGCTCGTCAGGACGCGGCTTTCAAACCGGGAACGCCGAGTTGTCCGGAGGCATCCGAGCCCGATTTGCGTTCGACCCGGAACGCGATCCCCGCCGCGATGAATGCCGCGAACAGCGGATGAGCCCGCGTCGGTCGGCTTTGAAACTCCGGATGGCACTGCACCGCGAGGAACCACGGGTGATCCGCTAATTCGATCACTTCCACGAGCCCGCCGTCGGTGGTCGTCCCCGAAACGACCATCCCCGCTGCGGCGAATCGTTCCCGGTAATCGTTGTTGAACTCGTAGCGATGCCGATGCCGTTCGGACACCTCGGCTTCGCCGTATGCCGCGAACGCTTTGGTATCGGGCAGTACCCGGCACACGTACGCCCCCAGACGCATCGTCCCACCGATGTTGGTGATCTTTTGCTGGGCATCGAGCAGCGCGACCACCGGATGGGGAGTGCTCTTGCTGAACTCGGTCGAGTTGGCTTCTGGCATCCCCAGGACGTTGCGGGCGAACTCGATCGCCGCACACTGGAGCCCCAGACAGATGCCGAAGAACGGCATCTTTTTCTCGCGGGCGTAGCGGATGGCTTCGATCTTGCCGTTGATCCCTCGCTTGTCGAACCCGCCGGGGACCAGGAGAGCATCGGCATCTTTCAGGAGTTTGTCGGGACCTTCGCGTTCGATGTTCTCGGCTTCGACCTTGCGGATGTTGACCCGGCAGGTGTTGGCGATCCCGCCGTGGATCAGCGATTCGTACACCGACTTATAAGCGTCGTGGTGGCGGACGTACTTACCGACGACGTATACGTTGATCTCGCGCGGGGGCTTGCGCATCGCCTCGACCATCGCCTGCCAACTCGAAAGGTCCTGCGGTTTCGCATGGGTGAGATTGAACTTCTCGACGATCAGGTCGTCGAGTTTATTGTGGCTCAGCGAAATCGGCACTTCGTAGATGCTGAACTCTTTATCGCGCTCCTCGATCACCGCGCGGCGTTCGACGTTGCAGAACTGCGCGATCTTTTCGGCTTCCTCTCGCGGCAGTTCGCGTTCGGTGCGGCAGATCAGGACATCGGGCTGGATGCCGATCTTGCGCAACTCGCCGACGCTGTGCTGGGTCGGTTTGGTTTTGAGTTCGCCCGCAGCCCGCAGATACGGAACGAGCGTCAGATGGATGTACATGCAGTTCTGTTTGCCGACATCGAGCGCGAATTGGCGGATCGCTTCGTAAAACGGCATGGCTTCGATGTCGCCGACGGTGCCGCCGACTTCGGTGATGACGACATCGACATCGGGGGCCTGCATTTTGCGGATCGCGGACTTGATCTCGTCGGTGACGTGGGGGATCACCTGCACGGTTTTCCCGCGATAGTCGCCGCGCCGTTCCTTTTCGATGATCGTCTGGTAGATGCGTCCCGAAGTGTAATTGCAGTCGCGGTCGAGGACGGCGCGGGTGAATCGCTCGTAATGCCCCAGATCGAGGTCGGTTTCGGCTCCGTCGTTGAGGACGTACACCTCGCCGTGCTGGTAGGGGGACATAGTGCCCGGATCGACGTTGAGGTAGGGGTCGAATTTCTGCAATCGGACTTTGAGGCCGCGGAGTTCGAGGAGGAGGCCGATGCTCGCGCAGGTCAGACCTTTGCCCAGGGAACTGACCACGCCGCCGGTCACAAAAATATGCTTCGACATCTCGATTCCTCGGGCCTTCCGCGATCCTGGCGGGTTTCGGGCGAACGTAACAGGATCGTTCCGGAAAAGTATAACGATAGCGATTCGACCCCCTCGGTTCAATCGCCCGACCCGCGATTGAGTCGTTCCCACCGGACGAACCGCTCGTAATCTTCCGGAGTATCGACACCCCGACCCGCGCCTTCGACGGTCGCCACGCGGACATCCCAGCCGAGCGGCATCACCCGATTCTGTTCGAGCTTTTCGAGCAGTTCCAGCGTCGAGGGCGGCAGCGACGCGAACTCCACCAGCGATTCGCGCCGGTAAGCGTACACCCCCAGATGCTGCAAAAACGGCGACGGTCGCTGCGCCAGATCCGGTTCGCCGTCGCGCACGAACGGCACCATCGCCCGGCTGAACAGCATCGCCCGCCGGTCGGCATCGAGCACGACTTTGACGCAGTTGGGGCTGCGGTAGTCCTCCATCGATTTTATCGGCACAGCGAGGGTCGCAATCCGGCAATTCGGGTAGAGCGCGAACAATTCGAGGAGCGACCGCAGACCCGCCGGATCGATATGAGGTTCGTCGCCCTGAACGTTTACGATCGTTTCCGCGTCGATCCTCCGAGCGACTTCGGCGAGTCGATCGGTACCCGAGACGTGATTGCGGTCGGTCATCATCGCAGTCCCGCCGAACGCTTCGACCGCGAGGCGAATGCGATCGTCGTCGGTAGCGACGATGACGGTATCGGTCAGTCGGGCAGCGACGACGGCTTCCCAGACGTGTCGAATCAGCGGTTTGCCGGTGCGGGCGAGAAGCGGTTTGCCGGGCAGGCGAGAGGAGTCGTAGCGGGCGGGGATGACGATCGCGGTGCGCATGAGGGTCGGCTTTTGCTGAGAGGAGGGGACATCCCAGGACTATACTCGCCGGAACGGACGCGGGACAAGCGAAGAATGGGAGGGGCTCCGGCGGACGGCATCGCCCGCGAAATTTCGCCTCCCCTCTTTTAACTCCGACGCACGATGCGACAATAACCCCCAACGGACGACGCGAACTCTCCATCGGATACTGCACCAATGAACTTTCGCTGGATGAACTCGTGG
>Ga0105047_10015806_pt1 | contig 11873 bp, 5 predicted proteins | sample MAT04_FD_78384 | JGI IMG/M metagenome (GOLD analysis project Ga0105047, IMG submission 78384) | Freshwater microbial communities from Lake Fryxell liftoff mats and glacier meltwater in Antarctica - MAT-04 (megahit assembly) | ecosystem: Environmental > Aquatic > Freshwater > Ice > Liftoff... | reverse complement strand
TGGAGCGGGGTTTACGGCGGTTTCGAGCGTGCGGAACGACCCGCCGGGGGACGCGAAAACCGATCGGACATCTGGGGAGCGTCGATGAAAATCGGGGTCGAAATCGCGGTGGTGTCCGACTGAACCTCTTGACGGGTTCGAGGGTCGAATGCGGACATATCGACGCGATCGGATATGTCGCAAGTGCTTTGCAGCAAACGACTCGGGTACAAACCGGGAAAGACCTCCGTTTTCGCGGTTTCGTCATTGACATCGCTCCCGGAGGAGTGTAGAAATAGGACCATGACGAAGAGCTAACGACTGAGTCACCCCGGAGATATTCTTAAGTGACAATAACAGCCAGATTTCTCAAAGTTCATCGGAAGTGCAATCGAAGCGGATGGAGTCCCGAGACTCCGAATCGACGAGCTGTACGTTTCGAGTGAGAACCTGACCGCGATTGACGTTTGAGAGTTCATACTTCCAACTACCGGGTTTCTGCAACAGACCCCAATCCGATTATCGACCATCATTCTATTGTCGAATCGTCTTTTATTCGTAAACGACGATAGCAATCGATATGAATGCTTCACGGCTTCCGCTTCCGCCCTGCAACGATTGCAAGGCGACGGATCCGCCGCGAGGAGTGTTGTGTTACATCGCAACTGCCAGCGACATCGTCTGCAACTGCCGACGACATCGTCGTCAACTGCGAAGAATACGACGCTGTTTTTCGTTCGCGGTTTTGAGGTGAATCGCGGACGTGCCGAAGTTACGCCAACGATTGGCCGACCTTCGACGGATTCGGGTATTGCAGAGTTACGAACGGATCGAGAAACAAAAAAAGCGACCGAGACGGATATCGAACGTTCCCGACGCAGGATGCACGGGTTCGGACGACCGGATCGGAGTCGATATTCAGAGATGAAATTGTTTTTCCGGAGCGACTCCGGGACAACCCGAAGCGATGACCGTTCGGGGACGGCGGGAGCGATCATCGCCAGGATGGCGGTCGCGGAAACGCGGGCGGCACGGATGCTGCGGAGAAGTCTTCCAAAGACCTCGAGATCGATCGGAGAACATGATGTTCTCGGTGTCGGTAGTCGAGGTCGTCAGTTGTGTTCTGTCGCACGGATGCGGCAGTCGCAACCTTTCGGTTCGATTCGCGGCACGTCATCTCGACGGATCGCAAGATTTATTTCGACCTTTTTATCTCGATACTCCGGTATCTTCGGCACAATGGTGGGATCCTGGCAATGAGGTCCGCGTTCTGAGGGCATGGATCGCCCTCGTCCCCCATTTTTTCTCCCTTCCACTCCGACCCGAATCGAACCCGCAGTCGTCTGTCGGGCTTCGAGCGCAGGATCCAGTCGATTCCGGTACTCCGGCGCGACTTCGCCCTCGATTGCTTTTCCCCACCCCTTTCGGATATAAAGAACCGTTCGCGGACAGTGCGAGTGCCGTCTCGGCTCGGTTTTCCCGACCGTTGCCGTGCGGTTGTATCGAAGTCGGTTGACTTTCTCGTTCCTCAATCTCCACTAACGGAACGTTCCGGGGGCTCGTATCGCTATGAAGCAGTCGTTTTTAGATGCGCTCGATCGCCGCGTCGTGATCCTCGATGGCGGCATGGGAACCAGCATCCATCAGCGCGACCCGCAACCGATCGACTGGGGCGGCGAACACCTCGTCAATCTTTCCGATGCCGTCAGCTATTCGCGCCCCGAATGGATCGTCGATATCCACCGCGGGTTTCTCGAAGCCGGTTGCGATGCCATCGAAACCAACACCTTCAACGGCTCCCGGCACGTCCTCGCCGAGTTCGGCATGGCCGACCGCGTTCTCGACATCAATCGACTCGGCGCGAAACTCGCCCGCGAAGCCGTCAAACTCGTCGAAACCCCCGACCACCCGCGCTACGTCGTCGGCTCGATCGGACCCGGCACGAAAATGCCCTCGCTCCTCAACGATTCCGTGTACATCTCGTTCGACGAACTCGTCGCCTCGTATTCCGACCAGGTTCGCGGACTCATCGAGGGTGGGGTCGATGCGCTGCTCATCGAAACCTGCTTCGACATCCTCCAGGCCAAAGCCGTCGTTATCACCGCGATCGATGTCATGAAGCGGATGGGGGTCAAACTCCCGCTCATGGTCCAGGTCACCCTCGAACGCACCGGAACCATGCTTCCGGGGACCGACATCGCCTCGGCGATCACCACTCTGGAAGCGTTCTCGGAAGTCGATGTCATCGGGCTGAACTGCGCGACCGGGCCCGACCTGATGCTCGGGCACATCAAGCACCTCGCCAACTATTGCACCCGCAAAATCTCCTGCCTGCCCAATGCCGGGCTCCCGGAGAACCGCGACGGCAAGACCTTCTTCCCGCTCGAACCCGACGAACTCGCCCGCTGGCTCAAGCAGTTCGTCACCGATTACGGGATCAACGTCGTCGGCGGTTGCTGCGGGACCACTACCGCGCACCTCGCCGCGGTCGCCCGCGCGATGCGCGGCATCGTCCCCGCCGTCCGCAAACCCGTGCAGGATATGTCGGTGTCGTCGCTGTTCGAGTCGGTCCCGCTGAGTCAGTTGCCTCGCCCCCTGCTCGTCGGCGAGCGCACCAACACCAACGGTTCGCGCAAGTTCAAGACGCTCCTGGAAGCCGAGGACTGGAACGGACTCGTGGAAATGGGCCGCGAACAGGAACGCGAGGGGGTCCACGTTCTGGATGTCTGCACCGCGTTCGTCGGACGCGACGAAGTCCGCGACATGACCGAAGTCCTCAAGCGGTACAACGCGGTCATCCGCAAGCCGATCATGCTCGACTCGACCGAAGTCCCCGTGATGGAAGCCGGGCTGAAACTGATCTCCGGCAAGTGCATCGTCAACTCGGTCAACCTCGAAGACGGGCGCGACAAGATCGACAAAGTCCTGGCCCTGTGCCGAAAGTACGGTGCGGCGGTCGTCGCGCTGACCATCGACGAAGAAGGCCAGGCGACCACCGCCGAGTGGAAGTTCCGCGTCGCCAAACGCATCTACGATATCTGCACCATCGAATACGGTATCCCGCCGTACGACATCATGTTCGACCCCCTCGCGTTCCCCGTGACCACCGGGCAGGAAGACCTCCGCAACTCCGCGATGGAAACCCTCAACGCGATCAAGCGCATCAAGGAAGAGCTACCGGGGGCTCTGACGCACGTCGGCCTGAGCAACGTGAGTTTCGGGTTGACCCCGTACACCCGCCAGGTCGTCAACTCGGTGTTTTTGCATTATGCGGTCGAGTACGGGCTGGACTCGGCGATCCTGCACGCCTCGAAGATCATCCCCCTGGCGCGCATCGACGACGAGGGTCGGGAACTCGCGCGGCGGCTGATCTTCAACGACCGCGAACTCGGCGACCCGCTCCAGCAACTCATCGAGCACTACGGCGACAAAAAAGCCGAGAACGCCAAAATCCGCGGGGCGAGTCTCGGGGAAACGGTCGAAGAGCGTCTGCGTCAGGCGATCATCCAGGGCCGTCGGGAATCGCTGCTCGCGGACCTCGACCTCGCCCGCGAAACCCGCGAGCCGATCGAGATCATCAACGGCATCCTGCTCGACGGCATGAAGGTCGTCGGGGAACTCTTCGGCTCGGGGCAGATGCAGTTGCCGTTCGTGCTCCAGTCGGCGGAAGTGATGAAGTTCTCGGTGTCGCACCTCGAAAAGTTTATGACCAAACTCGAAGGCACCGAAAAGGGTAAAATCATCCTCGCCACGGTCAAAGGCGACGTTCACGACATCGGCAAAAACCTCGTCGATATCATCCTGTCGAACAACGGCTACAAGGTGTTCAACATCGGTATCAAGCAGCCGATCGAACGCATGATTGCCGCGTGGCAGGAACACCAGGCCGACGCGATCGGCATGAGCGGACTGCTGGTCAAATCGACCGTCGTAATGAAGGAAGACCTCGTCACCCTCAACGAGCGGGGCATCACGGTGCCGGTGATTTTGGGCGGGGCCGCTCTGACGCGGAAGTACGTCGAAGTGGATCTGAGGCGGGTATACAAGGGGTCGCTGCACTACGGCGAGGATGCGTTCGACGGGTTGCGGATCATGGACGAGATCGTCGCGCAGCGGACCCCGCGCGGGTCGGCGGCACTCGCGGGGATCCGCGAAACCCGGCAGCAGCGCGAGTTCGAGGCCGCGATCGCAGCCTCGGTCGAAGCCAATGGATCGACCCGCGCGGACGATCCGTCGTGCTGCCCGACGCACGACGCGATCCGCGAAATCCGCACGACGCGGTCGGGGAGTATCGCTATCGCGTCGAATCGCCCCGCTCTGCCGTTTTATGGGAGTCGCACGCGGACCGAGTTCGACATGCGGGACATCTTCGAGTTCATCAACGAGCGGACGATGTTTTCGACGCAGTGGGGGTTCCGCAAGGGCAAGGTCGATCCGCGCGAGTACGAACGGCAAATGACGGAAGTCGCCAAACCCGCGCTCGAACGCCTCAAAGAACTCTGTCTTCTCGAAGAGATCATGCGACCGGCGGCAGTCTGGGGTTACTTTCCGTGCGCATCGCAGGGCAACGACCTGGTGATCTTCGAGGAAGACGGCCGTACCCCGCGCGAACTCTTTTCGTTCCCCCGACAGGACTTCGCGGAAACGATCTGTCTGGCGGACTACTTCGCCCCCGGCGACACCGCAACGGATGTCGTGAGCTTTTTCGCGGTGACGATGGGGGAAATTGTCTCGCAGCGGGCGAAGGAGTTCTTCGAAGCCGACCGCTACCTGGATTACCTCTACCTGCACGGTTTGGGGGTGGAGTGCGCGGAAGCTCTCGCGGAATACTTCCACCGGGAGATCCGTCGGGAACTGGGGATCGCGTCGGACGACTCGCCGACGATCCCGAAGCTATTCAAAAAGCACTACCGGGGCTGTCGCTACGGATTCGGCTACCCAGCGTGTCCGAACCTCGAAGACCAGGCGAAGCTGTTCCGGTTGCTCGACCCCAACCGCATCGGGCTGTATCTGAGCGATCAGTTCCAGCTCGAACCCGAGCAATCGACGACCGCGCTGGTAGTGCATCACCAGCAGGCGAAGTATTTCAACACTTCCAGGAGCGCAGCGGCGATGATGGCGGAGGAATGAGCATTGGGATGATTGGGCCGGTGAGTACCATTTGGCATAGTGACATCGAGTGGACCACTCAGAGTCTGTTAAAGAAGCCAGAACAGACGGGACACGATCGCCCGCAAGGGGTTACACCCCATAGGCATCAACTCAATGGATTTCGCCTCGTTTCTCGGCTCTGGGCTGACGAGCCGGAAGCGTCACAGTAGTTGCCAGGTTGCATTCCTGTCTGAGCCCCCCTCAGGGGGTGCAGGCGATTAGCCGGGGGTTGAGGCCGAAGGGCCGACACCCCCGGTGGCAATCGGGGACATCCGGTCCGGGCGAACGGTCCCATCCCAGTGGCAATCGGGTCGTCCGGTCCGGGCGAACGGTCCCATCCCTCTCGCCGCCGGGGGTGTCGCTGCGCTCAACCCCCGGCTAATCGCCTGCACCCCCTGAGGGGGGCTCAGACAAAAGCCAGTTCGTTCCTGGCAATTACTGGTCAGCGACGGCGGGGGCCAAATGACAACGACCCGCGAAAAGCGAACATGCGGCCCAAGTCTGTTATAGCTCGCGGTTCGTAGCGAGCGCCTCACCTTGGCTCGGAACACGACTGACCACATCGGCCGCACTCGACGACCAGAGCCGTTGTGCTAACAACCGGCGAGCTTCCGACCGGCACTATGGCTGGGTCGAGGACTGTGCCGTCTACTGGGCATACAAGACATTGCCTGTCGTAGCCGATCAGCACCTCCCGTTGTTCATCGCCCGTCCACGGCGGAAAGGAACTGGTCAAAGGGTCGGTGTCGTGTTCGATTCTCCACGTTTGTTTGCACGTTCGGCAGCCAGCGACCACTGTGCGTCGACGGTCGGCACGGAAGATCTGGTCACTCACTTGAGCGGATCGACGGCAAGTCGGGCACTCAGCCGCGCGATGCCTCCAGTAACTGTCTCGAATCGCGTTAAGTTGGTCATTATTTCATTCCACAAACCCACCTCCAAAGTATCGTTTAACAGAGATCCTTCTACATCGTAACGACGAAACTCATCTGCCCGCGCCGCTGCAAAGGGCAAGGCAGCCGCAGTTTCTTGCTCGGCTTGTCTTCTCGCGCACAAACCGCACCCACATGAAAAATTCACTCCTACCAACATGCGATATCCACTTGAATACCACAATCTCAAGTATCGCACCACCAACGAAATCCTTCCAGGACATCCCGTTGTCCATGTCCCCCAGAAGTAGATAAAATACGCATGAACAAACTACAAGCGATACAAGGATCACTATCGCACAAATCAGGATCATTCCAACCACGTCACACAACCACTTGGGAGAATGTACAAAAAACAGCACGAGCCCTACAGGGGCCAGAATTCCGCCCCGCAAAGCTCCGTCCGCACCACCGAGGTAACTACCTCCTGCGAGTCCCAAAGCCATTCCAAGAATTACGACTAAAAAGTTACCGGCTACCTCAAGGCCATCAGTCTCAAGTCCATTATTCATACAGCTCCCTTCAGAATCACTTATCGCGATCCGGGTACTCGATTGTTAAGCATTCGACAAAAAGACATTCATTCACATCATTGCATACCGTGGGCCACGCCTGACGCTGCCAACCACGATACCAACTTGAAGTGGCCAAGTGCCGCGTAAATTGAAGGTGTAGGGTGCTTTGTGCGGCTCCCGACAGGTATCTCGCTCTTCTGAGAACATAAACATCCAAGAATCGGTCGTCCATATGATTCTCTGCGGAATCCCGAAGTCGGCCTCCGCTCGGGTTCGACCGGCTATTGCTCCCGCCTTCGCCGCATTCCGGGACGCGGCCGGAGGGCGTATCGGTGTCCGATACTTGCCGACTGCGGCCGCGTAACGACGACCCGACGAACGCCCTCGCACCTGGGGACCGGGCCTTTTGGCCCTCACCCCAGGCTGTTACTTCGCTCGCCCCTACAGGGCTCGTCTTCCGGGATCTTGTGCGATCTCATGGCATCGAGTCCTGTAGGGATTCGGGGTTTCAGCCTGGGGTGAGGGCCAAAAGGCCCGGTCCCCAGGTGCGGGTGCTTCCCAGGTGCGAAGAGCGTTCGTCAGATGCCTGCGCCCCTGACCCTGCGCGTGAGCCGCAGTCCCACACCGCCCCGCACACCGGGACGGCGACCAGTGCCCAACCGGACCCGGTCGAATCCGTAAGATCGACGTTGTTCGTTCGGAATCCAGCTTTCGAGCCGCTGATGCCTCCGCCTCTTGCGGCACAGGCATATCGGCAAACGGGAAAACCGCGAAGTTTCCAGTGTCGCGACCTCGAAAGCAGAGACTGCCAGACCAATCCGCGCGGCTCCGATTCGTTGTATTTTTCCGGAAAATCGCGTTGAATCCACCTTGAAATATGGTTATCGTTGACTGTACTACACTGCGTCGAGACTCCGCAAAGGTCCCGAATCCGGATGTCTGCGACCGGCTTTTCAGCACGAACCCGCCACACCCCCAACAGCGATCGAGCACGCGTCGAGATCGTTCCTGAACCCCGAATGTGGAAAAGGCAACTCATGCCACAGTGTTTCATGCCGACGGCAAATTCCCTCATCCGTTCGAGGTGGACGTGGCTCTACGTTTTGTGCGCCGTCGTGTGGAACTGTTCGACTGCACTCGCCGACGATGTGCCGAAGGGATTCGTAGTCCCCGGGAATATCCAGAAAATCATCGCGTCCTATTGCGTGGACTGTCACGGTAACCGGGGCAAAGGCAATGTCAGCGTTTCGTCGCTCGACAAGCTCTCGCTGAACGAACGTCTCGACGTGTTGAACAAGGTACAGGATCAACTCTTCTACGGGATGATGCCTCCTGCTTCCAGCGAGCAACCCGGAAAACAAGAGCGACGAGACCTCGGCGAATGGGTGCGTGCCGAATTGCGGCATCACAACGCTTCAAAACTGGACGAACGCCTGCCCTATCCGTCTTCCGGGAATTACGTCGATCACGAGTCGCTCTTCAGCGGTAAAATCGAAGATAAGCCTCACACCCCGGCCCGCCGCTGGTTGGTTTCTCCCGAGGTCTTCCACGGGCGGGTCCGCGATTCGCTCGGGCTCGTGGGGAAAGATCGGGGCGTTCCCCTGCGTGGCGTGCTCAGCCCGTTCGCGCTTCCGGAGCGTTCCGGCATTCGGGACTACGACATCACCCGACTCGATGGCAGCCACTTTGTCGTAATGCAGAACAATGCGACCTGGCTGGCCTCCAGGGTGGTCGGAAGCCTGCGAGTGAAGTGCGGCGAACCGCTCGAAACGGTGATCGAGAACCCCAAAGATCGCTGGTTGCCCATCAGCACCCTGTCGGACAAGGCCAAAACGCCGACCATGCCGGCATTCGAGCGGATCGTGGCCTCAAAAACACCAGCGACCGACGAGGAACTGCTCGCTGCGATCGCATTCCAGTTCGAGCGGGTGCTTCGTCGTCCGCCGACCGAATCTGAGAAGGCGAAGTATTTGAAGCTGACGCGCTCCGCAGTGCAGTTGGGCGGGAATGCCGAGGGGTTGCGGAAGATGTTGGAGGCCACCTGGCTGGAGTCCGAGTTCGTCTATCGGCTGGAATTCGGATCCGGTGAGGCCGATCGGTATGGCCGGAAGATGCTCTCGCCACGTGAGGCGAGCTACGCCATCGCCTACGCACTGGGAGACAAGGGTCCGGATGAGGCGTTGGTGAAGGCCGCCAGCGAAGGGCGCCTGAACGCGAAGGCGGACTTCGAGCGAGAAGTCCGACGGTTGCTCGGCGACGGATCGACTCTCCAGGGAACGATCGATCCGATCCTGCACGAGATTTACCCATCGTTCTCGAAAAACAACCTGAGCGTGCAACCGAAGACCGTTCAGTTCTTCCGGGAGTTCTTCGGGTATCCCCTGGCGACTCGGAACTTCAAGGACCGGGAACGGAGTGACGGATACTACCAGAACCCCGACCGGGGAACGTATGGAACGCCGGGGCAATTGATCCGCGAAGCGGATTTGTTCGTCGCCGCGATCGTTCAGTCAGATAAGGCCGTATTCGAGAACCTGCTCACGTCCGACAAGTTCTTCGTCGCCCCCGCGGACGATGCCGCGAAGAAGATCGAGAACCTGAACGAAGTGTACGACCGGTTCAAAGACGCGAAATGGCTCGTCAAACCCGGCGACAAAAAACCGACTCCCTGGCTCTCGCCAGACGAACTCGCCTTCCTCCGCAAGCGGCTCAATTACAACTCGGGCGAACGCGACCTCAGCATCGCGATGACGCACGTCGAGCACTACCGCAGGAAGGGGCTGACGGTGCATCCGCGGTGGACCTACCCCTTCGGGATTCACATGCTGACTCCCCATGCGAACAGTTACAGTATCGACCCGCCCCAATGGGGTTATCCTGCCGAGCAACCCTTCCAGGTCCACCACCGTAAGGGCATCCTGACGCATCCGGCCTGGCTCATCGCCCATTCGCAGAATTCCGCGACCGATCCCGTCGTCCGCGGCAAGTGGATCCGGGAAAAGCTGCTGGCCGGGGTCGTTCCCGATGTCCCCATTACCGTCGATGCGGTGATCCCCGAAAACCCGAACAAAACGCTCCGCCAACGTCTGGACGTGGTGACGAACGAGCAGGCCTGCTGGAAATGCCACCAGCATATGAACCCGCTCGGCCTCGCCTTCGAGATGTACGATGACTTCGGCCGGTATCGCGCGATCGAAAGCCTCGAACACCCCGACAATTTAACCGCCAAAGCGAAATCGAAACACGGGGCGGACACATACAAGACAGCCCCGGTCGATACCACCGGACGACTCCACGGCACGGGCGATCCCGCACTCGATGGCGATGTCAAAGACGCGATCGATCTGATCGATCGGCTCGCAAAATCCGATCGCGTTCGCCAGTCGATTATCCGGCACGCGTTCCGCTTCTACTTCGGCCGCAATGAGATGCTCAGCGACTCGCAGACGCTCGTGGAGGCCGACCGGGCCTATGTGCAAAGTGGAGGCAGCTTCAGGGCGGTGATTATTTCGCTTCTGACTTCCGATTCATTCCTGTTCCGAAAGTAACCCGAACCCCTATACCCTGCACGACCTACCGAGGGATCCCGATGCTCGATCGACGCACATTTCTGACGAGTTCCACCGCCGCAGCGAGCGGGGCCATTTTCGCCCCCTGGCTCCAGCGGGCCATCGGAGCCGCCCCGGCGACTGCCAAGCCACCGATGCGATTCATTTTCCTCCACAAGGGCAACGGTCTGTTGCCGTCGGTGATGGTGCCGCCGACCCTCAGCCAGGGGGAGCAGGAGAAAGAAAAGAACAAAGATGCGCTCGCTGCGGACCTCGCCAGGCACGAGCTCCCCGACTGGATGAAACCGGTAGCAGCCCACAAAAGCCAAATGACCATCCTGCAGGGCCTCTCCGGCAAGATGTGTACCACCGGCCACCACACCTGGCAGTCGTCGATGGGGGTATACCGGGCCAACGAAAAGCTCACGTCCATCAAATGGGCGACCGTCGATTTCGAACTCGCTCGGATGTTCCCCTCGCCTCTGGAGCACATCGAACTGGCCTGCTTCCCGACCGGGGGCGGCAATGCCCGCGGGAACATCAACGGCATTGAAACCGGCTTCTCGGCCCGCGGCCCCCAACAGCCGAACCTCGCCTACGGCTCACCGAAGGTCGCGCTGCGCGAACTCTTCAAGCTGGTGTCCAACGACAAGAAGGATCGAATCGACTATCGACTGAGGCAGATGGTCTGGGAATTCACTGCCGGCGAACAGGCCGCCATCGCGAGCAACCTGAAAGGGGCCGAGCGTGCCAAGGTGACCACCTACGCCGACTCCATCGCCGAGTCTCGCGCCCGCGACAGTCGACTCGAGACGATGACCGATGTCATTCGCAAACATCTGCCGAAGCTCGACGCGAAGTATCTCGACGACGAGATCACCACGGTCGACCGCCAGTGGGGGCACCTCGAAATCCTGCTCTCCACGCTGATTTCCGGCATGACCAATGTCGTCACGTTCACGCTCGACGAACTCGGGACGCCCTATACCGGGTTGAAGGGCCTGGAAAAGGAACAGGTGAACCTGCACGATGTCGGACACAACAAGAGCTTCGGCGGTATCGCCGCGGCCGAGGTCCGTGCGATCGTCCGCACTCAGCACATGTCGATCGTCGATGCCATCATCCGGCGGATGAAAGCCGTCCCCGAAGGCGATGGCAATATGTTCGACAACACAACGCTGCTTTACTTCCCCGACAACGGCGAAACTCACCACAGCAACGGCAGCGAATGGCCGTTCCTCGTCTTCTCGGGCCGCAATACGAAACTCGACATCGCAGGCCGGTACATACGCCTGCCGAAGCACGGCAATGAAGGGCACAAAACGCTCGGCAACTGGTACACCACGATTCTGAACGCCTACGGCAACGCGATCCCACACTACGGCGACCCCGACCTCGCGCTCGACAAGCTCAAGATCAACCAAAAAGGTGCGATCGAGGAATTCCTCGCCTGACGCGAGCAGTCTTCAGCGCGAACATCTATCGAGGTTCGAGAGTATTCGGTTCGTTAATTCCGAAGTCGGCCCCCGCTCGGGTTCGACCGGCTGCCGCCTTCTCCGCGTTCCCGCTCGAGATTCGGACGGGGAGCATCAGGTCTTTCCGTTCGTCAGGTGGTTCGACCACGATCTGAGTGACAGGCCCAGCGTCACCCCGAAGATAATGTGGGCGGCGAGCGTCACCGCGACGAACGTGGGAGTGACCGGGATGGCGAAGAAGCCCGGGTACGGAGTGAGGAGCATCGCCAGTTC
>Ga0105047_10015805_pt1 | contig 11873 bp, 10 predicted proteins | sample MAT04_FD_78384 | JGI IMG/M metagenome (GOLD analysis project Ga0105047, IMG submission 78384) | Freshwater microbial communities from Lake Fryxell liftoff mats and glacier meltwater in Antarctica - MAT-04 (megahit assembly) | ecosystem: Environmental > Aquatic > Freshwater > Ice > Liftoff... | reverse complement strand
CCTGCCATTCTGCAGCGTCAGGCCGGGAGGCGTGTGTGGGGCAGGCCTCCCGGCCTGCCATTCTGCAGCGTCAGGCCGGGAGGCGTGTGTGGGGCAGGCCTCCCGGCCTGCCATTCTGCAGCGGCAGGCCGGGAGGCCTGCCCCACGTTAGAACTACAAAGCCCATCCGTCTTCCGGGTGGGCTTTCTTTACACCTCACTACCATGCAACATCTCACGTCGGAATCCATCCTTGCGAGTCACATGCCCAACGGGTAAACGAGAAGGTGAGTCCGATGCCCCGCACGGTCAAGAAGTGGAAGTTCGATAACGTCGCCGAATTGATCGCGGCCCTGGGCGACATTTCCCCCGAGCGGATTTGCTTGAATCCGCCTCCGGGTACCGCCACCAAACGCGATCTGCTCCGCAAGGACGTCATGGGAGGCAAACTCTACGAACTCGTCGAACGCACTCTGGTGGAGAAGGCGATGGGGGCACCAGAATCGTTCCTCGCGATCGAACTCATCCGCTTCTTGAGCCGATATTTGGACGACCACGATATCGGATTTCTGTATGCCCCGGATGTTCTGATTCAGATTCTCCCCGGATTGGTAAGCGGCCCCGATGTGTGTTTCGTGCCATGGACGCTTCGCCCGGATAAGACCGTGCCGACCGGACCGATTGGTACGTTGATTCCCGAACTCGTCGTCGAAATCCTGAGTCCATCGAACATGAAGAAAGAGATTCGCCGGAAACTTCGAGAGTACTTTCGCGCCGGTGTTCTTGTCGTGTGGGTGATCCAACCGAAAAACTCCACGGCTGAAATTTACACTGAGCCCGAGAGTAAGGCGATCCTTGCCGAATCCGGCATCCTCGACGGCGGAGACATTCTCTCGGGTTTCAAACTCCCGTTGCAAAAGCTCTTCGCTCGGCTCGCCCGGCCGAAGAAACCCACGCCTCCCCTGGGTTAATCCGGTGATTTTTTCGAGATTTTGTCCGCCCACCGCGGCGGCTCCGATGAAAGGGGTGTAGCAGCCTCCGAAGTTCTGGTGACCCTCACCTGGCCGGATGGCTCACAACTCCGAGTCAATCGCCATGACCCGCTTACTGAACTGGTTCCGCAAGCCCACCTCGAAGTTCACCGCTCAAACTCGCCTGAGTCTGGAATCGCTCGATCACCGGGAATTGCCTTCGGTCGCCTCGTCCGCCTCGCTCATTCAATCGGTCACTCACACCGATAGTTCCGCTCCGACATACGTGGCCACGCTCAACAACACCCTCTTCTTCAAAGCCGACGACGGCGTCCACGGCCGGGAACTCTGGGCCACCGACGGCACCGCCTGCGGCACCCGCCTTGTGAAAGACATCAACAAAGAGACCGACGGCTCCGCGATCGACTTTCACGTGGTTTTGAATGGTGTGATCTATTTCAACGCCACCAACGGCAAGAACGGCGTCGAACTCTGGGCGTCCGATGGCACGACGGCCGGCACCAAACTGGTGAAGGACATCTACGAGGGCGTCATCAGCAGCGAACCGCGCTACCTCGGCAATATCGACGGCAAACTCATGCTCGCCGCCCGCAGCTTCGGCCGCGGCGAAGCGTTGTGGGCCTCCGACGGCACGGAAAACGGTACGAAACTGGTGAAAAACATCAATCCCGGCAACGAAGGCGCGGCCATCAAGGGTTGGACCGTGCTGAACGACAAACTCTACTTCACCGCGAACGACGGCTACCGCGGCCGCGAACTCTGGTCCACCGACGGCACCGCGGCGGGCACCGACATCGTCAAGGACATCAAAGTGGGCGAAGAGGGTTCGAACGCACGGTATCTCGGCAAAGCCGGCAACGAAATCGTCTTCGCCGCATCGAAGCCGGGCTACGGCGAAGAACTCTGGGCCACCGACGGAACCACGACGCACATGCTCAAGGACATCAACCCCGGTCACGATGGTTCGTCGATCAATTATCTGACTACATCGAATGGCCAGGTCTACATCACCGCCTACGATCCCGACCGCGGAACCGAAATGTGGGTGACCGATGGAACCAAAAACGGAACGCACTTGGTTGACGACGTCAATCTTGGTGAAAGTAGCTCCGCACCCAAGTTCCTGGCGAAATTGAACGGCGTCGTCTTTTTCACCGCAAACGATGGCGAACGCGGTCGGGAACTCTACCGGACCGACGGCACCGACGAAGGGACCGCTCTTGTCAAGGACATCAACATCGGCGATGCGGGGTCCGATGCCAAGTTCGTCGCCGTCGTCGGCAATGAAATTTAGTTCACCGCGAATGATGGAATTCATGGACGCGAACTCTGGAAAACCGATGGGTCCAAAGCCGGTACAAAACTGGTCAAAGACATCAACGCGGGCAGTGGAGGTGGAGACATCCACTACCTGGGCAAGATCGGCAACGATCTCTACTTCACCGCCGACAACGGCATCCACGGCGACGAGTTGTGGATCACCAACGGCACCGCCGCTAGTACATGCCTGGTGAAAGATATTCACGCCGGCTACCTCGGGGCTCACATCGGCAACGTGAAAGTCTACCAGGGCGAACTCTACTTCGCCGCAGACGACGGAATCCACGGCGTCGAACTCTGGAAAACCAACGGCACCGCGAGCGGAACGAAGATGGTGGCGGATGTGAATGTTACGCTGTAAACGGATGGAAATTGAGCATCGTGAAACGGGGGCAAGTGCTCCCCGTTTTCTCGTTCAGTGGTATCGGAATGCACCCACCTCTCCGTGCAATGACCTAGAATCGAAGCAGTGATGTCCGAACACTGCAATCCCCCGTCGGGTCAGGGTCATGCTGAATCCCAATCTCTATGAGGTGACTCGGGAATCCGATCGATGGGTCTGTCGACCATCCATGCTATTTGCCCGGCTCAGCGTCGTCGGCGGCTTCGGAATGAGCGCCTTCCTCGTCTACATTGCCTCGATCTTCTTCGGGGATGGGCACGAGCACGCCAACGTCTGGATCGGCGCTATCGTCCTTGCTATTGCGGTCCTCGTGGCCGGTCTGACGGTGTGGTGATGGCGAACGGGCCGCACTCGGCTGACCATCGAACGCTCCGGGCGTGTCTGCTACGGTGAGAAAGAACTTTGTGCAGCGGGTGAGGTAAAAAGTGTCCGCCTCGTTGCCGCGGGCGAAGACTACGACGTCTGTTTATTGTTGACCGAAGGAATGCGGAAGGTGGTACCGGGTTTTGCGTATGGGTCGCGGGAGAGTGCGATTGAGTTTTCGCGTCACGTGGACAAATGCTTTTGGGCCGTGAACGTCTACGAAATTTGCAGTCTTCCATTCGCCAGTAATGGCACCCATAATAATTAATAGTGTTCAGAAGATCGTGGAGGATGCTCACCGTGACATTACTTGAGGTGTTGCCGGACGCGCGGTCGCTTTCACGACTCGATAAGATTCGACTAATTCAAGAATTGGCCCAAGACCTCGAACGAAGTGATGCAGACCTGATCGAACCCGGACGATCTTATCCGATTTGGTCGCCGGATCGAGCCTTCGCAGCTGCCGAGTCGCTGTTGAAGGCGTTGGAGGAGGACAAAGCACAGTCATGAGCGTTACGCCACTACGGTTTCCATACATACCTCGCGATCCGTCCCTTGGAAATGCAAGCTTGGCTCCGATGTTGCCAATCACATTGATTGGCCGCCATCATGTCGCAACATCTGGTCTTGTGGATAGTGGAGCGGCGATCAATGTTCTACCGTATTCGCTGGGTGATCAATTGGGTTTCGAGTGGGTCAAGGAATCGCGATCGGTCGAGTTGTCGGGCAATCTGGCCACTGTCGAAGCTCGGGTCGTGGTGCTGTCAGCAGTGGTGGGAGGCTTTCCCTCGATCCGACTTGCCTTCGGCTGGGCTCAGACGGATGCGGTTTCTGTTATTCTAGGGCAGGTGAACTTCTTCCTGGAGTTCGATGTCTGTTTCTTTCGCTCGCAGAGTGCGTTCGAGGTACGGGCGAAAGCGTAAAACTGGCTGAGGCAGAGATAGAGGCGGTTATTTTTTTGCGAAAAAACAGCTCAGACTTCCGAAGTCGCTTTGGACTTCGAAAGTCCACGCGAGGACCGACTTCCGAAATCCAAAGCGACGTGAAACCGCGAGAAATATTACGCTTCTCCGCGACTTTTAGCTACCTTATTCACTGATTCAACAGCAGCCGAGATCTGATATGGCGCAGCAGGTCGGTCTATACGTGAATCCCGTTTTGCAAGCACTTAAACGACTTGGCGGGTCTGCTCGCCCAGCGGAAGTATGTCGCGCTGTAGCAAAGGATCTCAGTTTGGAAGGATCGTCTGTACTAGAGGAAACGCTCAGCACTGGTGTTTCAAAATTTGAAAATAAGATTGCTTGGGTGCGGTTATATCTGGTCTTGACGGGATATCTCGACCGATCCAAACGTGGTGTATGGACGCTGACTGAGAAAGGGAAAAACGCACCAGTATTTTCTGACCAGGAAGTTAGCCAACTCCTTCTTGACGTACAACGCCAAGGAAAGAAGATAAAGGATAAAACAGAAAACGTTGTTAAAGACGAGGTGCAGGATAACGAAGAAGATGCACCTGAAGATTCAGGTTATAAAGCTCAACTTTTGACGTTAGTTCGGAGTATGTCCCCTGGTGCTTTTGAACGCCTTTGCCAACGACTTCTTCGGGAATCCGACTTTGAGCAAGTCATTGTGACAGGCCGTTCAGGCGATGGCGGAATTGATGGGATCGGAGTACTCAAGGTGAACGCATTCGTCGCGTTCAAAGTCGTTTTTCAGTGCAAGCGATATTCGGGTGTGGTTGGTTCCCCTGAAGTAACCAATTTTCGCGGAGCGATGCAGGGCCGTGCTGAGAAAGGTATTATTCTTACTACAGGTTCGTTCTCGACACATGCGGTAAAAGAATCTGTTCGCGATGGTGTACCACCTATTGAGTTGGTTGATGGCGAAAAGCTTGTTGAGATGTTCGAGTCGTTGGAGTTCGGGCTGATTCCGAGAACAACATATGACGTCGATACAGGATTCTTTGAGCAGTTCGAGCAAGACATTTAACCACCTCTTTACTCCCCCTATGTCCACCATCGAACTCCACCACCTCACCAAAACCTTCCCTCCCCACCCCCCCACGCTCCAATCGATCACCCTGACCATTCCCACCGGTTCTCGCCTCGCTCTCCTTGGCCCCAGCGGCTCTGGGAAGAGCACGCTCCTCCGCCTGATCGCGGGCCTTGAAACGCCGGATGCCGGTGAGATCGTCATAAACGGCGAGCTCGTCACACGTCGGCCGCCGCACAAGCGAGGGGTTGCTTTTTTGCCGCAGAGGGTGGCGTTGTATCCGCATTTGACCGTGGAACAAAACCTGGCGGTGACGAAGAGCAAACGTATTGCGGAATCGCTTGAACTGCTGCAATTGCAATCGCTTAAGGCACGTTATCCACATCAACTTTCCGGGGGGGAACGGCAGCGTGTGGGGTTGGCCAAGTTGTTGGTCGCGGAGGCTCCGATTTGGTTGCTCGATGAGCCGTTTAGCGGGCTCGATCCGGTGTTTCGGTCGGAATTCCGCTCGGTTCTCCACTTGCTCCTGACGCGATCGAGCGCCACAATACTGTTGGTCACTCATGACCCGACAGACGCTTTCGCTCTGGGCGGCCGCGTCGGTGTGCTGGGAAATGGGGTTTTGCAGCAAATCGGCACTGCCGAGGAGTTGCAGGCCCGCCCCGCAAACCGATTTATCGCGGCAAGCCTCGGGCGATTTGGCTTTCTGGACGGCGTTCTACGTGGCGGCGAGCACTCCCAAGCGACCTTTGTTTCGGAGTGTGGGTCGATTGCGATTTCTCTGCCTCAGGCAATTGCCCGGCAGGTTTCGCCCTCGGCTCCCAATCTGACGCTCGGCATCCGGCCCGAAGACGTCGTGGTGGTTTCGCCTACTCAGCCCTGCGATCCAAATCGGGTCGCGGTGAGCTTGAACGGGTGGCCCCTCGTCTTCGCCGAACCGGTCGGCAGCGGATGGTGGCTCACCGTAGCCCGGGAAAGTTCCCGGCTCCGCGTGAACTGGCCGTCCGATTCGCCGCCCCCGGTCGGCGCGCAACTCAACCTGTTGAGTTACTCCGATCGGTGGACTTGGTTCGACGGCACGGGCCGCCGCTTGGAGCCGCTTGCGGCTTCGCGTGATGCGGCAGGTAGCGGGCGCGAAGCCGCAAGCGGCTAAATTTGCACCTGGAGGACACTATGGCGGTCGCGAAGAAGGAAAAGGTCAAGGAAGTTGCCGTAAAAAAGGACATCGGCAAGGAAATCCTCAAACTCGTCGAGCTCATGCACGAGGAGAAGAAAATCTCCCGCGACGTGATCTTCGCGGGGATTGAAGCCGCCATCAAACTAGCCGCCGAACGACACTTTGGAGTGACAGACGAATCGGACGAAAACACGCCGGGGATTCTGGTTCAAATCGACCGCTCGACGGGGGACATCACGGCGAAGCGCGGGGCCGACGATATCGACACGGAAACCCTTGGGCGGATTGCAGCCCAGTCCGCCAAGCAGGTGATGATTCAGAAGATCCGCGAAGCCGAGTCGGATACGGTTTACAACGAGTTCAACACGAAGAAGGGCGAACTGATCGTCGGTACCGTTCAACGTGTGGACGCGGGAACGGCGATTGTGTCTCTTGGGAAAAGCGAAGCTCTGCTGCCACGTAGCGAGCAGATTCCCGGGGAATCGCATCACGTCGGCGAGCGGGTCAAAGCGGTCGTGTTCGAAGTCCGCAAATCCGGTCACCGGGTCAAAATCGTGCTCTCGCGGGCCCATCCGGACTTTGTCAAAGCACTTTTCGATGAAGAAATTCCAGAAATTGAAGACCGCACAATCGACATTCGGGCACTGGCCCGCGAGGCCGGTTACCGTTCGAAAGTTGCCGTCTCTAGCATTGACCTGAAAGTCGATTGCGTCGGGGCGTGCGTTGGCGTTCGCGGCAGCCGGATCAAGAACATTATCGAAGAACTCAACGGCGAACGGATTGACATCGTTCGCTGGAACGATTCGCTGCAAGTGTTGATTCCGAATGCACTTCAGCCGGCTCAGATCAGTGAAGTGTTCACGTATCCGCGGTTGGGTCGAGCGATTGTGTTGGTGACCGATGACCAGCTTTCACTGGCCATCGGCCGGCGGGGGCAGAACGTCCGGCTCGCCTCAAAGCTGGTGGGCATGGATATCGAAATCATGACCCACGACGAACTCGGCGAGGCCCTCGAACGGGCCGAGCGCTGGTTCGGTCAGTTGCCCCACGTGACGGAAGAACACATCCAAAAGATGATCGAAGAAGGCTTCTTGTCGTACAACGAATTGACGTTCATCGACGCGGAAGAATTGTTGAAGTTTATTGACCTGACGGAAGACCAAGCAATCGAGGTCATCGACTACGCGGAAGAGTACGCGGACCACATGGACCGGGCCGCGGAAGAAGAACGGCGAGCGAACGAAGAAGCGGCGGCGACTGCGGCACGGGCCGAGATGCAAGCCGGGGCAGAGGAACAAGAAGCTGCCGAAGCTGCAAACTCGGAAGCCGAGGCCGAAGCCGTGAACCTGGAAGCCGAAGCCGAGGCCGAAGCCGCGAACCTGGAAGCCGAGGTTGTGTCTGTCGAGGGCGAAGAGACAGCGGCGACCGAGCCGGTTGCGTATCATGAAAGTATGCCAACCGATGTGCAGGGCGTCGAAGAAGCATTGCTCCACGAGGAGCAACGGACCGGAGAGGACGGCGAAGTGACAACGACTGTTACCGATGATCAAGGCACCGACGGAGCCTCGGCATGACCGCCGAGACCCCAGTTGCCCTGTTCAACGCATCCGACCTAGTTAGAATGAATTTCACGCCTGTGGCGGCCAATGGGGCCGTTGCGGGTGAATTGAGGTGTCGGGGACACCTCACAAGGAGTGGCGCTTGTCGCAGACCAAAGAGACGAAAGAACCGAAGGACGCCAAGGGCGATAAGAAGCCCCGCGTCTTTAACCTGGCTGCAGAACTGAATTTGGAGACCAAAACGGTCCTCGAGTTCTGCAAGGAGCTCGGGTTTGCCTCGATCAAGAATCAATTGAATGCGCTCGACCCGGACCAGGTCGATGCCTTGCGCGACCGGGCAAAGAAGGGTTCCGCCAAACCGAGCCCAGCAACGTCTACCCCTACCTTGGCCGCGAAGCCGGCTACTCCTCCGAAGTTGGACGCGAAGATTCCCACCCTCGCCAAGCCCAAGCCCATTCTTTCTCCCCCGCCGCTGCCTAGACCCGCACCGGTTGCTCCACCTGTGGTGCCCCAACCGCAAGCCGTGGTTTCACCACCAGTGGTTGTAGCACCGCCGCCATTGGTTTCTCCCCCTGTGGTTTTGGCACCTCCGGCGCCGCCCGCGCCGGTGGTGTTGCCGTCCGCACGGCCGAGACAGATTACCAATCTTGCGTCGCCGAGACCGGCTCCAGCGCCAACCCCCCTGCCTGCTGCTCCCGCACCCGTTGTGGCGGAAACGCCGAAGCCCGCACCCGTTGTCGCAGAAATGCCGAAGCCCGCTCCGGTTGTCGAAGCGCCGGTTCCGCCGCCTGTTGTCGTTGAGCCTGTCAAGACTCCGATTGTGGAAGCGGTCGAACCGACCGTTGCAGTTGTTGCACCGGTTATCGAGACGCCTGTTGTTGAAGAGCCTGCACCTTCTTCCGTGGCCGCAGCGATCCCGACGACCATTCCTAGCCGGCAGATGCCGAATCTTTCGCCGCGTCAGGGTCCCGCGGTGTCGCGGCCACCGATGCCCGGCCCGCCCGCACCAAAAGCGGCAGTTCCCCCATCGCCCCGACCGCCGGCACCAAACCCCGGCCCACCCCGGCCAATTGGTCAAGGCCCGGCTCGGCCTGCTGCTCAAACACCCAATCAATACACGCCCGGTGCGTCCCGACCCCCGGCTCCTGGTGGTCCGAATCGGCCTCAAGGTGGTTCCGGTGGCGGCGCACCACCTCGCAGTGGTCCGGGTGGCGGTCCTCCCGGTGGTGCTCAACGCGCTGGTGGTCTGCCTCCCCGATCTTCGGCTACCAGCGGTCCCGCCCGTCCGGGTGGACCCGGTGGCGCCGGCGGTCCGCAAAGGCCCGGTGGCTCTGGCCCTGCCAAGCCGGCCGCGGCGCCGGCTGGTCCGGGCCCGCAAAAACAATTGAAGCTGACATCCGAACAGATTCAGCGACTTCGCCAGCTTGAACAGCAACGCGGCAAGGTGACCTTCGATAAAGTTCACTCAGCGACGACTCCGGCCGATGTTCCGGCCGCGCGAACAGGCCCCCCGGTTCCTGGCGGACCGGTGCGACCCCGCGTTCCGGGCAGTCGGGACGAGCCCGAAGAAATGGTCAGTGATGATGATCGCAAGGGCGGAGCCCCTGCCAAGCCGGGCGAAAAGCGCCCCGGCGAAGTGGCCGGCCGCGATGCTCGTCACAAAGCCCGTCAGGACAAGGGTCGGGGTGGCCCGACGACCAACCGCTCGGCCGTGATCATTCAGGGCGGACAGGTTGAAACCGTCGACGAACGCTTCGGCTCCCGCCGTGGGCCACGGGCGGCACTGTTGCGGAAACAACAACGCAAACAGCAGGTCGTCACCAAGAAGGAAGGCAAGATCGAGATCGTGTTGCCGGTCACGGTTCGGACGCTGTCCGAAACGATCGGCATGAAGGCCGGGGAACTGATTCTCAAGCTCAAGAACCTCACGAACTCGCTGTACACGATCAACTCGAATCTCGAGTTTGAAGTGGCGGAAATGATCGCCATCGACAAGGGGATCGAACTCGTCGCCCGCAAACAAGCGGATGCCGAAGAAGACCTCCTCGCCGCGGTCCGCAAACGGGGCGAAACCTCGACGGAAGAGAATCAGATTCTCCGTCCGCCAATCGTCACGATCATGGGCCACGTCGACCACGGCAAGACGTCGCTCCTGGACAAGATTCGCCAAACCTATGGCCACATCTCGGATGTGGTCTCGACCGAACACGGCGGCATTACGCAAGTGCTGCGTGCCTGGCGAGTTGAAAAAGACGGCAAGTCCACGACGTTCCTCGACACGCCGGGTCACGAAGCCTTCACGAAGATGCGAGCCCGCGGGGCGAAGGTCACGGACATTGCCGTGATCGTGGTTTCTGCGTCGGATGGCGTCATGCCGCAGACGGAAGAAGCCATTGCCCACGCGAAGGCGGCGGAAGTCGACATCATCGTGGCGATTAACAAAGTTGACTTGCCCGATGCAAATATTGACCGCACCCGTCGGCAGCTTTATCAATTGAACCTGTTGCCCGACAACATGGGCGGCGACGTTCCGTTCGTCGAATGTTCGGCCAAGACCGGCAAGGGCATCGACGAACTCCTCGACAATATTGCAACGCTCGCGGAACTGGCCGAACTCCGGGCCGACCCGACCCACGCGGCGACGGGTACCTGTTTGGAAGCGTACAAGGAAGGCGATCGCGGCGTTGTCGCAACGTTCCTTGTTCAAGATGGTACCATCCACAAGGGCGACATCATCCTCTGCGGTTCGACCTTCGGCCGCGTCCGGGCGATGTACAACGACCTTGGCAAATCGGTCGACGAAGCCGGGCCGTCGAGCCCCGTTAAAATCATCGGTCTCGATGATGTTCCCGATGCGGACGATCCGTTTTACGCCATGGACGATCTTTCGACCGCTCAGGAAATCGCTCAGAAGCGGAAGGAACGCCGTCAGGAAGCTGCTCTTTCGAAGTTCAGCCCGGTCAGCCTGGACAAGCTCAAGGAAGCGAACTCGAAGATCAAGATCTCCGAACTCAAGGTGATCTTGAAGGCCGAGGCTCGCGGGTCGGTCGAGGCAATCAAGAAGGAACTCGAAAAGCTCACGCACGAAGAAGTCCGCGTTCGCGTGCTCCACGCGGGCATCGGGGCCAGCAACGAATCGGACGTTACGCTCGCCCTCACGAGCCCGGAAGACACGCTCGTGATCGGCTTCAACGTGACCTCGGACGACACGGCCATGAAGATTGCCGAGGCTCGCTCGATCAGCATTCGCGAATACCAGATCATTTACAACCTCGTCGACGACGTGAAAGCGGCCCTCGAAGGCCGGCTCAAGCCCGTCGAAGAAGTCGTTCACCTGGGTCGGGCCATCGTTCGCGAAGTCTTCAAGATTTCGAAGGTCGGTACCATTGCGGGCTGTCACGTTACAAGTGGCGTCATCGAGCGGAACTCCAAGATCCGGGTCATCCGCGACGGTACGGTGCTTTACCCGCCGGCCGAGAAGAATGCCGTTCTCGAATCGCTCAAACGATTCAAGGACGACGCCAAGGAGGTCCGCGAAGGCTTCGAGTGCGGTCTGAAAATTGCCGGGTTCAACGACATCAAGGCCGGGGATGTGATCGAAGCGTTCCGCATCGATATCAAGCTGCGGACGCTCTAATCCTTTCGCGGAGCGAAAGGAGACTGTCGTCTTTCGCTCCACGAAAGACCGCTCGGACTAGGTGCTCTACTTGTGGATTTGGGTGAAGCTGACCTTTCGCGGAGCGAAAGGAGACTGTCGTCTTTCGCTCCGCGAAAGACATCTGAAACTATGATTGTTGGCACCCTCGAAGTTCGGCTGCTGGTCCGCGAGGCCAGGAGCTTGAAAGACAAACGCCAGGTGGTGCGGTCGATTCTCGACCGACTCCGTAGTCAATACAACGTGGCGGCCACGGAAGTGGACAAACTCGACGATCACCGCCAGGTCGTCATCGGCATCGCGGCGGTCGGTGCCGAGACTGCCCCGGTCCGCGGGGTTTTGCAAACGATTCAGGAGGCCCTCCGCAAGCACCCCATTGCCGAATATCTCGGTGGGGGACTGGTGGTTGAAAGAGAGGCGATTTAAGGAATGAT
>Ga0105047_10015804_pt1 | contig 11873 bp, 12 predicted proteins | sample MAT04_FD_78384 | JGI IMG/M metagenome (GOLD analysis project Ga0105047, IMG submission 78384) | Freshwater microbial communities from Lake Fryxell liftoff mats and glacier meltwater in Antarctica - MAT-04 (megahit assembly) | ecosystem: Environmental > Aquatic > Freshwater > Ice > Liftoff... | reverse complement strand
CTGAGTGACAAGGACCCCGCCCCAATGCCCGACGACGATGACGATGAATGGGAAGTCCCGGACGCCTTCCAGCCCGATCCCTCGGAGTTCAGTTTCGACCTGGAGGAGCGCCTCGCCAGCGTTGTTGCCATCAAGGCCCTGGTGCCGCCTGATGCGACTTCGGCCGGGACGCTGGGCGTCGAGCGCGAGGGCTCGGGCGTCTGGATCGACGCGGGCGGCCTGGTGCTTACCATCGGCTACCTGATCACCGAGGCCGAAACCGTCTGGATCACCACGAATGATGGTCGCGTGGTCGAGGGCACCCCGCTTGCCATGGATTTCGAGACGGGCTTCGGCCTTGTCCAGGCGCTGGGCCGGCTGCCGGGGCAGAAGGTCGCGCCACTCGGCGATTCCGAGGGCATGCGGCACGGCACGCAGGGCGTGCTGGCGGCCGCGGGCGGGCGCACCCATGCGGTGGCCTGCACCGTGGCCGCGCGGCAGCCCTTCGCCGGCTATTGGGAATACCTGCTGCAGAACGCGATCTTTACCGCGCCCGCGCATCCGCATTGGGGCGGGGCGGGCCTGTTCGGGACCGACGGGCGGCTGGCGGGCATCGGCTCGCTGATCCTCCAGCAGGGGCAGCAGGGGGGCAAGCGCCTCGACCTCAACATGGTGGTGCCGATCGCCGAGTTGCTGCCGATTCTGGAGACCCTGCGCCGCACCGGCCATTCCGGCCGCCCCGCGCGACCCTGGCTCGGCCTCTACGCGACCGAGGATGACGAGGAGGTGGGCGTCGGTTCGCTCGCCAAGGGCGGCCCGGCCGAGCGTGCCGGCGTGAAGCCGCGCGACCGTATCCTGGCCGTGGACGGCCAGGCGGTGAGCGACCTCGCCTCGCTTTGGACGGCGGTGCGCGCCGCGGGCCCGGCCGGGGCGGAGGTGCGCCTGACGCTGGCCCGCGGCAGCCGCCAAATCGACCTCGCCATCACCAGCAGCGACCGGGCACGACACCTGAAGGCCCCCCGCCTGCACTGAGCCCCGCCTGCACCGAGCCTGCTACAGCAGGGCGGCGATACGCGGCGCCAGGCTCTCGGGTGTCGCGGTGGGTGCGAAACGGCCGCGCACCGCGCCGGTACGGTCGAGCAGGAATTTGGTGAAGTTCCACTTGATGGCGCTGCCGAGCAGCCCCGTCTTCTGCGCCTTCAGCCAGACGTAGAGCGGATGCGTCTTGGGGCCGTTCACTTCGATCTTCGCGAACAGCGGAAAGGTCACTCCGAACCCGCGCTGGCAGAACTCAGCGATTTCGGGATCGGAGCCCGGTTCCTGGCGGCCGAACTGGTCGCATGGGAAGGCCAGCACCGCGAAACCGTTCGGGCCGAAGCGTTCATGCAGCGCCTGCAGCCCAGCATATTGCGGTGTGAACCCGCACTTGGACGCGACATTGACGATCAGCAGCGCCCGGCCGCTGTAAGCTTCGAGAGCCTGCGTCTCGCCCGATCCAAGCCGAGCCGTGAAATCCTGGAGCGCCATCAGCCGGGCTTCCGGGCCGCGGCCAGCACGTAGTCCAGCGCGGCATAAACCGTGCTGGCATCGAGCCTCAGGAGGGCGCGGTAGGGCAGGCGGCCGGCGAGCGGCAGGCGGCGGAACAGCGCTGGGTCCTCGGCGAGCGCGCGGTGCCAGCCGGGGAAGACCTGGTCGCCGATCGGCCGCACCTCGACGGCCTCGAAGCCGGCCGCGGCGAACTTGGCGGCATAGGCCTCGCGCCGGTCGGCATTGGCGGGGGGCACCGCGAATTTCTGCGCGAACTGGGACCAGGTGAAATCCTGCAGGCGGCCGCGCAGGCCCGCGGGCGCGGGGGCGGCACGGATGATGTCGGCCAGGACCAGCCGGCCGCCCGGCCGCAGGACGCGGAAGGCTTCGGCCAGGAAGGCCTCGCGCGTGTCGAAGTGGAAGGCGCATTCCACCGCCGTCACCACGTCGCAGCAGGCATCGGGCAGCGGCATCTCCGTGGCCGAGCCCTGCCGCAGCGTGATCCGCTCGGTGAGGCCGCGCCGCCGGACGCGCTCGTTCCCGATTCGCACCTGGATGGGCGTCACGTTCAGGCCGGTAATGTGGCGCGGCGCGAAGCGCTCCGCCCAGAGCATGTCCTGGTCGGCGAAGCCGAAGCCGACATCGACCACCTCGTCATCCGGGCCCATGGCAGCCGTCTCCGCGACCAGGGAGGCCAGCGCCTCGCAGGCCTCGTCGATGTTGCGCGCCGACTTCCAGTAGCCGAGGTTAAGGTAGAGCCCGCGCTCGGTGAAGGCGCGCGTGGAGAGCCGCCCATAGAGGTCGCTGACGCCGAGCCTACCGAAGGGCGTCCAGGCCCAGAGCAGCAGGCCGCCTCCGTGTTTCGATGCCTCGTCCATGCGCGCCATTCCTGAACCCATGGGATGCAGGTTGGGCCGGATGTCCGCTTTGGGAAGCGGGGGCGGTTCGGCACTACGATTTCATGCCCGCCGCCGCGCCCTTCAGGCCGGTGCGCAATAGAGGCGGTAGAGCGTCTCCAGGATCGCACGCACCTCCTCGCTCGCCAGGCGGTAGAGGATGGTCTGTCCGTCACGGCGGGTCTCGACCAGGCGGAGGTCCCGCATGCGGGCCAGGTGCTGCGAGAGCGCGGAGGGCGCCAGCCCCACGCTGGCGGCGAGCTGCCCCACGGACTTCTCGCCTTCCAGCAGATGGCAAAGCGCCATCAGGCGCCTGGGATTGGCCATGGCCGTGAGCACGCGGGCGGCTTCCTCGGCCTGGCGTTCCAGGGCGAGCAGATTTGTCGGATCGGCGAGGACTTTCATGTTGACATATTAGAACATACGAAAGTACAAAGATATGGCAAACCCATGCGAGGATCCCTCTGATGGTCAACGTCGGTTCAGTCGATCGTACCTTCCGCTTCATCATCGGCGCCGTGCTGATTTTGGCCCCCCTTTTCATGCCGGCCGTGTTCGGCGCCTGGGGAGCCTGGCGCTTCGTGGCGGTTGCCGTCGGTGTGGTGCTGGTCGCGACGGCTCTTTTCAGGATCTGCCCGGCCTACCTGCTCTTCGGCATCCGCACCTGCGCTCGGCCGGGGGCCTGACGTGGTGCCCACCGACTTCACGCCCATTGCCGCGCTGCTCGGCGGCGGGATGATCGGTTTGGCTGCCCTCCTGCTGATGGCGACGACGGGGCGCATGGCGGGCGTCAGCGGCATTGTCGCTCGCCTGTTGCCGCCCCACGCCGATCCGAGCTTCGCCGGACGCCTCGCATTCGTCGTGGGGCTCGTCGCCGCGCCACTTCTTGTGTTCGCCGCCAGTGGGGAGGCGCCCAAGATCACCATCGAGGCGGGGCCCGGCCTATTGATCCTGGCGGGCCTGCTGGTCGGCTTCGGCGCGGTCTGGGGCAATGGCTGCACCTCGGGGCATGGCGGGGCTGCCCGCGGCCGGCCCTCACGGCGCTCGGCATCGGTGGCGTTCCCGCGCTAGTCTAGGTTGTCGCCATGATCGGTGGCATGGGTGCGGCGCGCTGGTGGGCGCAACGCCCATCTTCCCGCCATCACCGGCTTAGCGTTGCAAGAACCACCAAGGAGAAGCCGCATGAGCAGCACCGTCCCGGTCGTGGATCTCACCACCAAGCCCGAAGTCACCGGCTTCTTCGACGCGGAAACGAACACCGTCAGCTATGTCGTGAAGGATCCGCACTCGCCCTCCTGCGCGGTAATCGATTCCGTGCTCGACATCGACTACGCAGCGGGCCGCATCTCCCACCGTTCCGCTGATGCCGTGATCGCGCATGTCGAGCAGAACCGGCTTCGCCTGGAATGGCTGATCGAGACGCATGTCCACGCCGACCATCTCTCCGCCGCGCCCTATATCCAGGCTCGGCTCGGCGGACGGATCGGCATCGGCGACCAGATCACCGTCGTGCAGGACACCTTCGGCAAGGTGTTCGACGAGGGCACGGAATTCCGCCGTGACGGCAGCCAGTTCGACTGCCTGTTCAAGGACGGCGACAGCTACACGATCGGGGGCATGACGGGCGTCGCCATGCACACGCCCGGCCACACACCCGCCTGCATGACGCACGTCATCGGCGATGCCGCCTTCGTGGGTGACACGCTTTTCATGCCCGATGGCGGCTCGGCCCGTGCCGACTTCCCGGGCGGCGACGCGCGCACGCTGTACCGCTCAATCCGGCGCGTGCTGGCCCTGCCGCCCGAGACGCGGCTCTTCATCTGCCACGACTACGGTCCCAACGGCCGCGAGATCCGCTGGGAGACAACGGTGGCCGAGGAGCGCGCGCACAACATCCACGTGAAGGACGGCACGGACGAGGACACCTTCGTGAAGATGCGCGAGGCGCGCGACGCGACGCTCGCCATGCCGCGCCTCATCATCCCCTCGCTTCAGGTCAACATGCGGGGCGGCGCGCTGCCGCCGCCGGATGAGACCGGCAAGCGCTTCCTGAAGGTGCCGCTGAACATGCTCTGACGCCGCGGCTACAGCAGCAGCAGCACCAGGATCGGCAGCACCGAGACGACGAGAAACACGCGCGAGAAGGCGGCCAGGAACGCCTCGGCGGGGGCCGCGCCCGCTGCGAGCGCCGTGAGTTCGCCGCTGCCGAACAACAACGTCAGCAGCGACGCCGCAGCGACCACCCCCAAGGTGCGCGTGAGCATGGAAAGGCTGCCTGCCACCCCTCTGTTCGCGCGCGGAATCGTGGCTGTTACGATGTCCGTATAGGCGAGCGTGAACAGCCCGATGCCGATGCCCTGGATGGCGAGTGCCACCATCAGTGCGGCCACCGGCGTCGCGGCACCCCACAGACCCACCATCAGAAGGCCCGCTGCCGCCAGCGCCGTGCCGATCCGTGCCACGCTCCGCCCGTCCACGCGCCCCATGGCCCAGCCCCCGATCGCCGAGCCGAGCATCAAGCCGCCCGGCCCCATTGCCAGCACCAGCCCGGCGAGGATCGCCGGCAGCGCCGTGATGCGCGTGAGATAGAAGGGCACGAGCAGCATCACGGCGAAGCCCGCCAGGTTCACCAGCATGTTCGCGAGGTTCAGCCCGCTGAAGGCCCGGCTGCGGAACAGGCCGAGGTCGATGATGGGCCGCGCGCTGCGCCGGCTCTGCAGCACGAACCCCGCCATGCAGACGAGCGCGACGCTGGCCAGCGCCAGGCCACGCGGCGCGGGCAGTTGGTTGACGGCGAGCAGCACAGTCGCCACCGAGGCGGCGAGTAGCACGGCGCCGAGCGCGTCGAAGGCTTCGCGCGTGGCCGGGCGCGGTGGCGTCGGCACACCCCGCAGCAGCAGCAGTGCGCCGAGTGCGATGGGCACGCGGAACCAGAACACCGCCTCCCACCCGAACGCCTGCACGAGCGCGCCACCTACCAGCGGGCCGAGCGCCGAGCCGGCCGCGAAGGCGGCGGCATAGGCGGCCAGTGCGCGCGTGCGCATCGCTTCGGGAAACAGGCTCGTGGCGAGCGCCGGCCCGCAGCCTATCACCAGCGCCGCACCAATTCCTTGCAGGACGCGCAGGCCGAGCAGCGCCCCGAAGCTGGGTGCCAGCGCGCAAAGCAACAGTGCCGCCGCGCTCCAGATCAGGCCAAGACGAAACACGCGACGGTGCCCGAAGATGTCGCCGATGCGGCCGACCGCGAGCATCAGGCTGCCATAGGTCAGCACGTAGCAGATCACGATCCACTGGATCGCGGTGATCGGCAGGTCGAAGGCGCCGGCGATGCTGGGGAAGGCCACGTTCATCGCCGTGTCGAGCGGCACGACGCTGGTGCCGAGCGCAATGGGGGCGAGACGCCACAGCTCCGCACGCCTCATGGCGGCGGCGGTCTCCGAGGCGGCTGCGGTCCTTGTGGCATTCCATGCGTTTAGCGCCGCGGCGGCGCCTGGGGAACATCCCGGCGTTGATCGGCCCAGCGGGGCGGGCTACGCGGGTAGCAACGAAGAGCAAATGGAGGACGTCATGACAGAAGCCACACGCCGGGCCGCACTGGCAGGGTTTGCCACGATCATCGCCGCGCCCGCGGTCCACGCGCAGGCCTGGCAGCCGAGCCGCAGCGTCCGCCTCATCGTCACCTACCCGCCGGGCGGCGTGACCGACATTGCGGGCCGCATCATCGCCGAGCCACTGATGCGCGAACTCGGGCAGAGCGTCGTCGTGGAGAACCGCGCCGGCGCGGGCGGCAATATCGGCACGCAGGCCGCCGCCCAGGCCGACCCGGACGGGCACACCCTCCTGCTCGGCACCACCGCGCTGTTCGGTGTGAATCCCATCGTCTACCCGACCTCGGGCGTCGATGCCGTGCGCGACTTCATGAGCCTCGGCACCATCGGCGAAGTCGCCAACATCCTCTCCGTGATTCCGAGCCGCGTGCAGGCGACCACGGTGCGCTCGCTGGTCGAGGAGGCGAAGCGCCGGCCGTTGATCTACGGCTCGGTCGGCAATGGCTCCTCCTCGCATCTGTCGGCCACGCTGTTCATGCAGACGGTCGGGATCGAGGCGACGCACGTGCCCTATCGCGGCTCGGCGCCGCTGGTGGCCGCCATGCTCGCGCAGGAGGTGGATTTCGGCTTCGACACGACCGCCACCTCGACCGCGCATGTGCGCTCCGGCGCGCTGCGGGCACTCGCCGTCACCACGACGACGCGCGCATCTGCATTGCCCGACGTGCCGACGATGCAGGAGGCAGGGCTGCCCGGCTACGACCTCGGCGTCTGGTTCAACCTGGCCGTGTCCCGCCGCACACCGGCACCTGCCGTGGCACGCCTGCGCGAGGCGCTGGAGCGGTGCCGCACGCCACAGACGTCGGAGCGGTTGCGAACCGCCTTCATCGAGCCGCTCGCCGTGCCCGCCAGCCAGAACGACGCCTGGGTGGAGGCGAGTGCGGCCCGATGGCAGTCCATCGCACGGGCCGCGCGCATCGCGGCCGACTGAGGGCGCGCAGTTGACGTGCTCTCCTGGCGAGTCCTAGGCTTAGATGAGAAAAAGAACGTCAGGAACGCCGCCGTGGCACGTCAGTATCTCAAGCAGGCCCGTCCGCAGATGCGGGCGGATCGCCGTGCCCTGGAGGATCGCGTCCGCGCCATTCTGGACGACATCGCGGCCCATGGGGACGACGCCATCCGGCGCTATGCGCGCGAGTTCGACCGTTGGGAATCGCCCGACTTCCGCGTCACCGAGGACCAGATCCGCCGGGTCGAGCGGATCCTTCCCGAGACCTTCAAGGAGGATTTCACCTACGCCCATTCGCGCGTCACGGAATTCGCCAAAGCCCAACGTGATTCCATGCACGAGTTTGAGATGGAGATCGAGCCGGGCATCGTGCTCGGCCAGAAGCTGATCCCGGTGGCGAAGACCGGATGCTACATTCCGGGCGGCAAGTATCCGCTGATCTCCGCCGCCATCATGTCGGTCGCAACCGCGCGCGTGGCGGGCGTGGGCCATGTGGTGGGTGCCGCGCCGCCGCGCGATGCCGAGGGCATCTACCCGCAGACGCTCTATGCGCTGCACGCCTCGGGCGCCGACGAGATCTACTGCATCGGCGGCGTGCAGGCGCTGGCCGCCATGGCCTATGGCTGCGTCGGCATGACGCCGCGCGACATGATCACAGGCCCCGGCAATGCCTTCGTGGCCGAGGCGAAGCGCCAGCTTTTCGGCACCGTCGGCATCGACCTGCTGGCAGGCCCCACCGAGATCATGGTCATCGCCGACGAAACGGCCGATCCCGCCCTGGTCGCCACGGACCTGCTCGGCCAGGCGGAACACGGGCCGGACAGTCCGGCCTGGCTCATCACCACTTCGCGCGCCTTCGGCGAACGTGTAATGGCCGAGATCGCGCTGCAACTGGAAACGCTGCCGACCGCTGCGGTCGCCGGCAAGGCGTGGGAGGTGTTCGGCGAGGTGATCGTCGTGGACAGCGACGAGGAGGCGGCCACCGTCAGCGACGAATACGCGCCCGAGCACCTGGAGCTGCAGACCGCGCGTGACGACTGGTATCTCGACCGCCTCACCAATTACGGCAGCCTCTTTGTGGGAGAGCAGGCGACCGTCGCGTATGGCGACAAGGGTGTCGGCACAAACCATACGCTGCCGACCGGACGCGCCGGCCGCTACACTGGCGGGCTCTCGGTCGGCAAGTTCATCAAGTCGGTGACGTGGCAGCGCCTGTCCGATGCCGCGTCGCGCCGGATCGCGCCCATCATGGGACGCATCTGCCGCGAGGAGGGCATGCTGGCCCACGAGAAGACGGCCGATGTGCGCTTCGCGCGCTACGCGCCCAAGAACGACTGATACTGCAACGCAGCGGGCCCAGAAGAGGCGCGCGCATGGGAGGAACGAAAATGAACGACAGCACCAGGATCCCGGCTTCGCGCCGGCAATTGCTTCAGGGGGCGGCGCTTGCCACCACCGCACTGGCCGCACCCGCCTATGCGCAGAACGCGCCGCGCGTGGCCCGCGTCTGGGGCGAACCCGGCCCTTATGGCGGCGTCTTCGTGCAGGGCATGAACGAGTGGGCCCAGCGAAACAACGAGAACATCCGCTTCGAGGTGGAACAGATCCCGTGGGACGGTGTCACGGTGAAGCTCACCACCGACCTCGCTGCGCGCCGCCCGCCCGCACTCATCAGCGTGGAAAGCCCCATCGCCTACCAGCTTGCGGCCGAAGGCCTGCTGGAACCGGTCGAGGACGTGAACCGCGCCATCCGCGCGCAGGAGCGCCTGGTGGACGGCTTCACACTGGAGCAGTTCGGCGCCTGGCGCGGCGTGCAATATGCAATCCCGGTGCACCATCAGCCCTGCCTGCTCGTCGTGCAGAAGGACGTGATCGACGAACTCGGCCTGGGTGACCCCGCGACCTGGAACTGGGACCAGTTCGCGAATGCGGCGCGCACCATCGCCGAGCGCAAGCCGGGCATGGCGGGCTATACCATGGCGCTCGGCCGCAATCTCTGCGCCGACTACCATATCTCGCAGCTGATCTGGCAGGCGGGCGGCATGACGTGGGATGCCTCGGCCGGCTTCCGCACGACCTTTGACAGCCCGGGTACGCTCGAGGCCTTCGAGATGATTCGCCGCCTGCAACCCTCCATGCCGCGCGCCGCGGTGGAGTTCAGCTTCCTGCAGGTCGTCGACCAGCATGCGACCGGCCGCACCGGGATGTCCGCCTATTGGGGCCGCACCATGGGCCGCGCGGCCGAGGAAGCTCCGGCGCTGTTCAACAACATGGAGTATTATCTGAACCCGGCGCATCCGCGCACCGGCGCGCGCTGGTCCTGGACCGACATCAACGGCTGGATCATCCCCCGCCGCGACAACGCCTTCATCCGCGAGACGAAGGAGGCCGTTGCCCATGTGTCCAACAGCGTCGACTGGATGGTGCGCTACAGCCACAGCCTGATGCCGAATGTAGGCCCCGTCTTCAAGGATGTGGCCGACGCGCCGGCGATGCTGGCGCATCCCTTCTACCAGTCCAAGAAGCGCTCGCTCGACGTGATCTTCAAGGAGAGCGTGCCGCATGCCTGCAACACCGGCCTCGAGATGAAACGCGGCGTGAACCCGCTTGCCGGGGTGGCGCACGGCCGGAGCGTCTGGGCACAATCCGTCCAGCGCATGTTGCTGAACAACGAGTCGCCCAAGACCGCCGTCGAATGGGGCCATCGCCAGTTCGAGGGCATCCGGCGCGACAACGCCCGCATGCTGGGCGGCTAGAGAATGCCGCCGTGCCGGACATCCGCCCCCACCGAATGGATGACGCGCTAGGCATGGCACAGGACTCGTCTGGACCGCCGGCACGAAGCCGGCGGTTCTCCCTCTCCGACCGCCAGGTCGGCATCCTGTTCATGTTGCCCTTCATCATCACCGCCGCCGCCTTCATGGTCTGGCCGGTGATCGAGGCGGTGCGCATGGCCTTCTACGCCTACAACCCGCTCCGCCCTGACGACATCCACTGGGTCGGCCTCGAAAACTTTGAGCGCATCTTCGATGATCCACTGTTCTGGGAGAGCTTCCACCAGGCCCTGATCTGGACCGGATGGTCGATCTTCTTTCAGACGGTGCTGGGCGTCGGCCTTGCCATGCTGCTGAACATGACGCTGCCGGGCATGGCCGTCTTCCGCGGCCTGCTGCTATTTCCATACATCGTGCCGACGGTGGTGATCGCGCTGAACTGGCGTTGGATCTTCAATTCCGAGATCGGCATCGTGAACCACGCGCTGCTGCAACTGGGCATCATCGACCAGAACATCGCCTGGCTCTCCACGCCCGACATGGCAATGGCTTCCGCCATTCTGCTGAACGTGTGGAAGTACACGCCGTTCGTCATCATCTGCGTGCTCGCGCGCCTGCAAACCATCCCGACCGAGCTCTACGACGCGGCCAAGGTGGATGGCGCGCATTCCTGGCGCCGCTTCATCGACATCACGCTGCCGATGCTGAAAGAGGTGCTGGTGGTCGTGATCGTCTTCCGCACCATCTGGACCTTCAACAAGTTCGAGGAGATCTACCTCCTCACGCGCGGCGGCCCCGGCACCTCGACCTTCAACCTCGCCGTCTATGCATTCGAGGAGGGCATGGCCAATCTGCGCCTCGGTGTCGCGGCGGCAACGGGCGTGGTCATGATCGCGCTGCTGCTGGTGGGCACCGTCATCTATGTCCGCGTCTCGGGTTTCGGGCGCGAGGAGAAATCGGCATGACCGCCCGTGACGTCGCGATCCGCCTGGCGCTCTATGCGCTGCTGGCGGCGGTCACCTTCCTCGTCTGCTTCCCGCTGATCTGGGCCTTCTTCACGAGCATGAAGCCGAAGGACGAAATCTTCCTCTGGCCGCCCACGCTGTGGCCGAACACCTGGACGCTGGAGAACTACCGCGCGCTGCTGGTCGGGCGCGATGCCTACTTCCAGGCGGGTGCCAACAACAACGCAGCGCCGCCGCCCTCGGCCTTCTTCCTCGACTGGTTCTGGAACAGCGTGATCGTGACGATCGGCACCACGGTCATCACCACCATCGTCTCCACGCTCGCCGCCTATTCGCTGACGCGCTTCAGCTTCCCTGGCCAGCGCGCCGTGCCCTACCTGGCGCTCGTCGGCTACATGGTGCCGTCCATCATCTTCGTGTTCCCGATGTTCCTCGTGATGGTGGATTTGCGCCTGACCGACACGTTGCTTTCGCTGGTCTTCGGCTATGTGTGCATCACGCTGCCCTTCTCGATGTGGCTGATGTGGGCCTTCTTCCGCGGCGTGCCGATCGAGATCGAGGAGGCCGCGTTGGTCGATGGCGCCTCGCGCCTGCGCGTCTTCTGGGAGATCGTGCTGCCGACGGCCTGGCCCGGCATCGTGGCGGCGGCGATCTTTACCGTCATCGTCTCCTGGAACGACTACCTCTTTGGCCGTGTCTTCATGAACTCCATGGAGAACCTGCCGCTCACCGTCGGCGTCATGCACTTCTTCGACGGTACGCATGTGGATTGGGGATTGATGATGGCGTCCTCCGTGCTGATGACCATGCCGATGGCGATCCTGTTCATGGCGTTGCAGCGGCACCTGGTTGCCGGCTTCGGCGCCGGCGCCGTGAAGGGCTGAGACGATGGATGTCCGCATCGAGGGCCTGTCCAAGTCCTTCGGCACCAATCAGGTGCTGAAGTCGCTCGACATGACTTTCCCCGAACGCCAGTTCGTCACGCTGCTGGGCCCCTCGGGCTGCGGCAAGACCACACTCCTGCGGATGATCGCGGGGCTCGAACGCGCGAGCGCGGGGGCGATTTATTTCGGCGGCCACCGTGTCGATCACCTCTCGCCGGGCGATCGCAACATCGCAATGGTGTTCCAGTCCTACGCGCTTTACCCGACGATGGATGTGGCCGCCAACATCGG
>Ga0105047_10015803_pt1 | contig 11873 bp, 12 predicted proteins | sample MAT04_FD_78384 | JGI IMG/M metagenome (GOLD analysis project Ga0105047, IMG submission 78384) | Freshwater microbial communities from Lake Fryxell liftoff mats and glacier meltwater in Antarctica - MAT-04 (megahit assembly) | ecosystem: Environmental > Aquatic > Freshwater > Ice > Liftoff... | reverse complement strand
GTTGAGAACATCGCCCAGCGGCACCCCCGTCCATTTCGCGATGCAAGACCACCCCTCGACACAGTCATGCCGAGTGATCTGCGTCCGCGCCGGCATCCGTTGCAGATCGGCAAAGGACAGGGTCACCGACGTCTGAACCAACCCCTTGACGGTCAGTGAATAGCCCGCAAAACCGCCTGCCTTCAGGTCCAGATACTCGGCCCCGTCGGGATCGACCGACCCGTTGGGTCGCTGCCCCTGCCGGACGTCGGCCTCGGTGAACTCGGGCGCCAGCCGGTTGCCCAGAAGGGCGCGCTGAGTGCGGTAGGTGAGGCTCGACACACTTTCGAACACATCCCGCAGCGGCCCCGGCCCCGTGGCCCCGTCCAGCACCTTGCACCCTGACAGCGTCAACGCCGCCCCGCCCAGCAACAATCTGCGCCGATCAAGCATCATCGCCTCCTCCAGACTTCTGGGTGTCGATCCGATACCAGCCGGTCACGATCGACCGCAGTTCATTGAACGGCCCTGCCGCCAGGATCATTGCGATATGCACGCCAAAGAACCCGACCAACCCCAGCATCGCCGCAAAGTGCAAGGTCCGCGCCGACTGCCGCCCACCGAACAGGTCCAGCGTCCACGGCGCAATCGCGTTGAACCCCGGAGACATCGTCAGACCCGTCAGGATGATCAGCGGAAACAGCCCGAACAGCACCCCGGCATAGGCCAGCTTCTGCAGCACATTATACCGGGCGGTGTGGTGAAACCGCAGCCGCGCGTGATCTGCGATGTCGCGCGGCAGAGACCGCAGATCGGCCAGCGTGGGGATCAACTGCCACAGATGCCCGTTGATCGCCGAGGCGATGCCCCAGATCAGCAGCGTCGCCACCAGCACCCAGGCGAAAAAGAAATGGATGACCCGGCCCGTCGCCAGCGAGGTCTTCGACGGGATGGTCAGGGCACTGGGAAATGCCCGCACCTCGCCGCCCGACACGCCCAGAACCCCGGTGGTGTCGAACTGCGCCCCCCCAATCCGGGTCACGCCGCGCAGCGCGTCACCGTCCTGCACCGCGCCGATCTGCAGAACGGCATTGTCATAGTCCATGCCCGCCTCTTTCCCCCAGTGCAGCGAGGGAAAGGCGTTGAAGATCTGCAGCCCGGTCAGCAGCAGAAAGAACAGACTGACCGCCCAGACCCAATGGGTGATGCGGGTGATCAGGCGTTGGCGGTAGATCAGCGGTCCTTTTGGCATGGCCGTGGCTCCTGATGGTCACTGATCATTCAACGGACATGTGAAAAGCAAAGTTTCAGGTCCGGCAAAATATCGCCGACCCTCTGCAAGACCCTGCGCCCCAAACCCGCCGATTGCATTTCTGCCCCCCCCGCCTTATCTCGGGTCCAACCGACGCGACGCAAAGGCCAGCCCCGATGAACTGGATTTCCAACTACGTCCGCCCCAAGATCAATTCGCTGTTTTCCCGCCGCGAGGTGCCCGAGAATCTGTGGACCAAATGCCCCGAATGCGGAACCATGCTGTTCCACCGCGAACTGTCGGACAATCTGAACGTCTGCACCTCGTGCGATCATCACATGGCGATCAGCCCGCGCGAAAGGTTCAAGGCCCTGTTCGACGGCGGCATCTTTACCGAGGTGAAGGTGCCCGACGCGGTGGTGGACCCGCTGCATTTCCGCGACCAGAAGAAATATCCTGACCGTCTGAAGGCCGCGCAAAAGACCACGGGCGAGAAAGAGGCAATGCTGGTGGCCGAGGGTGAGATATTCCGCACCCCCGTTGTCGCCGTGGCGCAGGATTTCAGCTTTATGGCGGGGTCGATGGGCATGTATGTCGGCAACGCCCTGCTGGCCGCCGCAGACCGCGCCGTGGCGCTGAAACGCCCGCTGATCCTGTTCTCGGCCGCCGGTGGCGCGCGGATGCAGGAAGGGATTCTCAGCCTGATGCAGATGCCGCGGACCACCGTGGCGGTGCAGATGCTGAAAGAGGCGCGGTTGCCCTACATCGTGGTGCTGACGCATCCGACCACAGGCGGCGTGACGGCCAGCTATGCGATGCTGGGCGACGTGCAACTGGCCGAACCCAACGCGCTGATCTGCTTTGCCGGGCCGCGCGTCATCGAACAGACCATCCGCGAGAAGCTGCCCGAAGGGTTTCAGCGCGCTGAATACCTGTTGGACCACGGCATGCTTGACCGGGTGACGCACCGCAAATCGCTGAAGGACGAGTTGGTCACCATCTTGCGCATGCTGATCGGCCAGCCGCCCGCCGTGCGCGCCGACCTGCCCGCGCCGACCGAGACGCCGACCGAAACCCCGTCGATCGTCCCCGCATGAGTTCGGACGCCATTCTTGACCGGATGATGACCCTGCACCCCAAGGTCATCGACCTGACGCTGGACCGTGTTCATCGGCTGCTGGCGGCACTCGACCACCCCGAAACCCGCCTGCCCCCGGTGATCCACATCGCCGGAACCAATGGCAAGGGCTCAACCCAGGCGATGATCCGCGCGGGGATGGAGGCGGCGGGTGCCCGCGTCCACGCCTATACCTCGCCGCATCTGGCCCGGTTTCACGAACGCATCCGGCTGGCTGGCGAGTTGATCTCGGAACCCGCGCTGACGGCGTTGCTGGATGAATGCGTCATGGCCAATGGCCCGGACAGCATCACGTTTTTCGAGATCACCACCTGCGCGGCACTGCTGGCCTTTGCCCGGGTGCCCGCCGACTGGACGCTGCTGGAGGTCGGGCTTGGCGGGCGTCTGGATGCGACCAACGTGGTGACACCGCGCCTGTCGATCATCACGCCGGTGTCGCTCGACCATCAGCAGTTTCTGGGCAACACCTTGGCCGAGATTGCGGGTGAAAAGGCCGGCATCCTGAAACGCGGCGTGCCCTGCGTGGTCGGCCCGCAGGACGAGGCCGCCTTGGCGGTGATCGAGGCGCGCGCCGCCCGGGTTGGAGCGCCGCTGTTGGTGCATGGCCAGCACTGGCATGCGTTCGAGGATCGCAACCGGCTGATCTATCAGGATGAAAACGGGCTGATGGACCTGCCGTTGCCCAATCTGCCCGGCCCGCATCAGGTGCAGAACGCCGGGGCTGCCATTGCGGCGCTGCGCCATCTGGGCTTTGATACCGCCGCTTGCGAAGCCGCCGTGACCCGCGCGTATTGGCCAGCCCGCATGCAGCGCCTGCGTTCCGGACCGCTGACCGAGGCCGCGCCGCAGGTCGAGCTGTGGCTGGACGGCGGGCACAACCCGGCGGGCGGTGCTGCGGTGGCGGCGACGCTGGCGCGCATGCCGCGGCGCGAGACGCATCTGATCTGCGGCATGCTGAACACCAAGGATGTGCGCGGCTACATGCTGCCGCTGGCGGGGCAGGTTGCCCGCCTGCATGCGGTGTCTATTCCGAACGAGATCAACACCTTGCCCGCCGAGACCACCCGCGATGCCGCCCTGTCCGCAGGCATGGACGCCACCACCGCATCATCGGTGCTGGACGCCCTGACCACCATCGCCGCGACCACCCCCCACGCCCGCGTGCTGATCTGCGGATCGCTGTATCTGGCCGGTGCCGTGCTGCGCGAGAACGGCTGACCAAGGCCCGAGATTTGCCGCAATGCTGCAGGAAGCTGGCGCAATCAGCGTCAGGGCCTGCGAATGATCCACGAACCCATGAAACACGGCAACCCGGTCGCCGTTCTGACAGACGGCGACAACCTCAGCCACGATCATGCCGATACAATCCTGACGCGGGCTGCCCTGTTTGGGCACGAAACTCTTTCAGTTGCCGGCCAGGTTGACGCCAAAGGCCACCGCATCCTCAACATGGCGAAAGTATTTGCAGGCCCGCACCACCCTGTTCGCTGTCGAGACCGCAAGACCAAAGTCCAGCGCCCGTCCTCTGCCGATCCTTGCCAATTCCCGCTAAGGCCGTTCCGTTTCGTTCCCTGCCGCGCTATGTAGCCTGCGGCAAAGGAGGCCCGGATGATCGCACGGCTGGACAACTGGATGACGCGGGGGGCAGGGCTGTGGCTTTGCCTTGCGATCATGGTGGTGCTGGCGCTGCCGGGATTCTTCACCTTGCCGCCGATCGACCGGGACGAGGTGCTGTTCGCCCAAGCGTCATCCCAGATGTGGGCCACGGGTGATTTCGTCGATATCCGGTTCGCGGACGACGTCCGCTATAAGAAACCCATTGGCATCTACTGGCTGCAGTCGGTCGTCGCGGGGCTGACGGGAACCGAGGCGCAGATCTGGGCCTACCGGCTGGTGTCGCTGATGGGGGCTGCGGTTTCGGTCGGCTTTACCTGGCGGATGGCGCGGCTGGTGATGCCGGCGGCTCCGGCGATGATGGCGGCGGTGGCGCTGGTCGCGTGTTTCCTGATGGGGGCCGAGGCGCGGCTGGCCAAGACCGATGCAGTGCTGCTGGCGGCGATCCTGGCCGGGCAATACGTTCTGGCGCGGGCCTGGCTGCCGGGGGGACGCAGGCAGGTGCCAAGCTTGAGTTTCGCGCTGGCCATGGGTTTTTGGGCGGCGCAGGCCGCTTCCGTGCTGATCAAGGGGCCCATCGGGCCGCTGGTTGCGATGTTCACGCTGGCCGGGCTGTGCCTGTTGCGGCGGGACGTTGCGCTGCTGCGGGCGCTGCGGCCACTGCCGGGTCTGGCGCTGATGACGGCAATCGTGCTGCCATGGTTCATCGCCATCACGCTGCTCAGCGACGGCGATTTCTGGGTGAAATCGCTGGGGCAGGACATGATCGCCAAGATCGGCACGGGGCAGGAAAACCACGGAGCCCCGCCCGGCAGCTATCTGGCCCTGGTGTGGGTCACGTTCTGGCCCGGGTCGCTGCTGCTGGCCGCCGGTCTGCCGGCGCTGTGGCGGGTGCGGCGCGAGGCGGTGGTGCAATTCGCGTTGGTCTGGGCCGTGCCGATCTGGCTGGTGTTCGAACTGACCGCGACCAAGCTGGTGCATTACGTGCTGCCCGCCTATCCTGCACTGGCCATTCTGGCCGCCTATGCGCTGTGGACGACCGAACCGGGGCGACGGTGGGTTGCCTGTCTTCTGGGTCTGGTTTCGGTCGTCATGCTGGGGGCCTTTGTCGCGGCGGCGCGGCAGTATGACCTGCCGCTGGGCTGGACATTCTGGCTGGGCGCGGCGGGGTTGACGGGGGCGGTGCCGCTGCTGGTTCTGGCCTACCGCGCGCGGGCCTATGGGGCCATCAGCCTGGGGCTGGCGTGGTGCGGGCTTGCCATGTCGTTCGCAATCTACCCCAGTCTGGCGCGGATGGAGGGGCTTTGGCCCGCCCGCCAGATTGCCGCATTCGCCGCCTCCCACCAGGGGTGCGCGCTGACGGTGGCGGGCTATTCCGAGCCGTCACTGGTGTTTCTGACCCGCAACACCGCCCGCATCACCGATGTGCCCGCCGCCGTCGCGGCTTATTCCGCGCCGGGATGCCAGATTGTCGCCCTGCCTGCGGCCGACGCCGGTCTGGTCGCCGTCACGGCGGATACGGTTGTGCGGGGCCTGAACCTCGGCACCGGCAAGCCGGTGGAGTTGCACCTGTTTCTCAAGCCCTAGCGTGTTGCGTAACGCGCCATGAACATCTGAACCGCTGCTTCGATGGTGCGGGTGACGTCCCGCGGCGTGCAGCAGTCGGCCAGACCGAAGATCAGCCGATCATGGATGTCGGCCTTGCACAGTTGGGTGAACTGGTCCGCCGCCAGATCGAAATCGTCAATCGCAACTTCGCCCCGCTCGGCCGCGCACCGCAGAAGATACGCAATCCGCTGCCGGATCAGCAGCGGGCCGCACTGGTAAAAATCACGCGCCAGCGCCGGGAAAGTCTCGGATTCCGCCACGGCGATGCGAAACACCCGGCGGCCGAATTCGGATTGCATGAACGCGACGATCTTTTCTGCCGCAGCCCGCAACACCTGCGCCACGGGGGCTGCCTGATCGATCAATGCCTCGGCCTCGTCGGCCTGACGTTTGCATTCGATCGCCGCGACTTCCATGAACAAGAGGCGCTTGTCAGGGAAATAGCTGTAGAGCGTCGCTTTCGACACTCCGGCCTCGCGGGCGATGTCATCGACCGAGGCACGCTCGAATCCGTCGCGCAGGAACACAAACCGGGCGCCATCGAGCACCTGATCGTATTTTCGCCCCCGGCGGATCAGGTTGGGTTCACGGTCCATCTTGCCCTCTGGGAGGCAGCATAGACCGGGGGCAACCACCCGTTCAAGCATGGGGTTGCGGTCACCTGCCAGGGCGGCAATCCACCCTGACCGTCGCCGGAGAGACGCAGGATTGCGTCACGGGTTCGGCTGGATAGGTCAGGTTCGGAAGGCCGGTCGCGACACTGAACGCGGCGGCGGGGGTGGCGAGCAGGAAAGCTGCCAGAAGAATTGGGGGCAGGTATCTCATATCGTTGTCCTTTATTTGAACGCGTTGGCTCATTTTCAAAACTGAACCGATTTGTTCAGTTTGGCCAGATAAAATGAACTCATCGGTTCAGTTTTTGCCGCACGGCCACCCTTGCGGCTCTGCGCGGAGCCGCTAGATTAGAAACATTCCAAATCAGGGTGCCGCCGTGATCCAAAGTCTGTCGTATCGCCGCCGGTTCGCCGACCTGTCCGAACAAGAGGTGCTGGCGCTGGCCATTTCGTCAGAAGAGGATGATGCCAGCATCTATCGGCTCTACGCCCACCGCCTGCGCGACGCCTACCCGGGTTCGGCTGCGGTATTCGACGGCATGGCGGTTGAAGAGGACGGACACCGAAAGCGGCTGATCGACCTGCACGTCCGCCGGTTTGGCGATGTGATACCGCTGATCCGGCGCGAGCATGTCGCGGGGTTCTACGCCCGCAAGCCGGTCTGGCTGACCGAAAACCTGGGCCTCGAACGGATCAGGGCCGAGGCGCATGCGATGGAATCCGGGGCGCGGGCGTTTTATGAACGGGCCGCCGCGCGCACCGCCGATGCCGCCACGCGCAAGCTGCTGGGCGATCTGGCGGCAGCCGAAGCGGCGCATGAGGGGCGGGCAAGTGCGCTGGAGGCCAAGCATCTGCCCGCCGACGCGCGGTCGGACGAAGATCAGGACGCCAAGCGGCAGTTCATCCTGACCTGGGTGCAACCGGGGCTTGCGGGGTTGATGGACGGGTCGGTATCGACGCTGGCGCCGATCTTTGCCACCGCCTTTGCGACGCAGGACACCTGGACCACCTTTCTTGTCGGCAGCGCGGCCTCGGTCGGCGCGGGCATTTCGATGGGGTTCACCGAAGCGGCACATGACGACGGTGTGCTGTCGGGGCGCGGCAGCCCGTGGAAACGCGGGCTGGCGTCGGGCGTGATGACGACGCTGGGCGGCATGGGCCACGCCCTGCCCTATCTGATTCCCGATTTCTGGCTGGCGACCGGCATTGCCATGGCGGTGGTGTTCGTCGAGTTGTGGGCGATTGCCTGGATTCAGAACCGGTTCATGGATACGCCGTTCTGGCGGGCGGCGCTGCAGGTGGTCGTCGGGGGTGCGCTGGTGTTTTCGGCGGGGGCGCTGATCGGCGGCGGCTAAGGCGGCCGCGCACAGGGTTGTATCCCCGGCTGCGGCATGAAAGCTTGCCCCGATGATACCGATCCTGCTCAAGACCCTGCCGTTCTTTGCGATCATCGGCCTTGGCTTTGCCGCCGGGCGGACCCGGTTCTTTTCCGTCGAGGCGACGGCCTATCTGACCAAATTCGTGTTCTACTTTGCCCTTTCGGCCATGCTGTTCGGCTTTGCGGCCAATCTTGACCTGGGGGCGGTGTTTTCCTGGGCCTTCGTGGCGGCCTATCTGACGGCGTCCGCATTGGTCTGGGGGCTGGTTTTCTCAGTTGCGCGATGGCGGGGGGCGGGTGCGGCCGAGGCGGTGGTCGAGGCGCATTGCGGGGTGATCGGCAACGTCGGATTCCTCGGCATCCCGATGCTGACGCTGTTGCTGGGCCCGGATGCGGTCGGGCCGGTGCTGCTGGTGCTGGCGGTCGATCTGATCGTGTTTTCCAGCGTGCTGACCCTTGTGATCACCGGCACGCGGCAAGGGCGGATGTCGTGGGCCGTGCTGGGAGTGCTGGTCATGGGGCTGCTGCGCAATCCGATGATCGTGACGGTGGTGCTGGGGCTGGCCTGGGGCGCGACCGGATGGGCGCTGCCGCTGCCGGTGAACGAGTTTCTGACCCTGCTGGGGGCGGCGGCGACACCCTGTGCGCTGTTTGCCATCGGGGCATCGCTGGCCGGGCGCAGCGCCGAACGGGTCGAGGTGGCGGTCTGGCTGACCTTTGCCAAACTGGTGCTGCACCCGGCGGCGGTGGCGTTTGCGGCGTTCGTGGTGTTTGCGGTTGACCCGGTCGCTGCGGGGGTGATGGTGGCAGCGGCGGCGCTGCCGGTGGCGGGCAACGTGTTCATCCTCGCGCAGCATTACGGCGTGGCTCCGCAGCGGGTCTCGACCGCGATTCTGGTCTCGACGGCGATGTCGGTGCTGACGGTGACGGCGGTGATCGCCTGGGTGACAGGATAGGAGATGGCGATGAAGACGGTATCCGAAAACCGGGCGTTCGGCGGCGTGCAGGGCGTCTACAGCCATGCCTCGGACGCCACCGGCACCGAGATGACCTTTGGCCTGTTCCTGCCCGAAGAGGCAGAAAGCGGGCCGGTGCCGGTGTTGTGGTATCTGTCGGGGCTGGCGTGCACGCATGAGAACGCCATGGTCAAGGCCGGGGCGCAGCGGTGGGCGGCAGAGGCCGGGATTGCGCTGGTGTTCCCCGACACCAGCCCGCGCGGGCCGGGCGTTGCCAATGACGACGCCTATGATCTGGGTCAGGGGGCGGGGTTCTATGTCAACGCCACTGAAACCCCCTGGGCGCCGGATTTCCGCATGTGGGATTATGTGGCCGACGATCTGCCGCGCCTGCTGTTCAAGGCGTTTCCGCTGGCGTCCGATGCACAGGCGATCACCGGACATTCCATGGGTGGGCACGGCGCGCTGACCCTGGCGATGAGCCTGCCGGGACGGTTCCGGTCAGTCTCGGCCTTTGCGCCGATCTGCAATCCGGTCGAAAGCATCTGGGGCCGCAAACAGTTTGGCGCCTATCTGGGGTCCGACGAGGCGACATGGGCCGCGCATGACTCGACCCTGCTGATGAAGAAGCGGGGCTTTGACGGGCCGGTGCTGATCGATCAGGGCACCGCCGACCCGTTTCTGGACCTGCTGATGCCCGAGGCACTGGCCGCGGCGATGGCGCAGCGGAGGCAGGGCGGCGCGTTCCGGATGCAGCAGGGCTATGACCACAGCTATTTCTTCGTCTCGACATTTATCGAAGAACATATCGCATTTCATGCCGCCGCCCTGCATGCCTAGACCACGCCGCAGTTGCGCGGGCCGGGCTTCGATGGCAAATTTCGAAGCGAATTTATGCAGGGGGGCGATATGCCAAGATTTGCTTGGGTTTTGATGCTTGGATTGATGGCGGGACCGGCCTCGGCCGATCTGGCGGAGGATGCGCTGGTGCTGATCAACCAGCAACGCGCGGCGGCTGGCTGCCCCGCGCTGCGGATGCAGCCGCAACTGCTGGCGGCGGCAAAGGGCCATGCAAGCGCCATGGCGACGCAGAACTTTTTCAGTCACACCAGCAAGAACGGGGCCAAGTTCAACCAACGCATTCGGGCTCAGGGATACAACGGCAAGCTGGCCGAAAACATCGCGGCGGGCTATGGCAATGCGTCGGACGTTGTCGAAAACTGGATGAAAAGTTCGGGCCACCGCCGCAACATCATGACCTGCGGCTTCACCGAAACCGGCCTGGCCGTGGTGTATCAGGCTGACGATCAACCGATCAAAGGCAATTCGGGCGCGCTACGCTATTACTGGGTCCAGACATTTGGCCGACCCTGAGGCCGCGGGTCGGCTGTTCATCGACGCCGACGCCTGCCCGGTCAAGATCGAGGCAGAGCGGGTCGCGACCCGACATGGCATGAGGATGCTTTTGGTATCGAACGGCGGCATCCGGCCCTCGGCCAATCCGTTGGTGGACAGCGTGTTCGTGGCCGACGGGCCGGACGAGGCCGACAAGTGGATCGCCGAACGCTGCGGCCCGGGCGACGTGGTGGTGACGGGCGACATCCCGCTGGCGGCGCGCTGTGTGGCGGCGGGGGCGCGGGTGGTCAAGCACAACGGCGAAGAGTTGACGACGCGCAACATCGGCATGGTGCTGGCCTCGCGCGATCTGATGGCGGACCTGCGCGCTGCCGATCCATTCCGGCCGGGCGGCGGCAGACCGTTCTCGAAAACCGACCGATCGCGGTTTCTCGAGGTGCTGGAGCGGGTGGTTCGGGCGGCCAAGCTTTAGCGCCAGAATGTCGCAGGCAGAACAGATCGGCCCGCGGCGTTGCGGTGATCTGAGCCGATGAACGCGGCTGTCAAACCTCCGATTACCGGAATCCTTCTGGCTCTTGGCGGCGCGGCGGTGCTGTCGGTCAACGACCTGGCGATCAAGTCGCTGTCGGGTGCATATGCCCTGCATCAGGTGATCCTGATCCGCGCCTTTGTCGGCATGGCACTGGTGCTTGGGGTGATCTGGGCTTCGCGAACCGGCTTTGGCCAGTTGCGCACCACCCGCTGGCGGGCGCATCTGCTGCGGGTGTCGATCGTGATGGTGTCGAACGTCACCTATTTTCTGGCGCTTGCCGTGATGCCCCTGGCCGATGCGGTGGCGACGGCCTTTGTCTCGCCGCTGCTGGTGACGCTGATGTCGGCCGTGCTGCTGCGCGAACAGGTCGGGCCGCGACGGTGGGCTGCGGTGGCGGTGGGGCTGCTGGGTGTCGTGGTGCTGCTGCGGCCCGGTGCAGGGGTGGTGCAGCCTGCGGCGATCCTGGTGCTGATATCGGCCACCTGCTATGCGTCCAGCCACATGATGACCCGAAGGATGCGCGACACCGAAAGTGCCATGACGCTGAATTTCTTTGTGCAATGCGGCTTTATCGTGGTGTCGGTCTGCATGGGCCTGTGGGTGGGCGACGGGCACCGGGCCACCGAGGGCGGGCTCTTGGAATTCCTGTTCCGCCCCTGGGTCTGGCCGCCCGTCAGCGACTGGTGGGGCTTTGCCGCCACCGGGCTGGCGGTGGGCATCGGCGGGCTGATGATGTCACAGGCCTACCGCACCACCGAGGCCGCCCTTGTTGCCCCGTTCGAATACATCGGCATGCCGATGGCGATCTTTTGGGGCGTGGTGATCTTTGGCACCTGGCCCGATCTGACCGGCTGGGCGGGCATTGCGCTGATCTGCGGCGCAGGGCTTTATACGATCTGGCGGGAAGCGGTTCGAAGGATTGCGCGCGATGTTGCGGCCCCAAGCGGTGATCTTTGACATCGGCAATATGCTGATCGAATGGAACCCGGAGCGGTTTTATGACGCCCGTCTGGGTGCGGACCGGCGGCGGGCGATGTTTGCCGCCGTTGACCTGCACGGCATGAAGGACCGCATCGTCGCGGGCGGGCTGTTTCGCGAGACGATCCATGAGACGGCGGCAGCGCACCCCGCGTGGGAGACCAAGATCCGCTGGTGGCATGATCACTGGACAGAGATGGCATCGCCGCGCATCGACGGGTCCATCGCGCTGCTGCGCGGCCTGCGCGCCAGGGGCGTGCCGGTGTTCGCGCTGACCAGTTTCGGGGTGCATTCCTTGGCCTCTGCCCGGACGCAATACCCGTTTCTGGCGGAATTCGACCGGTCCTGTGTGTCGGCGCAGAGGGGGGGCGTCAAACCCGATCCGCAGATTATCGCGATGGTCGAGGCCGATTGCGGCCTGCCGCCCGAGGCGGCGCGGTTTGCTGATGACCGGGCCGACAACATCAC
>Ga0105047_10015802_pt1 | contig 11874 bp, 11 predicted proteins | sample MAT04_FD_78384 | JGI IMG/M metagenome (GOLD analysis project Ga0105047, IMG submission 78384) | Freshwater microbial communities from Lake Fryxell liftoff mats and glacier meltwater in Antarctica - MAT-04 (megahit assembly) | ecosystem: Environmental > Aquatic > Freshwater > Ice > Liftoff... | reverse complement strand
GTGTTATGTGGAGCCGGGTAAGGGAATCGAACCCTTGACCTACGCATTACAAGTGCGTTGCTCTGCCAGCTGAGCTAACCCGGCGGGGTGTCGGGGGAATGGTAGGGGATCGCCCTCATTGCAACGCAGGGGAAACCCGGCCACGGCCCGAACCTCGGCAGAGAGTGTAGGCGGCCCGGCCCGAGATGGCCGCCGGTCAATCGCCGGCGAGGATGGCGTCGATCTGGCCCATCGCCGCAGCGAGGCCCTCCTCCATGCCCATCGCGATGATCTGCTCCATTGCCTCGCGAGTGGGGAACCGTGTCTCGATCAGCATGCGCGTCGCGCCGCCGGGAAGCTCCACGAGCGTGACGATGGAACGGATCACCGGCAGCTCGTCGTTGTGGTTGCCGTCGGCGTCGGCGAAGCCGTCCTCCAACTCGAGGCGGGTCGGTGCATCGACTGCGACGACGTTCCACCAGCCATGGTGCCGCTCGCCTTCAGGGCCGGTCATGAAGTAGGTGACCGTGCCGCCCGGGCGCAGGTTGTGCTCGACAACGGTGGCCGGGAACACCGGCGGCCCCCACCAACGCTCCAGCTTGCGCGGGTCGGCCCACAGCTGCCGCACGCGGGCGACCGGGGCGTTCCACTCGCTCGCAACGGTCATCGTGAGCGCTGTGGGGTCTTTGTGGACATTGGTGACGGTCTTGTGGGTTCTCCTCGGGGTGGGGTTGGTTCGTCGGGTTCGGCGAGCACGTCGCCGAACCGTTACAGGCGGTCGCGCCAGATGGTTTCCAGCTCGTCGAGCAGATGGTTGACCTCACGCACGGCGTCGATGCGTCCGCGCACGAACCGTTCGCGACCGCGCTGGTGCTTGGTGATCAGGTCGGCTCGCTCGAGCACCGCGACGTGCTTCTGCACCGCTGCGAAGCTCATCGGGTACCGGCGGGCCAGCTCGCTGACGGAGTACTCGGCCTGTAGCGCGAGACGGACGATGTCGCGTCGCGTCGGATCGGCCAGCGCGTGGAACAGCAAGTCGGTCCGTTCCGCTGCCGATGCACTCTTCTGATCTACAACCATACGGTTGTACGTTAACGGCTGGTCGGGACAGTGCGCAAGCGCGCCCCGGTGACGCTGACTAGCCGAGTACGGCCAGTTCGCGCACTCGGGCCAGCAGCACGTCGATGGCCGGCGCGTTCAGGCCGCCCTGCGGGAAGATCACGTCGGCGTGACGCTTGCTCGGCTCGATGAACTGCTCGTGGCTCGGCCGCACCGAATCCATGTACTGGTTGATGATGCTCTCCGTGGTGCGACCGCGCTCGGCCACATCACGCTGCAGGCGGCGGATGAACCGCAGGTCGGCGTCGGTGTCGATGTACACCTTCAGGTCGAACCGCTCGCGCAACGACGGCTCGTAGAGCACGAGGATGCCCTCCACCACCACGATGCGCGCCGGCGCCACCATTCGCACCGCTTCGCTACGTCGGTGCAGCGTGTAGTCGTAGATCGGTACCGGCACCGTGCTGCCGTGCGTCAGCGCCGCCAGGTGGTCGTTCAACAGTTGCCAGTCGAACGCTGAGGGATGGTCGTAGTTCGCCTTCTCCCGCTCCTGGAACGGCCGATCGTCGTGCGACATGTAATAGGAGTCCAGCTTGATCAGCGCCAGGCATTCGTCGCCGGCAAGTTCGGCCAGTCGTTCGCTGACCGTGGTCTTGCCGGAACAGGTGCCACCGGCGACACCGATCAGGAACGGGCGATCATCGGACATCGCAGGAACGCTAGCTCTGCTGCGCCAAGCGAAGACCTCGAAGACCTCGAAGACCTCGAAGAACAGGGCGAACACATGTCCGATGCTTGGTTTCAGTCCACTGGGTGGGGCAGGCTGGGGTCATCATGGCGAGCGAGCACGACGACACCACCACCACCGACGAGCGTGCCGCGACCCCCGCGGAGGCACTCACCGAGCGCGAACTGGGGATCCTGCAGTTCGAGGCCAGCTGGTTCCTGCTCGACGAGGATCGGCACGATGCCATCCGCGCGCGGTTTGCATGCTCGGTGGAGGACTACAATCTCGAACTCAACCGGGTCATCGATCACCCGGCGGCTTTGCTCGCCGACCAACTGGTGGTTCGCCGCCTGCGTCGTCAGCGCGAACGCCGCCGCCGGGCCCTCATCGACGGCGTGGCCGCCGGCGAACAGGCCTAGCACCCGCAACGAACTGAGGAACCCATATGAGCAACGACAATGCGAGTCGCCCCGGTCGCACCAACGGCGCGGCGCCGATGGGCAGCACAGTGGCCATCGTGGTCACCGCAGTTGCGCTGATCCTCGGTTTCCTCATCCTGCGCAAGGTCAATGACGGCGACACCGCGGTGTCCAAGCCCGGCGATACATCGGCTGCCGTCACCTCCACGGTGGCGGGCGCGGGCACCACCCAGCCCGTCATCGTCACCACCTCCACGGCGCCGCTGGTCACCACCGGCACCAAGGTGCAGGTGGCCAACGCCAGCACCCAGAACAAGGTCGCCGCGCAGATGTCCGATGTGCTGGCCACCAAGGGCTTCCTCATGGCCGAAGCGGTCAGCGCCACCGTCAAGCTCTCGGTCAGCAAGGTGTTCTACAACGCCGACGACCCGGCGGCAAAGCCTGTCGCGGAATCGCTCGCCACGCTCTTCGGTGGCATCGTCGTCGAGCCCTCGGGCCTGCCGGTTCCCGCCGGTGAAGGTAAGTGGGCCGAAGGCAGCGGCGTCATCTTGATGCTGGGCGACGACTTCGCCGGCAAGACCCTCGCCCAGATCGGCGGCCAGCCCGCCACGGGCACCACCACGCCGCCCACCACCACCTGATCCACCGCCGCAGCCGTCAGCTGCCGGGCGTCAGGTGTTGTAGTCCTGAATGGTGCGGCCGTGCGTACGGTCGGTGATCTCGCGTGCACGCTGACGGAACTCGGCCAGTAGCGCCTGGCGGTTGATGGTCAGCAGCTCGCGGTCGCGCATCAGCACGCGGCCGTCGACGATGGTGGTGCGCACGTCCGACGGCTGGATCGAGTACACCAGCGCCGCGGCCAGGTCGTGCATCGGCTGGTTGTGGAACCCGCTGACGTCCACCAGGATCACGTCGGCGCGGGCCCCCACGCTCAGTTCGCCGATCTGCCCGCGCTGGCCAAGCACAGCGGCTGACTGCGGCCCAGCCATCTCCAACGCCATCGCTGTCTTGAACCAGGTGGCATCGGCGGCCAGCTGCTTCTGCAGGATTGCGGTGAGCCGCATCTCCTCCAGGATGTCCATCGTGTTGTTGGAGGCGGCACCGTCGGTGCAGTAGCCCACCGGCACGCCGGCCGCCCGAAGCGCCGGGATGGGTGTGAGCGGACCGAGTGCGAACTTGAGGTAGCCCTTCGGCCCGTGCGTCACGCCGACGCGATCGCGGTGCGCGCCGAGCAGCTCGATGTCGGCGGGAAGGATGCCGTTGCCGTGAGCGATGATCACGCCGGCGTCGAGCACGCCTGTTTCGTCCAGCACCTGGATGGGCGTGATGCCGCGGTTGGCGACACTGACCGCGGTCTGTGCCGCGTCTTCGGACGCATGGATGTGCAGTCTCACGCCCAAGCGGGAGGCCTCCTGTGCTGCCATACGCAGGTCGTCGTCGTTCACCGTGTACGGCGCGTGCGGTGCCAGGGAGGTGGTGATGCGGCCATCAGCCGTGCCGTTCCAACGTTCCGCGAACTCGACCGACTTCGCCAGGCCTTCGGGCCCCTGCGAACTGAAGAACGCCGAGCCGAGGTTCGCGCGGATGCCGGTGTCCGTCACCGCTTGCGCGGCGTGGTCCATGAAGAAGTAGTGGTCGGCGAAGGTGGTGACGCCGCACTCGATCATCTCTGCGATCGCGACGAGCGTGCCCAGGTAGACGTCGCGCTCGCCGACATTGACCTCCATCGGCCAGATGTAGTCGTTGAACCAGTGCGAGACGGCCACGTCTTCGGCGGCACCGCGCAGGAACGTCATCGCAGCATGGCAGTGCGTGTTGATCAGGCCGGGCATCGCGACCATCCCGCGGGCGTCGATCACCTCACGCGCGTTGGGGTGCGCCGACGGGTTCTGGTCGATGCGCGTAAAGCGGCCGTTGGTGATCTCCAACGTGGTGCCCGGGGCGAAGGTGATGCGGCCACCAGTGGCATCCAGCAGCGCCGTGCAGTTGATGATGGCCAGATCGGCGGGTGGGAGCACGGGTTCGGCGGACATGCCCCGAACCTACCTGTGGCGACGGTGATGGGTGAGCCTCAGGGGAACTGTTCACGTAGCGTTGCGATTGCCGCATGCTCGATGCACCACAGCGGCTCGTTCATCGCCCGCTCGGTGCCGAAATCCTGCACCAACGAACGGTGCACGATGCGGTCGCGAACCTCGGGGGCGCTGTCGCCGACGATGGCTACGACCAGGCGGCCCGCGTCGGCACACATCGCTTGCACGCCGCCGATGACCTTGCCGTCGAAGCTCTGCTCGTCGAGGAAGCCTTCGCCGGTGATCACCAGGTCGGCGGCGGTGATCTGATCGTGCAGATCGACCTCGTCGGCCACCAGATCGAAGCCGGGCAGTAACCGACCGCCGAGGGCGACCAACCCACCGGCGAGACCGCCGGCCGCACCGGCGCCCGGCAGGTTGCGTACGTCCACCCCGTACTGCTCCTGGTACATCTGCGCCAGCCGCTCCAAGCGGCCCCGCAGCATGTCGACTTGTGCGGGCCCGGCACCCTTCTGCGGGGCGAACACCGGTGCCGCATCGGTGAATAGCGTCTGGACATCGCAGGCCACCAGCAACTGCACGCCGCGCAGGCGGTGGGGGAACGTGATCGCGCGTACGCAACCGAGACCGCCATCGGTGGTGGCCGACCCGCCGAGGCAGACGACGATCTTCTTGGCCCCCAGATCGAGTGCCTGGTCGATGAGTTCGCCGGTGCCGGTGGTGGTGGCGGCCATCGCATCGTTGCCCGCCGCGCCACCGACGAGTGTGAGGCCCGACGCGCGAGCCATCTCGATCACTGCTGTGCCGCGGTGCAGGCGCCACTCGGCGTGCACCGGATCGCCCAACGGGCCGGTGACCGTGCTGGTGCGGTTGGCGCCACCGAGCGCCTCCAGCGTGCCCTCGCCACCATCGGCAACGGGTTGCTCGATGCAGTCGTGCCCCAGTTCCCAGCACGCTTGGCCGATCGCGGCGGCGACCTGCGCGGCAGTGGCCGTGCCCTTGAACTTGTCGACCGCGGCGAGCACTCGCATCCCGCCAAGGCTATGCCGCCATCGGCAAGCTGGCCGCCGGGCATGTGCGCCAGGCGGCGGCGGCGACCCCGGTACCGGCGGGTTGAAATCCCGACCTGTTGGGTAGAGTTTGGGACATGGCTGTGACCGTACGAATCCCCACAACGCTGCGCCCCTTGTCGGGCGGTTCATCCACGGTGCAGGTGGAGGGCTCCACCCTCTCGGAAGTGATTACCAACCTGGAGGCCGCTCACCCCGGCTTCAGCGATCGCTTGCTGGATGAGTCGGGTGCCCTGCGCAAGTTCGTCAACCTGTTCGTCGCCGACGACGACGTGCGCTACCTCGACGGGCTGGCCACCGCCACTCCCGAAGGCACCACGGTCAGCATCATCCCGGCCGTCGCCGGCGGCTGAGCCCGCTCACGCGGTGGCCGTGGTGCGGCGATCTTGACGAAGAGTCGCACACACCGCCAGTCATGTCAGCCACAATGACACCGTGGGGATTGAACAACGGATCGACGCACAGTTGCTGGCTGAGGCCCTGCTGCAGGCGCCGGTTGCGTGGTCACTGTTTGACCTCACCGGTCATGGCGTCGCGGGCAGCCGCGAGTACGCCTCGGTCTTCGAGCTGACCCCCGACGACCTAGTCGGCCTGCCGTTCGAAGCGATGATCGACCCCGGTGATCGGGGCTATACGGCCACCGTGCTCGGCCAACTCGTCTCGGGCGAGATCGACGAGTACACGTCGCTTCAGCCGTCCGCCCGCCCCGGAGGCGGCGAGCAACTCGTGCGCCTGTCCCTCCGGGCGCTGATGCGGGATGGGCAGGCAGTTGCCCTGTTCAGCACGGCGGTGCCCATCACCGAGGCAGCGCGCTTCGACGCGCACCGCATCCAGAAGCTGATCGAGAACATCGACAACACCATCTCCCTCATCGACCAGAACGGCCAGCTGATCGAGACGTCCGGCCGCTACAAGCCGATCCTCGGGTACCCGTCGGAGTTCTGGGCCGACCGCACCATCTTCGATTTGCTACACCCCGACGACGCGCTGCGCGTACTGGCCCTGCGCGAAGAGGTTGTGGCCAACCCTGGGTCCGTGGTCACCGGCGAGTTCCTCGTGCGCGACGCGGACGACAACTACCAGCCACTGGAGGTACACGCGGTCAACCTGCTGCAGGACCCTGATGTGTCGGGCATCGTCGTCACCTCGCGCAACATCGCCCCGATGAAGGCAATGCTCAGCGAGATCGCCGCCTCGCGCGACGCAGCGCTGGCCGAAGCCGAACTGCGCACACGCCTGATCGCAACAGTCAGCCATGAGCTGCGCAACCCGCTGCACGCGCTGCGCGGGTTGGCCGAACTGCTCAGCACTTCGTCAGGGCTCGAGCACGAAGCGGCCGGACTGGCCACCACGCTTCACCGGCAGATCGAGGGCCTTGCCGCCGTCATTGACGACCTGTTGGATTCGTCGCGGCTGGGCGTGGGCGCAGTCTCGCTGGCCCATCAGCCGCTGCTGCTGCGCCCATTGCTCGACGACGTGGTCGCGCTTGCCGAGCTTGGCGCGGGCGGCAAGCCAATCGCGGTCGAGCTCGCACTGGCCCCGGAGGTGCCCGAGTGCGTATTCGGCGACGCCCACCGGTTGCGGCAGGTGCTCAGCAACCTGATGGGCAACGCAGTCAAGTTCACCGCCGAAGGCTCGGTGACGCTGCGCGTGCAGCGCGAGGGCGAGGGCGAGGGCATCGTGTTCGAGGTCATCGACACCGGTCACGGCATCGTCGGCCCCGAGCTGGACAAGGTGTTCGAGCCGTTCACCACCGCCAGCAACTCGGGCGACGCCAGCGGCGCCGGCCTGGGCCTTACCATCGTGCGTCAGCTCGTCGAACTGATGAGCGGAACCATCGCGGTCGAGAGCGAGTTCGGCCTGGGTTCCACCTTCACCGTCGCCTTGCCGCTGGAGAAGTGCGAGACACCTCTCCCTTCCGTCACGCCCCCGGCTCTGGTGTCGGTCGGCGGCACCGAGGTACTCGTCGTGGAGGACAACGCGGTCAACCAGATGCTGGCCGGCAGTCAGCTCGGCAGGCTGGGCATGAAGGCTGTGGTGGTCGGCTCGGGCGAGGCTGCCGTCGAGCTGCTCGCCAAAGGCGAAGGCCCAGACCTGGTGCTGATGGATTACCACCTCCCCGGCATCAACGGGCTGGAAGCCACCCGTCAGATCCGGGCGCTGGAGGCAGGCACCGACCGTCACGCCGTGATCATCGGTGTCACCGCCGCGGCCACGGTTGCCGACCGCCGGGCGTGCGAGGACGCTGGCATGGACGACTTCCTCGCCAAGCCGGTCAGCCTGGCCGTGCTCGGCGAGGCCCTGCGCCGCTGGGTGCAGCACGTCCCGTCCATCGGCGGTCTGCCCAACACCGTCGACACCACGGTGCTGTCGACGCTGACCGAAGACCTCGGCGACCATGGCGTCGTGGTCGACCTGGTGCGTACCTTCCTCGAAGAGCTGCACGGCAGGCGCACCGCGCTCGCCGACGCAATACGCAACGGCGACGTGATTTCGGCCAAGCGCGCGGCGCACACGCTCAAGTCCAGCGCGCTGCTGCTCGGCGCTATGGAGCTGGGCCGTGCATGCCAGCGGATGGAGACGCTGGAATCCGCCGAGGAAGCGCAGCGGATGAGCGGTGAGATCCTGCGCCACGCCACCGACGCCGCCCGCTGGTACCAGATCTGGCTCGGCCGCCAACCCCGCTGACGAGTGCCGGCCTGCTGACTGTCACCCGGTTGGCCCGTTGGCGGCGTCACATGGGCGATGATGACGGCGATGGTCGAACCCGAGGAGCTGTACCGGCGCTACGCCGATGAACTCGTTCGGTACGCGACCGTGCTCGTCGGGCCGGACGATGCCGCCGATGTCGTGGTCGACGCCGTCATGGTCTGCCTGCGCTCGCCAGGGTGGGCAGCGGTGGAGAACCAGCGCGCGTACCTGTACCGAGCGGTGCTGAACCGGGCAGCGTCGGTACGGCGCAGCGATGCCCGCCGGCTGGCACGCGAAGTGCGAGCGGCCTCGCCCGCCACGGTGACTCCCGCGGCGTCGTCGATCGACGCGCAGCGTGCGCTCGCAGGGCTCAGCCGGCAGCAACGAGCCGTCGTCTTCCTGACCTATTGGGATGACCAGACCCCAGCGCAGATCGCCGCGCTGCTGGGTGTGGGTGAGGGCACTGTGCGCAAGCAGTTGGCACGAGCCCGCGAACAGTTGCGGAGGCTCCTGCAATGAACGACGACGAACTCGACGATCGTATCCGGGCGCTGATGTCGTCGGCCATGATCGACGCGCCTGAGCCAAAGCCGCTGCCTGCGCGGGCAGCGCCATCGGCGTCAAGCGACCAATCGGTGGTGGTGCCCTTCCGCCGCCGCCGGATGATCGTGTGGACGGCGGTCGGCGTCGCAGCCTCTCTCGTGGTCGGCTTCGTGGTGTTCCGGTCGGCCACCGACGACAACCAGCGCGTGACCGCAGCGACCAGTTCCTCGGTGGGCGGGTCCGTGTCCTGGCCCGCAGACCTGGCGGTCATCGTCGCCGGTGAGCGCGGCGTGGAGAAGGTCGGCACGGCCGGCGAGGCGACAAAGTTGCTCGACACTGCCGGCATCGCCCGCGCTTACGAACTTGCCGACGGTTCGCTGATCTACCAGAAGGGCACGCTGACAGATGGCACCGTCGTTGGTGGTGGCGACATCGTGTGGCGCAGCGCGGATGGTTCCGAGACGAGCTCGCTGGTGACGGCGGGCGACACCCAGCTGCAGTTGTTCGACGCATCGCGGGTCGACGGCGACCTGGGTCTGCTCCAGCTCGTCTACGGCGATGTCGGCAGCGACGGGCCGACGGTCGACGCATGGTTCCAGCCTGACGAGCCGCACGCGTGGGTGCCGGAAGGTGGTTGGGCCGTGGGCTACCGGCGTTGGATGATTGCGGGTGACGACCGAGTGTTGGCCGGCTGGACGGACGACACGCTCCAGTCGGGGGCCACCATGCGGACGACCACCGGTGACGTGGTGAACGTCGGCGATCGCTTCGCCGGAGCGCTGAGCGTCGTTGCGGCGCCAGACGGTCGTACCGGCCGTCTCGACGACGATGGCGTGCTCACCCTGTTCGATCCGAATGGGGCGGTGTCGACGGTCGACGTGCCGAACGCCCAGGACGGAGTCGACCTGCAACTGCGCGGCGCCGCGCTGGTGGTCAACTACGCAACCTCGCGATCGGCTGTGTTGATCGATCTGCGCGACGGGGCCATGTACGAGGTGCCGGTGGCGGGCTACGCCACCCCATCGATGGCCGACAGTGCCGAGGCCCCGCCGGTGTCGCCGCTGGCCTTCCCGGCGGGCGAGGTGCGGGCGGTTGTGACGCAACGGGATTCGGACGGCGCTGGCGGGGCGTGGATCGTCACGGACGACGAGTTCGTGCAGGTCGACGCGACCGCAGGCGGGCCGGCGTTCTTGGCGGGCGACACGCTCGTGTTCTCACCGAAAAACGGCGGCGTGGTCGCCCTCGACCGCGCCACTGGATCCATGGAGACGCTGCGTGCCAGCGGTCAGGTGGTCGATGCGGCCATCCTCGGTGGCGAGTTGTACTACCTCTACACCGACTATTCAGTCGGCATCTTCATCTCGCTGTACCTGCACGGGCCGTCCGGAGACGTCTACATCGCTCCCGACATGGGCTCGGACACCGGCCATCTGTCGTGGCATCTCGGGCGCGACGTCATCGTCGGCACCGGTGCGTACTACTCCAGCATGCGCCCTGAGTTCTACGACTTCGCCGGCAACTCCCTCACCGGACTGTCTGACCAGTTCGCTCCTGCGACCCAACCGCCCCAGGGCAATCGCATGCTCTACACGATGAGCGCGGAGGGGCTGTGGGGTATCGCCGACGGCGATGTGCTGACCCTGCGCCAGTGGGGCGACCCGGCTGTGCTCGACACAATCGCCGTCCCCGACGGCGCGACCGCGACGCGGCTCGATGTGTCAGCTGACCGCATCATCGTCACCTACAACCTCGGCACGAACGGAGCTGACGCGGCTCGGGAGGCGACCCGCGACGGCGACGGCACCTGGACGTGGAGCGACCTGCCCGGCTCCGGGTGGGCGACGATGCCGCGTGCCGTCGACCCGGGTGCGCCACCCGCCGTCACCCCGCTGACCGAGCCGCCCTACGTGCCCGGCGTCGCGCTTGCCGGGTCGGACGGGGTGCGGCTGATCATCGGCGACGGCACGACGACGACGATCACCACCGACCCGGCCGAGCGGGTGCTGCTGCGGCGGGATGGTTCGGTCTCGTTCTACTCGCCCGGCTTTGGCGCCTACCCGCACGGCTGGAACCCGGTGACCGGGGAGATCAGCGAGCACTGGGCAGGCACGAACTATGTGGCCCAGCCGATCCTCCACGACGACCTCGGCGCGCTCGCCGGCTCACCCTTCGGTGACTTCCTGTTCTCCGTGGCTGACCAGGTGTACCGCAACTCCGACGAGCGCGGCTGGCCCGCACCCGGCGCGGCCGACACCCGCCTCTCGTGCAGCTATGACGGCTGGGTCGTCGGCAACGGGGTGCGGTTCGCGATGGGAGACAGCCAGCCGCCCGAGTGGCTGGGCACCGCCGGCGGCGAGTGGGCGCTCACCCCCGACGGCAGCCTCGCCGCCTCGACCACCGACGGCCTCATCCGGGTCCGGCGCACCAGCGACGGAGTGGTCGTGTACGAACAGCCGATCGGCAATCGCACGATCAGCGAGGTCGACGTCAGCGGCGAGTGGCTCGGCTACATCGAGACCCCCGGCGACACGCCCGCAGCCGACGCCACCTCGCGGGCCGTGCTGGTCCACCTCCCCAGCGGCCGCAGCATCACCTACGACGACGTCGCCTCCCTCAGCCTCGCCAACACCGACCTCTGACCGGGCCTCGACCCGAGCTGGAGATTCTGGGTGCGCACCGTTGCGGTTTCCGCAACTGTGCGCACCCAGAAGCCATACGTGGGCTTGAAAACGGCGAAGGCCCGGCCGCCGAAGCGACCGGGCCCCTTTCAGGACACTGATTCAGGACTGAATCAGAAGTCTTCCATGCCGCCGCCCATGCCGCCGCCGCCGGAGTTGGACTCCGGCTTGTCGGCAACCACGGCCTCGGTGGTGAGGAACAGGGCCGCGATCGAGGCTGCGTTCTGCAGCGCCGAACGGGTGACCTTGGCAGCGTCGATGACGCCGAGCTTGACGAGGTCCTCGTACACGCCGGTGGCGGCGTTGAGGCCTTCGTTGCCCTTCAGGCTCTTGACCATGGCAACGGCGACGCCGCCTTCCATGCCGGCGTTCTCGGCGATCTGCTTCAGCGGTGCCTCGAGGCACTTGGCGACCAGACGGGCACCAGTTGCTTCATCACCGGTGAGCGAGTCGGCAACGGCCAACACTGCGGCCTGGGCACGGATCAAGGCCACGCCACCGCCGGGCACGACACCTTCTTCGATGGCAGCCTTGGTGGTGGAGACCGCATCTTCGATGCGGTGCTTCTTTTCCTTGAGCTCGACCTCGGTGGCGGCGCCGACCTTCAGCACGGCAACGCCGCCGCTGAGCTTGGCGAGGCGCTCTTGCAGCTTCTCGCGGTCGTAGTCGCTGTCG
>Ga0105047_10015798_pt1 | contig 11875 bp, 4 predicted proteins | sample MAT04_FD_78384 | JGI IMG/M metagenome (GOLD analysis project Ga0105047, IMG submission 78384) | Freshwater microbial communities from Lake Fryxell liftoff mats and glacier meltwater in Antarctica - MAT-04 (megahit assembly) | ecosystem: Environmental > Aquatic > Freshwater > Ice > Liftoff... | reverse complement strand
CGGCCCATCGCTTGTTAGTGGCACAATGACTGTTCTGCTTGATTCTACGGGGCGTATATCATCTGGCACGAGCATAACCGTGTATACTACCCGTCCGAAAACATTCCCGACGCTCGCACCATATGGCGTCATCGTTTACAGAAAGGAAACCTAATGGAACGATTTCTCTGCATACACGGTCACTTCTACCAGCCGCCCCGAGAAAACCCCTGGCTGGAATCCGTTGAAATTCAGGATTCGGCCTACCCCTATCATGACTGGAACGAACGGATCACCGCCGAGTGTTACGCCCCCAATACCGCCTCGCGGAATCTGGACGGCGAAGGCCGCATCATGGGCATCGTCAGCAACTATGCCCGAATCAGCTTCAATTTCGGTCCAACTCTGCTCTCCTGGATGGAAATACATACTCCCGAGACCTACCAGGCAATCCTGGCGGCTGACCGGCAGAGTATCATCTGGCGTTCCGGTCATGGAGCCGCCCTGGCCCAGGTCTATAGTCATGTCATCATGCCCCTGGCCACCCTGCGCGACAAGCGGACCCAGGTACGGTGGGGCATCAGGGATTTCGAGCAGCGCTTCCAACGGTTCCCCGAGGGGATGTGGCTGGCGGAAACCGCCGTGGATCTGGAAACATTGGAAGTGTTGGCCGAAGAGGGTATTCACTTCACTATCCTTGCTCCGCACCAGGCGGGACGGGTCCGCAGGATCGGAGTCGGCAGGTGGAAGGACGTCAGCGGCTCGCGCATCGACCCTTCACAGCCCTATCTCTGCCGGCTTCCCTCAGGGCGAAGTATCACCATCTTCTTCTATGACGGCCCCATTTCACAGGCAGTGGCTTTCGAAAAGCTGCTCAGCAGCGGAGAACAGTTTTCCGCCCGTCTGATGTCAGGCTTCTCGGATCACAGCAACCATCCTCAACTGGTCCATATCGCCACTGATGGAGAAACCTACGGCCATCACCATGCCTTCGGCGAAATGGCACTGGGGCATGCACTGAATCTTGTTGAGCAGAACAATCTCGCGCGTCTGACCAATTATGGCGAGTACCTGGAACTTCATCCGGCCAGTCACGAGGTGCAGATAATTGGAAACACTTCCTGGAGTTGCATGCACGGTATTGAGCGTTGGAGAAATGACTGCGGCTGCAACTCGGGCGGGAACGACGGCTGGAATCAGCAATGGCGGAAACCGCTGCGGGATGCCATGGACTGGCTTAACGGTCAGCTGGCTGCCGGTTATGAAGATGGCCTGGCAGATTACGTGAAAGACCCTTGGGTGGCCCGCGATGAGTATATCAATGTCATGCTTGACCGCTCCGAGGAAAACGTCGCCGCTTTCCTGCTCAAACACTCCCTGCGCCCCCTGGATGAAGATTCAGCCGTGGCCGTTCTCAGTCTGTTGGAAATGCAGCGACACGCCCTGCTCATGTTCACCAGTTGCGGCTGGTTTTTTGATGAACTGTCAGGGATGGAAACCGTTCAGATCATTCTGTATGCCGGCCGGGCAATACAGCTGGCCGAGTTATATTGTCTTAAGGACATTGAGGCCCCCTTTCTGGAGCGGCTGACACTGGCCGGGAGCAATATCTCCGAACCGGGAAACGGAGCTGAAATCTACGCAAAATTTGTCAACTCTGCCATGATAAACCTGATCAATGTCGGCGCTCATTATGCCGTCAGCTCTGTTTTCGAGGAGTACGGAGAAAAAACCGGTATTTTCAGTTATCGGGTTTTCAAAGAGGATTCTCTAATACTCCATTCCGGGCAGATGCGACTTGCCGCAGGCAAAATATTTATCCGCTCGTCCATTACCCGCAAAGCAGACCGGATCAATTTCTGCAACCTGTACTTCGGCGGTCATACACTGAATTGCGGTGTCTGCTCATTTCTAGGCGAGGAGGCCTACCTGACTATGAAGCAGGAGGTTGCGGCCGCCTTCAACGAAGGTGACTTCGCTGCATTAATCAGGTTGATTGACACCCATTTCGGCCAGCACAACTACTCACTCAAGGACCTTTTTCGTGACGAACAGCGTCATATTCTGCACCTGATCATCGCCGGAACAATCCAGGATTTTGAAGACAAGTCCATAACGCTCTACGAAAACAGCAAAAGTGTGATGGGATTTTTGAGGGAAACCGGCATGCCGGTGCCACGCTACTTTATGAGCACTGCCGAAACGGCCCTCAATCTCAAGCTGCAAAAGATGTTCTCATCGGGAACGGTCAACGCGGATATACTGAAAGAGGATGCCAGCGAAATCCGGAGCTGGAATATCACTCTGGACACTGTTGCCCTTGAATTCATTATCCGCCGCAGGATTGAGGGAGCGATGACAGTCCTGCTGGAAGAACCGGAACATCCGCAGCGTTTAAGCGATATGCTCCTGCTGGTCGAGGCGGCAGCGTTAGTCCCGCTTGAAGTAAATCTCTGGCAGACTCAGAACATGTACTGGTCCATGCTGCAATCGCGTGCTTCTGAACTCCGTTACACTGCCGGAGCGGCAAACGGCCTGACCTCTTGGAGTGAAGCGGTCGATAAACTGGGTCAGCTGCTCTTTTTCAATATTCCTAAGGTATTGGCAGCAGCAAAAGGAGACATATGAACGTTAAAGAGTTCGGAATACCGGCATCAACCTACCGGATTCAGTTCAATGCTCAGTTCCGCTTCAGCGATGCCAAGGAAATCGTCCCATATCTGCACACCCTTGGCATCAGCGACGTCTACGCATCACCCTACTTCACGGCCCGTGCGGGCAGTCTTCACGGCTACGACATATTGGACCAGAACAGCCTGAATCCGGAAATCGGCTCAGAAGACGACTTTGAAGCACTGGCCGGCGAACTGAAAAAAAACAATATGGGCCAGATCCTGGACATAGTCCCGAACCATATGTGCATTGAGGGGCAAGGTAACGCATTCTGGATGGATGTGCTGGAAAACGGCCCCAGTTCCCCTTATGCGAGTTTTTTCGATATTGACTGGCACCCGGTCAAGAAAGAACTGGAGAACAAAGTCCTGATTCCGATTCTGGGTGCTCAGTTCGGTACGGTACTGGAAAACGGGGAACTGCGGCTCGTCTTTGAAGAGGGTTATTTTTTTGTTTCCTATCACGAACACAAATTGCCGATCATCCCCAAGACTTACAGCACTATCCTGGCGCTCCGCATCGAAAATCTGGCTCGGGAACTTGGCGATGACGACCCACAGCTCCAGGAACTGATGAGCATCGTAACGGCACTCAGGCATCTGCCAGCCACAACGGAACTGGATCCCGGTTTGATTGCCGAGCGAGACCGGGAAAAAATAGTCGTCAAGCGACGGCTGTGGGAACTCTATCAAAACAGCAGCGCCATACAGGAATTCATTGTTGGCAATGTGGCCGCCTTCAACGGTATGGCCGGGGAGCCGCGCAGTTTTGATCTTCTGGAGGAACTGCTGCGGGAACAGGTCTATCGCATTGCCCATTGGCGCGTCGCCACCGAGGAGATCAACTACCGCAGGTTTTTCGATATCAATTCACTCGGCGCCATCAGGGTGGAAGACCCGGCCGTATTCGAACTAACACACCGGCTTGTCTTAGCACTTGTATCTGCAGGAAAAATCAGCGGTTTGCGGATTGACCATGCCGATGGATTGCAGGATCCGGAAGAGTATTTCAGGAGGCTGCAAATAGCCTGTTTCATCCGGATGTACGGAGGCGACGGCAAACCACAAGAGACGGCTGCCAATGGAGCGGAAGACAAAGAAGCAGTTACACGGAAAAAGTATGACAGGATTGTGGCTGCGGATCCAGCTTACAAGCCGTTCTTCATCATGGGAGAAAAAATACTCCTCAAAGCCGAGAAAATACCGGAAAACTGGCTGGTTTATGGTACTACCGGCTACGATTTTGCCATTCAGGTCAACGGCCTGTTTGTGGACACCACGAACACCAAACAGTTTGAAGCACTGTATACGCGATTTCTAAAGCACAGCATCGACTTCCAGGATGTGGCCTACGAGAAGAAAAAACTGGTCATGCAGGTTGCTCTGTCGAGCGAAATCAATACGCTGGGGTACCACCTGAACAGGATCTCCGAACAGAACCGGCACACGCGGGATTTTACCCTTAACAGCCTGATCAAGTCGATCGTGGACGTGATTGCGCATTTCCCGGTCTACCGGACCTACATCAACAGTTATGAAGTCTCGGAGCGGGACCAGCAGTACATCGAATCGGCGATCAACCGGGCAAAACGCCAGAATCCGGCTTTCAGTTCGTCGGTTTTCGATTTTATCCGGGATGTTCTGGAACTTCGTTTCCCTGACAACATGGACGATGATCACAAGCAAATCTGGCTCAGTTTTGTGAAACGCTTTCAGCAGATCACCGGGCCGGTCATGGCCAAGGGGGTCGAAGACACGGCCTTTTATGTTTACAATCGGTTGGTTTCCCTGAACGAGGTGGGAGGCAGCCCGGAGCGCTTCGGCATTTCCCTGGAGGCCTTCCATGGCCAGAACATGGAACGGTGCAAGAGCCGTCCGCTGGCCATGCTGGCCTCATCAACCCACGATACCAAACGCAGTGAAGATGTGCGGGCCAGGATCAACGTGCTCTCGGAGATTCCTGAACAATGGCGCAAGGGGCTCTCCCGCTGGAGTCGCCAGAACCGCAAGTTCAAAATAATGGTCGAGGGCACGCTTGCGCCCAACCGCAATGAGGAATACCTGCTCTACCAGACACTGGTGGGAACCTGGCCCTTCTGCAACCCGGACGAGGACGAGTTTGCCGAATTCCGTATCCGGATCAGGGAGTACATGGTGAAGGCCATGCGGGAGGCCAAGGAAAACAGCAGCTGGATCAGCCCCAATGCGCTGCATGAGGATGCGGTGACCAGTTTCATCGACTCGATCCTGAATAATTCCCCCAACAATCATTTTTTTCACGATTTCGAACTGTTCCAGCGATTGACCGCAGGCTGCGGAATATTCAATTCATTATCCCAAACTCTTCTCAAGATCACGTCACCCGGAATTCCCGATTTCTACCAGGGGAACGAGTTATGGGATTTCAGTCTGGTCGACCCTGACAACCGACGTCCGGTCGATTTCAGCACACGAATACATGTGCTGAATGAACTGATCCAGAAGGAAGCAGCGTCCGGGCTGCTGGACACGGCCCGCGAGACGGTTGCTGCCCGAAACGACGGCCGCATAAAGCTTCACCTGACACACAAAGCGCTCACCTTTCGCCGTGATAACCGCACACTGTTCGACGCCGGAAGATACCTGCCGCTCACCGTGGAGGGCGCCTGTCAGGAACATATCTGCGCATTTGAACGCTCAGTCAATGACAGTTCGATCCTGGTGGTGGTGCCGCGTTTCTGCTGCAGCCTGACAGGCGACAGCAACGGCCTGCCGCTGGGCCCGGAGGTCTGGCGGGACACCCGGATACTTCAATCGTTTGATACTGCTGCAAGCTGCTATCGCAACATTTTCACGGGAGAAATATTGACTCTCGATCAGCAGGAAGGCCGGCTGAGTCTTGCCCTCAAGGACATACTGGCGGTATTTCCGGTGGCTCTGCTGGAACGGTTCGACCGGCAGCGGTGAGGCAGGCTGAACATGAGGTGGCTCAGGTAATGATTGGTTGCATTATTGGAGTTGCAGACAACTCCTCCCCCCAGCGGGGGGAGGTTGGGAGGGGGATCTATTGGATTTGCAGCTTTCCCCCCTCCCTAGCCCGCCCCCGCTGGGCATATGCGCTAACTTAAGCAGAAACTGCTATGTTTTTCTCCCTCCCTTTCAAGGGGAGGATCGGGGTGGGGATGGGGTAGATGGTGGGATTTTAGTAAGTTACCAAAAAACAACCCAGCCCCATCCTAGCCTTCCCCTTGAAGGGGAAGGGACTAAAAGCTCAAAGTTAGCGCTTATGCCCCGCTGGGGGAGGAGACCTATATAAAGATTCACATCGTTCAATGGAGATAAGATGCTAAATAAACGTGGATGTGGAATCCTGCTGCACCCGACGTCGCTACCCGGTCCCGGTGGAATAGGTACTCTGGGAGCGGATGCCCGGCGTTTTATCGATCTGCTGCAGCTCATGGGCATGTCTTATTGGCAGGTGCTCCCGCTGACTCCCCCTGCCTGCGGCAATTCACCCTATTCCGCTTTTACCGCTTTCGGTGGCAATCCTCTTCTGATCGATCTGGAGCGAATTGTGAGTGAGGGTGATCTTTCTGCAGCATCCTGCAGCGGCAGTTACCCCGAAGACCATGTGGATTTCACCGCTGTCAGCGCAGCTAAAATGGAGTTGCTGTACCAGGCCGGTTCAGCTTTTCTGGCCCGGAATGATCCCCGCACGCTTGAATTTCATACATTCTGCGACACGACCCCCTGGCTGCATGATTTTGCCCTGTTCATGGCACTGAAACGGCACTTTCACGGCAAGAGCTGGAGCCGATGGCCCGAAGCGGCTTCGCGCATCACTCCGGAAAAATACCAGCACTATTCGGAAAAGCTCAGCCACGAAATCGCGCTGCAGAAATACCTGCAATGGCAATTTTCCCGACAATGGACGGAACTGCGCAGGTATGCCAACGAACGTGGTATCGCAGTAATTGGAGACATCCCTATCTTTGTAGCTTACGACTCTGCCGATGTATGGAGCCATCGCGAGCTCTTTCTTCTGGATGCGAAGGGCAACCCGACGGTTGTGGCCGGCGTTCCTCCTGACTATTTCAGTTCTTCCGGCCAGCTGTGGGGCAATCCGCTCTATGACTGGGATGTTCTGGAACAGGACGGCTACCGTTGGTGGATTGAACGGTTCAGGTTGATGTTTGCACTTTTTGATATTGTCCGTGTTGATCACTTCCGCGGATTTGAAGCTGCCTGGCAGGTGCCTGCAAAAGCCCGGACGGCCCGAAAAGGAGATTGGATCAAAGGGCCGGGAGAGAAGCTCTTTGATGCCCTTCAGTCAGCCCTGGGAGCGCTTCCGATCATTGCAGAAGATTTGGGAGTGATCACCCCTGATGTGGAAGCGCTGCGCGACCGCTACGACTTCCCCGGCATGAAGATCCTGCAGTTTGCTTTTGGTTCGGGACCGTTAAATCCCGAATGTCCGCACAATCATATCAAGCACGGTGTCGTCTATACCGGTACACACGATAACGACACTACCAGAGGGTGGTATACTTCAATTTCAGATACAGAGCGCGACGAGATGAACGCATATCTGGGCACTTCAGGCGCTGACTGTGTCGGTTCACTGACGCGTGCCGCTTTGATGTCTGTTGCGGATACAGCAATCATACCGTTTCAGGACATTCTGAAACTGGGAAGCGAGGCACGGATGAATATCCCCGGCACCGCTTCCGGTAACTGGGAGTGGCGCTTTTCCTGGGACATGCTTCCGACAGACTTGATAGCTACGCTGCGAAGCCAGGTGGCACGCTATGGTAGAGCAGGACAAGGAGAATAAATCAATGCATAATAAAACTTCCATTCTTGAGGACAATCCATCCTGGTATCGGGACGCCATTATTTACCAGGTGCACATCAAGGCCTTTGCAGACTCCAACGCAGACGGCATCGGGGATTTCAGCGGGCTGACCGGTAAACTTGACTACCTGCAACAACTGGGAGTAACGGCGCTCTGGCTGCTCCCGTTTTATCCCTCGCCGCAGCGTGATGACGGCTACGACATCTCCGACTACTATAACGTCAACCCCAGTTACAACACCCTTCACGAGTTCAAACAGTTACTGCGCGCTGCCCACAGTCGAGGCATACGGATCATCACCGAACTGGTACTTAATCACACCTCGGATCAGCATCCCTGGTTCCAGCGTGCCCGCCGGGCCAAACCGGGATCCGTGTATCGGGATTTCTATGTCTGGAGTGATACGCCCGAGAAATACCGTGAAGCACGCATCATCTTTCAGGACTTTGAAACCTCGAACTGGACGTGGGACCCGTTGGCCAAGGCCTACTACTGGCATCGATTCTACTTCCATCAGCCGGACCTCAACTTCGATAATCCGAGGGTGCAGTCCGAAATGCTGCGGGCGATCGATTTCTGGATGAAAATGGGGGTTGACGGCGTCCGGCTGGATGCCGTGCCCTACCTGTTTGAACGGGAGGGGACCAACTGCGAAAATCTTCCCGAAACCCATGATTTCCTTAAAAAACTGCGCGCCCATCTGGATAATTCCTACAAAAACCGCATGCTGCTTTCAGAGGCCAACCAGTGGCCGGAAGATGCCGCCGCCTATTTTGGAGAGGGCGATGAAAGCAACATGGCCTTTAATTTTCCGCTCATGCCGCGCATGTTCATGGCCATCGAGATGGAAGACCGCTTTCCGATTGTCGATATCCTTGACCAAACACCGGCCATTCCGGAAGGGTGCCAATGGGCCATCTTCCTGCGCAACCATGATGAGCTGACCCTGGAGATGGTAACCGATGAGGAACGGGACTATATGTACCGGGTCTATGCCTCTGACCCCCGGGCACGCATTAATCTCGGTATCCGGCGACGCCTGGCTCCGCTGATGGGAAACAATCACCGTAAAATTGAATTGATGAACATGCTGTTGTTCTCCCTGCCGGGAACACCCATCATCTACTACGGTGATGAAATCGGCATGGGCGATAACTACTACCTGGGCGACCGCAACGGCGTCCGTACCCCGATGCAATGGAATCCGGACCGCAACGCCGGCTTTTCCCAGGCCAGCCCCCATAAGCTGTTCCTGCCTGTTGTACTTGAAGCGGACTACCACTATGAATCGATCAACGTGGAGAATCAGGAGCGAAACCCGTCGTCCCTGCTCTGGTGGATGCGCCGTACCATCGCCATGCGCAAGCGTTTCAAGGCCTTTGGATGCGGCACCCTGGAAATGCTGCCGTCAGACAACCCTAAGGTTTTGACCTTTATCCGCAGCTTCGAGGAGGAGAAGCTTCTGGTGGTCATCAATCTCTCACGCTTTGCCCAGACTGTTACCGTCGATCTTTCACGCTACATCGGCATGATCCCCGAGGAGGTATTCAGCCGCAACCGCTTCCCCATAATCCAGGGCAGCCGCTACCACTTCACCATGGGACAATACGACTATTTCTGGTTTGTGTTGCGCAGCACCGAAGCGCGGATTGAACCGTGTGAGGAACAGAGCCTGAAACTCATACTGCATGAAGGACAGCCGTGGTGGGAAATCGTAAACGGGAAAAACGGGGAACGCCTGTGCAGCATTGTCATGCCTCGCTATCTGCAGCGTGTTTTCTGGTTTTGCGGCAAAGGACGGATAATCAGGCAGATTCGTGTAGTTGATAGCTTCCCTTTGAAACAGGACGAACAGCTTATTTTATTGACCTTCATTCAGGTCTCTTACACGGAAGGGGTTGCCGAAACCTACCTGATTCCCCTGACCTGGCTTTCCAACGAACAGTTTGAGGCGCAGAGTGACCGGCATCCACTGGCAACCCTGACTGGTCTCGCGCTCGGGGATGTGGAAGGGGTTCTGTGCGATGCGATCTATTTTGAGGAATTCCGGACGATCATGTACGGAATAATGAGCAACCGTTCCAAGCTTCATGGGATAAACGGCTCACATCTGGTCGGCCTTCGAGGGGGTGGCGTAACCAATATTTCACCGCCCAGGTCGGAGTTATTCCCCAGCAGAGTCACAGCTGTCGAGCAGAATAACACCAGTGTCCTCTTCGGAAACCGTTTGTTGTTCAAAATGTACCGGAAACTGGACGAAGGTATTAACCCGGAACCGGAAATCCTCCGTTTTTTGACGTCAAAAAAACGATTCCGAAATGTGCCGGACTATGCGGGGAAGGTCGAATATCATACAGCAAGCGGCAAATCATATGATCTGGGTGTTCTGCAAAACTTCATCTCCTGTCACGGCAATGCCTGGGGCAACACACTGACAAGCCTCACACAATTTGTTGAACACCTGTTGTCACATCGACACGATTTGCCAAAACTTCCCGCCACTCTTCCGACACTAATGGAAGTAATTGATCATGGTATCCCTGATCAGTTTCGCGACCTCGTACGTGGCCTGCATCTGGAAATGGCATTGCTGCTTGGCCGACGCACTGCGGAGATGCATCGGGCACTGGCCTCAAGTTCTACAGACAGCACCTGGAGCATGGAAGAATTCTCTACTCTCTACCAGCGTTCCATTTTTCAGTCCATGCGGACCTTGGTGCGAAAAAACTTTCAGAAGCTGGGTGCAAACCTGAAGGCACTTCCTGATGACGTCCAGCGCAGAGCCTCTCAGATTCTGGGTGCGGAAAAGGAGATTATTTCCTGCCTGCAATCAATAACCGGCCGACGACTTTCCGCCATGAAGTGCAGGATTCACGGAGATCTGCATCTTGGTCAGGCACTTTTCACCGGAAAGGATTTTGTCTTCATTGACTTTGAAGGCGAACCGGCACATTCGCTGAATGAGCGGCGGCTGAAACGCTCGCCGTTGAGGGATGTGGCCGGAATGATCCACTCGTTCCACTACGCCGCCATGACAACCCTGGCCCATCAGGGCGCCAGCCACCCCGACGACACGGCACTGCTTAAACCGTGGCTTGATGCCTGGTATATCTACGTCAGCGGGTCATACCTGAAAGCGTATCTGCATGCCATGAAAAACTCCCCGCTGGTTCCGGCTGACAGGTCTGAACTTTCGATCATGCTGCGTTGTTTCCTGATCGACAAAGTGGTCCACGAACTGGGGAATAATTTGAACAATCGCCCTGACTCGGTCGATTTGCCACTTCGAGGGCTTGAAATGATGTTGAGCGAATGCCGCTGTTCATGACCTACATGCCATTTGAAGTTGGCGCTGGAACTGCCTGTTGCGCTGGCGGTAGTCGAATAGTCCCTGCTGCCTGTCATTGATTTTACTAAAGGCGGGAGTTTCTCTGACGACACGGTCAAGAATCTTGCCATTATTAAACAGCTCCCGGGCAGAGCGGGTGATTTTAGCTTTTTACTGTAAACTTCCTGACTACCTGCATTTGACAAAAGCAATTCTGTCATTTATTTGTGTTATACCAGAACATACTCATGGTGAAAAAATAGAGGGAAAAGATGGATATATTCCAACACGTCGGCAGTCTCAGTGAATGGTCGGCAGCGGTGGTTTCTTCAATAACTCTGGCCGTAGCGTTAATGCTCGGACTGCTTGCTTACGTAATACTTTTCAAGGTGCTGTTACGCTTCGCCTCACGGTCCGATACCTCGCTGCATAAGACCCTGGTGCATCACTGGCGACAGCCGGCCAAACTGCTGCTGCCGCTCCTGGCCGTACTCCTGACCTTACCCTCGCTGACATTTCCCGATCAGGTGGCTGCGATACTTCAGCACCTGAGCAGCCTGGCCCTGATCGCTGCCATTGCCTGGCTGCTGGCCGCTACCATACTGGGCTTGAAGGAGCTGGTCCTGCTGCGCTATGACATCACTGCCAACGACAACCTCAAGGCGCGGGCGGTTTCCACCCAGGTCAACGTTCTCGTCCAAATCACTATGGTGGTGATAATTATCCTGGCCGGAGCAACCATGCTGATGACCTTCGACAGGGTGCGACAGGTGGGGATGAGTCTGCTGGCCTCGGCGGGGATTGCCGGGATCATTATCGGTTTTGCCGCCCAGCGCAGCCTGGCGACCTTTATCGCCGGCATCCAGATTGCCATCACCCAGCCGATCAGGCTTGACGACGTGGTTGTTGTCGAAGGAGAATGGGGACGCATCGAGGAAATCACCCTGACCTACGTGGTGGTCTGCATCTGGGATTTGCGGCGTCTGGTGCTGCCGATCACCTATTTCCTGGAAAAACCTTTCCAGAACTGGACCCGGGTTACGGCCGACCTGCTCGGTACGG
>Ga0105047_10015796_pt1 | contig 11876 bp, 10 predicted proteins | sample MAT04_FD_78384 | JGI IMG/M metagenome (GOLD analysis project Ga0105047, IMG submission 78384) | Freshwater microbial communities from Lake Fryxell liftoff mats and glacier meltwater in Antarctica - MAT-04 (megahit assembly) | ecosystem: Environmental > Aquatic > Freshwater > Ice > Liftoff... | reverse complement strand
GCGCCTCGAACATGATCGCGAAGTGGTACCAGTACTTCAGCACCGAATCGCCCGCAATGCCGAGCCACTGGAACGCATCGGTGAACACGACCGACATGCCGACAGCGAGCGTCACCGCACCGCCCGTGCGACCGCGTAGCGACTCGCCTCCGACTTTCTCTTCCATCTGGCCGAGATCCATGTGCGACACGCCGCCGACGCCGAGTTGGTGCATCGGCTCGGTGCGATACTTCGCGTTCACTTCGCGTACTTGCTCGGACCACTTTGGCATGTCGTCGATGGCAATATTAATGTCGTAGTAAAGGTCCGTGGGGAGCGCCGCCGCCGCAATGAGTGCCGTCACGCCGACGAGGCCTTCGATGAGCATGGCACCGTAGCCGATGGTGCGAATGTGCGATTCCTTTTCGATCATCTTGGGCGTCGTCCCCGATGCCACCAGCGAGTGAAACCCGCTGACCGCGCCGCACATCACGCAGATGAACACGAACGGGAAAATGCTTCCCTCGAATGTCGGACCGCCGTTGAGAAAGGTTTCGTTCAGCATCGGCGCATTCAGTGGCGGGTTACCGACGATGACGCTTCCGACGAGCAAAATGACGGTGCCAATTTTCAGGAAACTACTCAGGTAATCGCGCGGCCCGAGCAACAGCCACACGGGAAGCACTGCGGCCACGAAGCCGTAAATCACGAGGGAAAGGATCGTCTGTTCGCGGGTCAGCGAGAAGTACGGTTCGAGCGCGGAACCGGGAATCGACCCACCGACGACGACGGCGGCGAGCGTCATCGCACCGCCGATCAGCGATGCCTCGATGACGCGGCCTTTGCGCAATTTGTGCATCCACAACCCGACGAACAGCGCGATCGGAATCGTACACGCAATCGTGAACGTGCCCCACGACGAACCGGGAATGACCTGGCTACAACCCGGCGGCAGCGCGACGATCGCGGGCTTCCAGATGCTCTCGTTCGCGGCGGCGGCCGGCACGCGAATCTGGATCGCTTCGCTGCGGAGCGACCACGGTTGATCGGGCACGTAGCGGACGTTGCAACCGGCGGGAAGCTGCCAGACGCTGCCAGTGAATTTCCCCGTTTGCGCTTCAGGTAGCTGAAGTTGCATACCGGCGGGTAACTTCGCTTCCTCGCCGCCGAGTGCTTTCACGACGACGAAACCGAGGCCCGCGAGCGCGATGATCACGATGAACAGAATCGCCGCCGAGGCGATGATCGCCGCCGGTTTGCCGAGTTCGTGGCGGGCGATTTCGGCGAGCGATTTGCCATCGCGTCGCACGCTCGCCGCCAGAACGAGCATATCCTGGACCGCCCCCGCGAGGCAGACGCCGATGATGAGCCAGAGTAGCCCCGGCATGTAGCCGTACTGGATCGCCAGCACCGGCCCGATGAGCGGCCCCGCCCCGCTGATCGCCGCGAAGTGGTGGCCGAACGCCACCCACTTGTTCGTCGGGTAGTAGTTCTGGCCGTCATTCAGCCGAATCGCGGGAGTGATGCGATTATCGTCCAGCACCGCCACTTTTGCCGCTAAAAATGCCGAATAGTACCGATACGCAATCGCGAGAACGAGCAGTACGCAGATCATCACCGGCATCGCGTGCAACACGAAGCGCCCGCTCGTATCGGTGTGATAAATCGTCAGGGCAAATAGCGGCATGAAAACCTACGGGGAAGGAGTGAGAGTCCACGTAGAGTAACATGCAAGGGAAGTATCGACAACAACGCAATATAAATCAATCACCGCGCAGAGGACTCCGCATCCGGGCCTTTTCGCCATCGCATTGCGTAGCGAACGAGCTGAGGCCCGCGAAACGAAACGAGGGATCGACGTAGTGTTCGATGACGTAAAATGCGAAGTAAAACGCGCGGCAGAACGCCCAGATCGCGATGGCAATCAATAGTGCGAGTTGAAAATCGGGAAACAGCACCAACGCCATCGCGGTGGCCACGACCCCGAGGACAACGAACAGGCCGAACTTGATCCAGAGTAACCGGCGGCTGGTAATGTCGGCGATGGGTCGGCTCCCGTTTCACGAAGTGCGGCGACTGGCCAGCCAGCGTTGCAACGATTCTCGGTGCTCCCCTGATGGCCGACCGGCAAGCAGACTGGCCACGCTCAGATCTTCGTCGATTGCGGGCCAATGAATGCCGCTGCCGCCGCCGACCAACTGCCATCCGTCACGTTCCTCGGGTGTGGCGTGAACCAATCTCGGGTACCAACTCAGTGGAGCACTCACCGTGCGACCGTCGGCCAGTCCGATGGACAATTCCTCATCCGTGACCTCTACCCGCACCGCCGCAATCATTTCATTGGCCGAAGAAATCATTCCATGCCTCCAACATCTCAGTTTGGTGTGCGACAACTAACAGTTCAATCTCCCTCAACTGCCTCGATGAAAAGCCCCGACTTCGCTCCAATCGCACAGGATCGAGCCAGAACTTAGCCTCGGCATCGTCCCGCGTGACGTGAACATGAGCAGGTTCACTAAAATTGCCATAATAGAATAAGAATCGATACGGACCAACGCGCAAAATCGTGGGCATGATGCAATCCCAGTCGCAATATGCAATTCCAACAACAGGTACCAAGACTACACGGCTACATTCCGCATTCCGAACTCCAAATTCCGCATTTCCGACTATTCGCCTGTCACGCTGACTTTGAAAATGACGGCAGTGGATTTCAGTTCGGGAATGTTCGACACGGCTTGCACGGCGATCTCGGCGAGGGCGCGTGTCGTGGTGTGAAAGCGAACGACGTAACCGGTCGGTTCGCGGATGATGTGGACTTGCGACACGAGGCCTTCGCAAGCCTCGCGGATCGCGACTTCGGAGAGGGGCGTTTCGTCGTCGGTCGGTTGCTGGCCGCGAGTCAAGATCGGCGTGGGCTTCGCGTTGGGCGCGGGTTGCCATGCGGGATCGGTCATGCCTTGCGGCATTTCCGCGTTCGACGAAAGCGGTCCGACGCGGCCACGCCATTCGGGTGGGACGGCGGGGAAGGTTGGCCCCGTGTTCGTCGGTAGTGGCGGCGCGGCCCCGTTGGTGGCGGGCGCCGTGTAGCGATATTGAGGCGTCTCGGCGATCGGCCTCGGCGTGGTCGGGCGCGGCGTGACGGCGGTGAATGTCGGCGCGGGGGCCAGTGGGGCCGCCGTGCTGGCGTACACGGGCGCTTCGTTGCCGGGCGGTGTGCGGAACGGGTACGAAACTGGTATTGGGAACGCGCCGGGTGTCGCCCCGCTCATCGCGTACCAGTTGGCCGATGTCGCAGGGTATTCGTTCGCGGGTGCCAGCGGGTTCGCGCCCGGCGTAGTCGTGCCCCAGCCGTACCAACGGTACGCGGGGCGGCCCGCATACGCGGTCGCGCCGTTCGCCGTCGTGCCACGGAACGGTTGATTGCCAGTGTTCGCGGGCGGTTGTTGTGCGGGTGGCGGATTCTGGCCGACGCGCGCTTGCGGCGGCGGTTGCGATGGCCCAACCACTGCGGATTTCACCGCTTTCGCACGGTCGTTCACCCAGCCCGTCATGCCGGTAAACGCTCCGCGAACGCTCGCAGGATTCGCTGTCGGCGGTTGGCCCGCGGTGGAAATCGGTTGCGGTGTTGCTGTGGGTGTCGTTCGAAAAGCGTAAGGATTCGATGCGGGTGCGGTCGGTGCCGTCGGCTCGAACTTCGCGAACGGGTCGAACGACTGCGTCGGAGCCGCCCGCGCAATTGGCTCGGTGGGGTCGAGCGGCTTCGCGGGCAACAACCGCACACTTTGGGCAAATCCGTCGCGCGCCGGCCCCCCAAACAGGGCGGCAGTGATGCCGAACCCGCTCAGGAGCAGGATAGTCGCACGGCGTCGGTTCGGTCGTTGTTTAGCCACTGGTCCGGTCCTTCGGAGCCGTCGGAATCCGTTCGGGTTTACTATCGTCGTGGGACGGCTGCGCCGCGTGCGGGGATCGATCCGAGTCCGGTCGTAGCGCGCTGCGAGCCGTTCGTAATTCCGCGATTGATGTTCGTTGCGTAGACGCTTTGGTAACTGCCGTGGTTACCGAAGTAGTTGCCGTAAACCACAGGGTGCCCGGCGGAACGCAGGGTTACGGGTTGGCCACCGGCTTCGAACGGCGGGGCGTTCGGGTCGTCGGCAACTGCCGCCTGGGGGAAGTAACCATTTCCGCCCGGCCCGATCATCGGGCTGTTCCGCGCGTTGCCGAAGTTGTTCGCCCCGCCACTCGGCAAGCCGGGGCGAACGCCGTAGTAGTAGTTAATGCCGGGGTCGCCGCCACGCAGCAGGTTCAAATACGGGCTGAGCGGTTGCGTCTGACGGTTGTAGAAGTTCGGCAAATAATTCTGCTGCGGTTGCGCCGGATTTTGCGAGTACGGGTACTGCGCGGCCACCGGTAAGGCCGCCAGCAGAAACACGGGTAATACGAGCAGTTTTCGCATGGTGACTCGGAATTAGCGTGAAATCGTATTCAGCCCGCGGCCCGATATCTGGTTCACTGTAGTCGCACCGAGCAGTGTCACCCCGAACAGTCGTTCGATCGGCGTGATGATCCGCGAGAGTGCCGTATCGATGCGCACCAGTCGTTGGGCCTTCACGTATACGCGATCGCCGGGCATGATCTGATAGTTCGTGGCCGTCACCCCGTGCTGCGTGATCCCGATCCAGTCAACCGGCAGAATCTGTTCCGGTTGGCCCGCGTGTGGCGTGCGGCGTGCGACCCAGATTTGTCGCTTCGATGCCACCACCGGCAAACCGCCGATGTTCGCAATCGCATCGAACACCGTTTCGCTACCCGTCACGGGGAACGCGGTCACTTGTTCGCCGTTGCCACCGCCATCGGTTACCACATAATACCGCTTGCTGTTGTACTGTAACACGTCGAGAATCACTTTGACCGAATCTTTCTTGAAGCCACCCGTACCCGGTTTCGTCGGGTCTTCTTGTCGCGAGATCTGATCGCGAACCGCCTCCGCCGCTTGTAACAGCGTCAAACCCGCGACGGGAACCGACCCCCAAATGCCGAGAAACACGGTGCCATCGGGCCGCACCGAAAACTGCCCCGACACGGGTTGCACTGGCAGGCTGAACGCCCGCATCTCTTTTGTCTTTTTGTCTTTCTTCTCGTCTTCCTTGTCGGCGTTGCCCGCATCCGGGTCTTCGATGATCGTGACCACTTCGATGACGAGCAAGTCCGGCGGCTCGATCACGTACGGCGGCAACGTCACTTTCGCGAGTTCCACGGGCACGGTACCCGGCGCGGGCGGCGTAATTTGCGGCCTCATGCGGTGCGGCCCGTCGGGGTTCGCGCAACCGGCCACGCTCACCCACACAGTTGCGATTGCCAACCAGGATACACCACGCATCGGCCGTCCCCTCGACTGCGCCGCAAACGAACAAACTCACACTTCGTCCTGTGTTATCGGTACGCCGAGCGCCTCAACTACAGTTTTCCTAACCGTTACAGACGGAATTACGGCAAAAGAAATGGAAGCGTCTGGGGGTTTTGCAAAATGGTTCGGTTCAGATCGCAGCGGTTTTGAGTAGCTGGTGAATATTTCTGGCACATCACACCTCCTGCCCGCCTATCGTGCAGTGGACAAGTCTGGAAAACTCACAATCCCAAGTATTTCTTGGGCAATTCGGCCCCCGAGACCTGGCCAACTCTCGACACCCCAACAGGCAATTCTTTACGCGATTTTGCTCCTCACCATCGGCAGCGGGTTGCAGTACGGAGTCAAAGCGGCGAAGATGCTGGCATGAATTACGGCAGCGATGAGTAGCACAATGACTATTGCACTTTTCTTCACCCCACGAAAACCCCTCCTGCGAAGTTTTCGAAGGCATCGAAGCTCAAATGGTTGGTCGGCGTGCCGCTTGCGGTGATGTCGCGACTGCGGAAAGCGGTAACGCGGGAACCAGCGCCAATACCATCTCCCACAACCAAATCGGCTAGGTTGTCTTCGTCCAGGTTCTTGACTGTGACACGCATGCCACCACGGTTGTCGACGTTGCCTGCGAAGAAGTTGGCGACAGGGTTCAACGTGTTCGTGAGCAAACTTTGTCCGCTGAACGCCGTGATACGGGGGCCACCGCCCGGTCCGGCACCGACGATAATCTCAGCGAAGCCATCGCCGTTCAGGTCTCCGGCTGTCACAAAGGCCCCGCTACGTAGTTCGGGTTCAAAGGCGAAGAAATCGCCGAAGAGTTTGACCAAAGTGCCGCCGACCGATTTGCCGTCGAACGCGGCCACGCGCGGCCCACCGCCGGAGCCTGCGGCCACAATCAGATCGGTTCGACCATCGCCGTTGATGTCGCCGGTGCTGGCACGGGCACCACCGCGAAACGTGCTATCATCGATACCGAAGAAGTCCGCGAGTTGCACGAAGTCCGCGCCGCTGAAAATGCGAACACGCGGCCCGCCGCCTTCGTCCGGCGTAATGATAAGGTCCGAGAAGCCATCGCCGTTGATATCCCCCGTCGCGACGAAGACGCCACCGGTGAAACTCAAATCGTAGGCGAAGAAACTGCTCACGGCACCTGTCAACGGCAGCCCCGTTTGACTGTCGAAGACGCGGACATGCGGCCCGCCGCCCGGTCCGGCACCGGCGATGATATCCGGCACGCCATCGCCATTCACATCGCCGACGGCGACGCGCACGCCGCCTGTGAACGAGGGGTCGAATGCGTAGAAACTCCGCATCAGTTCTCCAGTGGTGGCGTCGTAGACGTTGACCCGTGGCCCGCCGCCGGCGTCGGCCCCTGTTGCGAAGATCGGAGCAAACGTGATCAGCTTGTTCCGGGAAAACTCCGAGGTCGCTCTCGTTTCCAGGTTGGTCGCAGTCGCACTGACCTGAAGGCCGAACGGCGTAACGACAGGGAACAGTGGGTGGAACACGGCGTTGCCATCGCTGTCGGTAGTAACGTCGACGGAGCCCAGAAAAGTTTTCCCTTCCCCAAAACTGGAGGGGTCGGCAGCTGGATTGCCAAACAATTCGACGCGGAACGAGGTATTGGGCAGGCTGTTGAGGGTGCCATCGATCACAATGCTGCCACCGCTCACGGTGGCGGCGGTCAGCACGGGATAATTCTGCAGTCCGTTGGGGCCGTTCCGCAGGCCTGGGGCATTGGGCGTCACACCGTCGCTGCCGAGATCGATTCCCAGACCACCGTTGCGGAAGATACTGTTGCCGAGAATGGCGTTCCTGTCTGGGCGATCTCTCTGGAGTGAGCGGATCCCGACGGCGACGCCGTTGCCGGTGTTGAACGCGATCGTGTTGCCGGTGCCTGCGTCCATACCGCCGATGGTTTGACTGAACACGAACGTGCGCTCCTGGCCGGCAAAGATGCGTACGCCGTCCCCGGTGTTAGGCACGGGAGCGGTCCCGGTGACATCCGTACCGATGAAATTACCCTGGACAACGTTGTTCGCGGCACTGGATATTACGATCTGAGCGAAAAAGCTCACGCCGCTCCCTCCGTTGCCGGAGATCAGGTTCCGGGCAGCGGACGTGGTTCCGCCGATCACGTTGTTTCTGCTGTCCCCCACGTCGACACCGCTGCCATTGCCCAAGGCGGCGGTACCCAGCGCATTAGTGCCGATCAAGTTGCCCTCAATCAGATTGTCCTGGCTTTTGCTCAAGACTACGCCGGAGCCGACGTTGCCCGAGATCAGGTTGACGGTCGCCGGCGTTATGCCTCCGATGATATTGCGGTTCGCACCCACAAAGTCGGCACCGAGGACCACACCGCCCTGCCCCAAGTTCCCCATCGCGACAGTGCCGGCGGCGTTGGTGCCGATGAAGTTACCGGCGATCGTGCTGCCCGCAGCGCCCCGAAGGACCAAGCCGCTGCCATTGAATCGGTTGATCACCAGCCCGAAAACATTGCTGCCAATATTGATCGTCAAGCCGCCGACAGGGGTGTTAATTCGATTATTCCCAGCGAAGGTCCCATCCAACTCGATGAGCAATAAGGCATTGGTGCCGGAAGTCGCGTTGTTCGGGCTGCTGCCGGGCTGCGTATAGCCGTCAATCGTCACTGACGACTTCAACGCTGGCAACGGCAGCGTGGGTTGAATCGTCCGCACGCCGACGCCGGGAATATTGAAGTGAATGGCGTCGCCATCGCGGTAGTTGCCAACGCGATTGGCCGTGATCGCTGCGTTGGTGTCCGTGTGGGCATTGATTGAGTTGATCGCCTCGCGTAGGGAATTAACACCCAAGGCGTCCGAAGTTGTGGTCACAGTAATCGTCGCTGGAGTGAGGCGATCTTCAAGGAATTCGACCCGAAGCGGCGAGGATCGAAGCCGATCGGCAATTGCGTGCATTCGGTGCTTTACCAAAAACACGCCGTGCGAGTTCCGCCCAGAGTCTGTCATGTTCATGTCTCCTGATTCTGTAGATTCGAAGTTGAGACTTATGCGGGTGAATTCAGTTCGCTAAAATGTAACAAAATCTATGCCAAAATGGTCCATTTGACAAACAACGTCCGGGTTACGCCTCAAGCGTCTCGTAAACGGTCGGTCGGGGTACCGAACCCAGGTCGGAAGCACTCGGCAGATCGCACTAAGTCAGATACCGCTTCGGTATTTCGGCCCCGGCGACGTAGCTGAGCTTGCCGATCTTGCACATTTGATAAACGTGGATGCGGAAATCGGGGCAGGTGCTGACGAGGCAATACGCATCCGTCGGCGTGTAGCCGTGCTCGGTGATGAGCCAATCCATGAGCTGCACCGTAGCGGTTTCGACCGCGATTTCCAACGGGCGGTCGGCGTGAATCGCGATGATCGATTCGGGCTTTTCGATTCGCACGCCGGTCAGCTTCTTGCGTTTGACGATCTCCATGCGGAGCCGAACGGTGGCCTTCGTCTCGGCGGCGGTGCCGGTGAATTCGGTGTCGCCCTGGCTCGCGTGAACGTCGCCCAAATACAGTAGCGCGCCGGGGTGATAGACTGGCAGCCAAATGCGATTTCCGATGGCGAAATCGCGAATGTCGAGGTTGCCACCCCACGCGCCTTGCCCGTCGAGGCTCGTTACCACTTCGCGATCCGGACAGACGCCCAGCGTACCGACGAACGGCGTGATCGGCCACGACATCGCGTCGCTGAAGTGAAGCGTGCCATCGCGTGTAGTGCCACTCGGCCCCGGCGTGTGGCGAAAGATTTTTGTCGTGTAAGCGGACGAGAGTTCGGGCCAGCGCGTCGATTCGCCCAACGGCCCGCGTCGCGGTCCGATCGCCACCCACGAATAATCGTCGACCAGAATGTCTTCGATGGTCACAACGACCGCATCGCCGGGTTCGGCCCCTTGCAAATACACCGGCCCGCCGATCGGGTTCGCCAGTGGCGGCGTCCGATGAAAGCCTGGCCGCAGGCTGGGTATCGCCTTGTCCGCACTCGTCTGGAAATAGCCCGTGCTGGCGTCGTACGTTTCGATCTCGAACGATTCGCCAGCCTCCACTTGAATCAATGGCTCGTCGCGCCAATCGAAAGCATATTTCCGAGCCTGTTCGCGTTCGATCCGCTTCATCGGCAACCTCTCCGTGTCATGTTTCGAGCGGGGTATCATTCCGGCCCGCCCGCAACGCAAGGGGGTTCGACCTGCGAGGAACGTCGTCCCTTGCTGTCGCTACGGGCAGGCCTATCGATTATGAGAGCGAGATTTACCGCTCTTTGACGACATCTTTCAAAATGCGATTGAGTTTGTCGGCATCTCTCGGGTGTCCACGCCAGAGGACTTTGCCCGTACCATCGATAAGTATTAGCGTCGGGTAGCTGGTGACATCGAAGCGGTCCTGAATGCGGCCCACGGCTGGTTCCACGTACAGATCGTAGTTCAGCCGCTGCTCGCGCCGATACTTCGATGCCACATCGCCACGCTGTTTCTCGCTGCCTTCATCGCAGACGATCCCGATGACTTCGAGCGCGTCGCTGCGATACTTGTCTTGGATGGCCGTCAGCGTGGGAATGGCTTTCTTGCACGGTACGCAACTCGTCGTCATAAAGTCCAGCAGCACGAATTCGCTGGCCCGACCAGTCGGGAAAGTCCGGCGTTGACCGGCGACATCGAGCAACGCAAAACCGGAGTCGCGCGAGATCGATCGCGAAGTTCCGGCACCCGTTGGCAACGGTAACAACGTCGGCCCCGGAATGCTGACGGGCGGGCTGGTGCGATAATCGGGTTGCGGCCCAGGCGCGAACAAATCGGGCCGCACGGGTACGGTTCGTGGTGCGACGGGCGACCACCCATTTCCGCCGGCTTCGGCTGGTTGCGGTAAGACGCCACCACTGCCCGGTATGTCGAAAAGCGGCGGGATCGGTGTCCGTTCGCCGCTGGGTATCATCGGGCCACTCGGCGGGAGATCGCCATCCGAGCGTGTGGGCGAAAGGGCCAAATCTTCGCGAAGTTGCAGCCGGATGCGTTCGTTCGGCACCTTCACGTACTGCCGACCGCCAAACGAGCGGCCACCCGCTTTCACTATCGTAGTCAGGATATACGTCTCGTTCGCCTTCAAACCCTGGATGCTGAAGAAGCCGCCACGATCCGTCTGCACGCCCATCGGTGCGCCGTGACCGGCTTGTGCCGCATCGGAATGTTCGACGGTGACAAAGGCATTCTCGACGGCACGGCCTTCAGGGTCTTCGACAGTGCCAGAAATGATCCGCTGGCCGGCCCCCGAATCGGCGGCCGGCACGGAGATACCAGATTTGCCGGGCCGCAAGTTCGAAGACGGCACGCCCGGCGCGTCGAGATAGCTTTTGGGGCGGGGCGGGTCCGGCTCGCGGTTACGATCGCGAATCCAGTCGCGCGCCCGAGACGCCGGTTCTGCCGACGGAGGTTCCCGGTCGCGGCTCCGACGGTCGAATATTCGACAACCGGATTGCGAAGCGACGGCGATCGCGATCAAAATCCCCCAGTAGAACCGCATGTCACGATCATTCCGTCGCGCTGTCATTCGGTCAAGCTCACCCAGCAAATGGGGCATGGTTCGTTAAAGCCAGACTTCGCGCAACCGAAAAATGCGCCGCAGATTACCCGAACCATCACCGATTTGTCATCGTCGTTTGTTAATCGACGATGACATTGTACTATATTCGCATAGGCTTTCGCAGCTTCCGCAAGGGAACTCCAAGTATGCTTGCTCGTATTACCTGCCCACATTGCTGGCATCTTTTCCAATCGCACGACACACGATGAATCGCAGCCCATCCGTCGCTTCGTGGCGATCATCGGTTGGGTGAATCGGATCAGACTCGATTTCTTCCTTCGCGTTTCTCACCCACTGGGGCCGCCATCGACGAACTGGGGGCCGAATGTACGCAATTGGCGTGCCCGTCGTGCCACTTGGTGATCCCGCGATTGTGCTTCGAACATCAACCGTGGTTCGTCTCGATTGCGGGCCGCTCATCACGAAAACGGGATTGGTGATCGGTATCAACACGTGGGGTAAGCGAAACATCGTGAAAGACAAATCGGGTAAAGGGGTGCTAGACGCAGGAGCGTCGAACATCAACTTTGCTTTGACCATGCCCCAGATGCGCAACGAAATCGATAAGCACGCAAAAGGCGTGTCTTGGCTGCCGTTGGTCGAATGAACCGCGCTGATTGCGAGTGGAAACGAATCCTCAATTCCGAGCCGCACGGTTCCTGCAATGGGAGCCGTGCGGCTTGTAGCGATTGCGCATTCGAGGCCCGTTGGGAATCGGGGTGCGTTTGTCGCTATATTTATTGCATCTTCCCCAGCTTGCACTGTAATTTAAGATTCCCAGACGAATCTTATCCGAATGAAAGGCATCTCGATCATGACGATGCGCCGCTTCGCTGCCCTCACACTGCTTGCCGGTCTGGGAGCGTTCGCCACTGGCCCTGCAATGGGGCAATC
>Ga0105047_10015794_pt1 | contig 11877 bp, 12 predicted proteins | sample MAT04_FD_78384 | JGI IMG/M metagenome (GOLD analysis project Ga0105047, IMG submission 78384) | Freshwater microbial communities from Lake Fryxell liftoff mats and glacier meltwater in Antarctica - MAT-04 (megahit assembly) | ecosystem: Environmental > Aquatic > Freshwater > Ice > Liftoff... | reverse complement strand
TCCGAAACTGCGGATGCCGGTGACCATCCGGTTCGGCCGTCCCATAACCGTTGGCCGCTACGTCGACCGGGCCAACGATCGCATGGTGCTGCGCCAGATCACCGACGAGGTCATGTACGAGATCCGCGAACTGTCGGGGCAGGAGTACGTCGACGAGTACGCCAACAAGAAGAAGGCCAGCCCCACTGCGACCGAGGCGCTTCACGCTGCTGGCTCGGTGGCCTCGGCACCGAACGGGCATGCAGGCCCCGCACCCGAGGTGCCCGCAGAGGCGGCGCGCCGAGAAGGAGAGGGCGAGGACGGCGCGTTCGTCGAGGTCACCACCCCTCGGTCCTCCGCCGACGCGCTCAAGGCGCCCATTCGTCGTTCTCGCGTCTGAAGACCCGCGCCTACGCTCGGCCCATGGCCGACATCACGATCAAGCTGCCCGACGGACGTGCCCAGGAGGTCCCCGCTGGCACCACCGTGGGCGCGCTGGCCGCGGCTATCGCCCGGGGTCTGGCCAAAAAGGCGGTGATCGGCTCGGTGAACGGGGTCGAGCGAGACCTGGTCTGGGTGCTGGCCGACGGCGACGAGGTCGCCATCATCACCGCGGAGTCCGATCGTGGCCTCTTCACGATCCGTCACTCCACGACTCACGTCATGGCCCAAGCGGTGCTCGACTTGTTCCCCGGCGCCACGTTCGCCATCGGCCCGCCGGTCGAGAACGGCTTCTACTACGACTTCGAGTTGCCGCCGGACGAAAATGGCAAGCCGGCCACGTTCGTCCCCGAGGACCTCGAGCGGATCGAGGCCCGCATGCGCGAGATCCTCGCCGAGGCCCAGCCGTTCGTGCGCGACGACCTCACGAGCGAGCGAGCACGCGAGGTGTTCGCCGATCACCGCTTCAAGCTCGAGATCATCGACGGCGAGGCCGATGACCCCACCTCGGCGACCGAGTCTGGCCTGGTGCGCACCTACGAGAACCCTCCCGCAACGCCCTCAGCCAACCCTGCCTTTCACGGCTACCCGGGCTTCATCGACCTGTGCCGAGGTCCCCATGTGCCCTCTACCAAGACGTTCCTCGGGCACTTCAAGCTGATGCGCGTCGCCGGCGCGTACTGGCGGGGCGACGAGAAGAACCCGATGTTGCAGCGCATCTACGGCACGGCATGGGCGTCGAAGGCGGCCCTTGAGGAGCACCTGCACCAGTTGGACGAGGCGGCCAAGCGCGACCATCGCCGCCTGGCCACGGACCTGGATCTGCTCAGCTTCCCCGAGGAACTGGGCGGCGGCCTGGCGGTGTGGCACCCCAAGGGTGGCATCGTGCGCAAGCTCATGGAGGACTACTCCCGGGAGCGCCATGCCAGGGGGGGCTACGAGTTCGTCTACACCCCGAACATCGCCAACGGGAAGCTCTTCGAGGCGTCGGGCCACCTGGGATTCTACCAGGACGCGATGTACCCGCCCATGGAGCTCGACAACGGCGAGTACTACCCCAAGCCCATGAATTGCCCCGGGCACAACCTGATCTTCGGCGCCCGCCAGCGCTCCTACCGGGAGCTGCCGCTGCGCCTGTTCGAGCTGGGCACCGTCTACCGCTACGAAAAGTCCGGCACCTTGCACGGGCTCATGCGGATCCGTGGCTTTACCCAAGACGACAGCCACATCTACTGCACCCCCGACCAAGCCCACGACGAGATCCGCAGCCTTCTGGGCTTCGTCCTCTCGGTCCTGCGGGCCTTCGGATTCGACGACTTCGAGGCCAACCTCTCGACGCGTCCGGCCAAGGCCGAAACCGTCGGCACCGACGAGGGGTGGGCAACCGCCACCGAGAACCTGCGGGCCGCGCTTCAGGCCGAGGGGCTCGCTTACGAGGTCGACGAGGGAGGTGGGGCTTTCTACGGTCCCAAGATCGATGTCAAGGTTCGCGACGCCATCGGGCGCACCTGGCAGCTTTCCACGATCCAGTACGACTTCAACATGGCCGACCGGATGGGCCTCGAGTACGTCGGCGAGGACGGCGCCCGTCACACGCCGGTGATGTTGCACCGTGCGCTCTTCGGATCCATCGAGCGGTTCTTCGGCGTCTTGCTCGAGCACTACGCGGGTGCGTTTCCCACGTGGCTCGCGCCCATGCAGGTGCGGGTCTTGCCCGTGCGCGACGACCACGACCCCTACGCCCTCGAGGTTGCAGAACAACTCGGAGCCCTGGGCATCCGGGTGGACTGGGTCGACGCGTCCGAGAAGCTCGGCAACCGCATCCGCAAGGCCAAGGGCGAGAAGATCCCCTACGTGCTGGTGGTGGCCGACGACGAAGTGGCCGCTCGGACCGTTGGCGTGAACCCGCGCGGGGGAGAGGTCGAGCGTGGGGTCCCGCTCGACGCGTTCGCCCAGCACGTGGCCGATGAGGTCGACGACCAGATCCATCTCCGATGACCACCGCCGCCCAGGCAGGTGGTGGACCGGCGCCGTCGCTGGCTCGGCTGTGGGCCGGGTGGCGCACGGGCTACATCGAACGAGTCACCGGAGACTCGCCCGAGGTCCGCCCCGACCACGAGGGGCGTTCGCTGTTCGAACGGATCTTGCACAGCGGTCTCCCCGATGACGAGACGTTCATCCTCTGGCGCGGCGACCACTGCTTCGCCGTCCTCAACGCCTACCCCTATGGCTCCGGGCACCTGATGGTGCTGCCGCATGCGGCGGCCGCCGACCTGAGTGACCTGGGGCCGGAGGCGGCATCGGAGCTGTGGGTCGGCGTTCAGTTGGCGGTGGCTTCGATCCGCAGGGCCTACGGGCCCGATGGCGTCAACGTGGGGATCAACCTGGGCGCGGGCGCGGGCGCCGGGATCCCCGACCACCTTCACGTGCACTGCCTGCCGCGTTGGACCGGCGACACCAACTTCATGACCACGGTGGCCGAGACGCGCGTGCTTCCCGAGCCCCTCTCGGTGTCGTGGACCAAGCTGAAGGCGGCGTGGCCGACCTGATGACTGGTTGGGAGGGTGGCGACCGCGCCGCTACCGTCGACCTCGTGGCCACCTCCGATGACCTAACCAACGATGCCGAGGTGCGCGATGAGCTCCCCACCGATCTCAACGTTTCGGAGTTCGTCGGGCCCTACGTCTTCCCCAACAACAACCGTCGGCGGGTCCCGGGATACCTCTACGTGTTGATCGGCGTGGCCTGTGTTGGCTTGGGCGTGTTTGCCGATGCCGATGCCGTCTTGGTGAACGAGGGCATCCTCATCGCCGGACTGGTGCTCGTGGCCATCGGCGCCTACCACCTACTCGCGGGCTGGAACCTCGACGTCGATGAGCGCGACGCCCTGGTTGCGGCCACTGAGCGCGTCGCCTTTCCCGTGGGCCATGCATCGGCCCAGCTCGGCTGGCGAGGCCTGGCCAGCCGGCCCACGTGGCGCATCTTGCTCTACTCGGCCGAAAATCCGCCCACCCGGCGCGGCTTGGTGCTGGTGGACGGCGTCGATGCCGAGATCATCGCTTCGTTCACCGAGGACAACCCGGAGGACTGGAGCGATCTCGACGGGTCGCTTGATCGACGCTGACGAACGGAAGTGCTAACTTCTGCAAGCAGTCCCGGTCCATCGAGGAGACCCCATGTTCGACGGCCGATTCCGCGCCGAAGCTGAGCGCACCCTGAAGCCGGTTGGCGCCCAGATCAAGCGCACCGGCATCACGGCGGATCAGTTGACCGTCATGGGTGTGGCCATGGCGGCGGCGGCATCATTGGCCGTCGCGAACGGCGCACTACGCGCTGGCCTGCTGCTCCTGATCCTCACCGCGCTGCCCGATGTGCTCGATGGTGCCGTGGCCAAGGCATCTGGCACCGCTTCGCCTCGCGGTGCCTTCTTCGATTCTGTGGCCGACCGCTTCACCGATGCGCTTCTGCTGCTCGGCGTGGCCTGGTACCTGGCCTCCACACAACCAGGCCGTATCGCGGTGTTGCCCATGGCGGTGCTCGGCGCATCGATGCTCATCTCCTACGAGCGGGCGAAGGCAGAGGCGCTTGGCTACGAGGCCAAGGGTGGGATCATGGAGCGCGCCGAGCGACTGATCGCCCTGGGTCTGGGCCTGCTGTTCAACCAACTGCTCGTGCCCATCTTGTGGGTGATGCTCGTCCTCACCGGGGTCACCGCAGTCCAGCGCTTCGTGAAGGTGTGGAAGCAGGCCAGCGCCGAGGTACCCGCTCGGCCGTCCCGCGAGCGCACTCGGTCGCGTCGTCAGGCCGACCGGCGGGTTGCCCGCTCCACTTCGCGTCAGGTGCGTCGCCGCACCCAACTCCGACCACCGCGCTGACGTTCCCGTGCTGCCCGATCCCAGCTACGCGGCCTACCGGGCCGGAAGCGCGCTCTCCCGGCTCCTGCCCGAGCCGGCCCTCGGTCCGTTCTCTCATGGCGCGGGGTGGATCGCCGCCCGGGCCATGGCAAGCCGCCGTGAGATGGTGCGGCGTCACCAACTGCGCATCCGCCCGGACCTGACGCCAGCCGAGTTGGAGCGCGCCTGCGACAACGTGTTCCGGTCCTACGCCGATTATTGGATCGAATCGTTTCGCCTTCCGGGCACCCCCGCCTCCGTACTCGAGGCAGGGCTGGTCACCGAGGGGTTCGAGCACGTCCGTGCGGCGTACGACGCCGGATCCGGCCTCATCACGGCGATGCCCCACCTGGGAGCGTGGGAGTGGTCAGCTTTTTGGCTCACCGCCTGCCAGCAGATCAACGTCACCACGGTGGCCGAGGCCCTCGACCCACCCGAGCTCTCCGAGTGGTTCATCGACCTTCGCGAGCAGATGGGCATGGAGATCGTTCCGCTCGGCCCCGAATCCGGCGCGCGCGTCATCAAGGCGCTGGCCGACGGCCGCCTCCTCTCGCTGGTGTGCGATCGCGACATCGTGGGTGGCGGGGTCGAGGTCGAGTTCTTCGGTGAGCGAACCACGCTGCCCGGAGGTCCCGCAACGCTTGCGCTGCGCACCGGGGCTCCGCTGATGGCGGCCACGTGCTTCTTCGATGGCGACGGCCACCGGGGTGTGGTGCGCCCGCCCATCGACACGGCGCGTCGCGGCAAGCTCCGAGAAGACGTCGCTCGGGTCACGCAGGTACTGGCCCACGAACTCGAGGAGCTCATCCGCTTGGCGCCCGAGCAGTGGCACCTGCTGCAGCCCAACTGGCCCAGCGACCGCGCCCTCGCCGCGGGCGGCTGACCGTGCGCATCGGTCTGGTCTGCCCGTACAGCATCAGCGTCCCGGGAGGCGTCCAAGAGCAGGTGATGGGCCTGGCGCGCTCCATGCGAGCCAAGGGCCACCCCACCCGCATCTTGGCCCCCGCCGACGGCCCACCACCTGACGGGTGGATCACGCCACTCGGTAACTCGATCCCCACGGCAGCGAACGGCTCCGTGGCGCCCATCGCCCCCGATCCCTCGGCCCAGCTGCGCCTCATCCGCGCCGTGCGCGACGAGGGGTTCGATGTGCTGCACCTCCACGAACCCATGGTGCCCGGTGCCTGCGTGACCGCCTGCCTGCTGAAGCCCACACCCCTCGTGGGAACGTTCCACGCCGCCGGAAACAGCGCTTCCTACCAGTACCTCTCGCCGGCCCTGCGCTGGCTGGCGGGGCGCCTCGACGTGCGGGCTGCGGTGTCCGCCGAGGCCGAGGCCCTCGCCATCGAGCACCTTGGCGGCACCTACGAGCACCTCTTCAACGGCATCGAGGTGGACCGGTTCGCCTCCGCCGAGCCGTGGCCGAGCGCTGGGCCCACGATCCTCTTTCTCGGTCGCCATGAACCGCGCAAGGGCCTCGACATCTTGCTCGCCTCCTTGTCGATGCTGCCCGCCGACGTCACGGTGTGGATCGGTTCCGATGGGCCCGACACGGAGCGCCTGCGGGTCAAGCATGCGGGCGACCCGAGGCTGGTGTGGCTCGGGCGGCTGAGCGATGAGGAAAAGCGTCGTCGCCTGCGCGCCGCCGACATCTTCTGTGCCCCCTCGCTGAGGGGAGAGTCGTTCGGGGTGGTCCTGCTCGAGGCGATGGCCTCCGACGCGGCGATCGTGGCCTCGGACCTGTCTGGGTATCGCTTGGTGGCTCGGCCAGGCCGCGACGGGGTCCTCGTCCCACCCGGTGACCCCAAAGAGCTGGCCGAGGCGTTGACTGCGTTGCTCGCTGACCCGGCCCGCCGGGCCGAACTGGTGGCGAGCGGTCGCCAACGGGCGGCCTCGTTCTCCATGGACCAGCTGGCCGAGCACTATCTCGAGCTCTACGACCGCGTGTGCAGTCCGGCGCCACAAGCCCGCGGGTGGTTGCGCTCCCGGCCCATCCTGCGAAGGTCGTAGACTGCGGCGGTGACCGTCATCTTGCTCATCCTCGGCATCCTCCTGCTCGCCGTCATCGTGTTCGTGGTCTTGTACAACGGGCTCGTCGCCCTCAAGAACAAGGTCGAAGCGGCCTGGGCGCAGATCGACGTGCAGCTCACCCGCAGGTCCGAGCTGATTCCCAACTTGGTCGAGACGGTGAAGGGCTACGCCTCCCACGAAAAGGAGACGCTCGACGCGGTCATCTCGGCCCGCAACATGGCGCAGTCGGCATCGGGCCCCCAGGAGGCCGCCGCGGCAGACAACGTGCTCACCGGTGCGCTCAAGTCGGTGTTCGCCCTGGCCGAGGCCTATCCCGACCTCAAGGCCAACGAGAACTTCTTGAACCTGCAGGAGACCCTCACGGGGACCGAAGACAAGATCGCCTACGCGCGCCAGTTCTACAACGACACCGTGAACCGCTACAACACCAAGATCCAGTCGCTGCCGTCGAACATCATTGCTGGCATGTTCAAGTTCACCGAGCGCGAGTACTTCGAAGCTGGGGGCGAGGCCCGCGGCCCCGTCTCCGTGCAGTTCTGATCCCTGCGTGTACGACCAAGTCACCAGCAACAAGCGGCGCTCGCTGGCGCTCGTCATCGGGTTCGTGGTCTTCACCACCTTGGTGGTGGCCACGATCCTGTACCTCTTCGACTTCGGGTTCATCGGCGTCTTGATCGCCGTGGTCGTCGCCGTCGGCTCGGCGTGGGCGTCGTATTGGAAGTCCGACGTGATCGCCCTGAAGATGAGCCGGGCGGTCGAGGCCGACCCCCAGACCTACGCCCGGCTGCACAACCTCGTCGAGGGGCTGTGCATCGCCAGCGGGTTGCCCAAGCCGCGAATCTACGTGATCGATGACGTGGCCCCCAACGCCTTCGCCACGGGTCGAAACCCGAAGCACGCGGCCATCGCCGTCACGACCGGGCTGCTCGAGAAGATGAACCGGGTAGAGCTCGAAGGGGTCTTGGCCCACGAGCTCAGTCACATCAAGAACTACGACATCTTGGTCGCCACCTTGGCCGTGACGATGGTCGGGCTCATCACCTTGGCCGCCGATATCAGCATCCGAATGATGTGGTGGAACGGCGGACGTAGCGGACGCAACGACCGTGAAGGGGGAGCCGCTCCGTTCCTGGCGATCTTCGGCCTCGCCATCTTGTTGCTCTCGCCGCTGTTGGCCCGGATGATGCAACTCGCCGTGGGCCGCAAGCGAGAGTCGTTGGCCGACGTCTCGGCCATCGAGATGACCCGTTACCCCCCGGGACTCATCGCGGCGCTCGGGAAGCTGCGCGACGACAACACGGTCGTCCACGCCAGCTCTCGCGCCACCGCGCACCTCTGGATCGAGGCACCGGTCGCCCGGGCCGAGTCCGAGGGCAAGCTCTCGAAGTGGAATCGACTCTTCGACACCCACCCGCCCATCGAAGAGCGCATCGCCTCGCTCCAAGAGCTCTGAGGACCTGATCTCCCAGGCCATGGCGCATCCACCCGTCGTCGGCATCGGAAGAGGAAGCTCAGTACATGCAACGCCTCCGTGAGCTGTGGTCTCAACTGTCTCCCAACGGCCGTCGCGGGGTCGTTGGGGGTGGCATCGGGGTACTCGCCTTGGCGCTCGTCGGCGCCATCGTCGTCGCGGGCGGCGGCTCGGACGAGGCCGCACCCACCACCACCACCAGCACCAGCACCACCATCGCGACCACCACCACCGCAGTGGCCACCACCACCACGGAGCCTGCCACTGGACCGGTCGCGCCATTGACCGGTCTGCGGGTCCAAGACGGATCGCTCTTGGAGCGACCAGCGCTCGCCATCAAGATCGACAACCTCGACGTACCCAACGAGACGGCCGTCCCGCAACTTGGCCTGTTGCGAGCCGATGTGGTGTTCGAGGAGATCGTCGAGGGAAACATCACGCGCCTCGTCGCGGTGTTCCATTCCCAGCAGCCCGGCCGCGTGGGCCCGGTTCGGTCAGCCCGGACCACCGATGTGCAACTCCTGCCGCAGTTGGGTCGCCCATTGCTGGGGTGGTCCGGTGGCAACGGTGGGGTGGTCGGTGCCGTGCGCTCGAGCCCATCGATCATCGACGCGGGTTGGGACGCCGCTCCTGGCTCCTATGCCAGAGCCGGGCCGCATCGCGCACCGCACAACCTCTACGCCAACGCAGACGAGCTGTGGGCCAAGGCGCCGGGTGGCACCCCACCCCCGCCCGCCCTCTTCCAGTACCGCACGCCAGGGCAGGCTCCTCCAGACGGTGCGCGCCAGGCGCTCGGCGTCGATCTCTCCTGGGGTGGCGGCGCAGCCGTGGCCCCGGTGAGCTGGCGGTGGGACGAGAACATCCGGGCATGGGTGCGCAACCAGCGCGGTCGCTTCCACATCGACCAAGACGGGAAGGCCATCACCGCGAAGAACGTCGTGGTGCTGGTCACCGAGTACGGGCGCAGTGCGGCTGACTCCCGTTCGCCTGAGGCGCAGACCGTCGGATCGGGCGAGCTGTTCGTCTACACCAACGGGCGCGTAATCCACGGCCGTTGGGACCGTCCGGACATCAACAAGCCTGCCACCCTTGTGGATGACAACGGGGCACCGGTGTTGCTCAGCCCCGGTCAGACCTGGGTCGAGCTGCCCCGGCCCGCCAGCACCACCACCATCTTCCGGTAGCCGATCGGGCTTCGGGAACTGGCGCCGCCGTCCCTAGACTGGCGCCATGTCAGAGACGTCCGCTTCCTCCTCCAGCATCACCCCGTCCACCGGTACCCAACTGGTCAAGCGCGGCCTCGCGGAGATGCTCACGGGTGGCGTGATCATGGACGTGGTGGACCCCGAACAGGCCAAGGTGGCTGAAGACGCGGGCGCCGTGGCGGTCATGGCCCTCGAGCGGGTTCCTTCCGATATCCGGCGCGACGGCGGCGTGGCCCGCATGAGCGACCCCGAGATGATCGAGGGCATCCAGGAGGTCTGCACCATCCCGGTGATGGCCAAGGCTCGTATCGGCCACTTCGTGGAGGCGCAGATCCTCGAGGCGCTCGGCGTGGACTACATCGACGAGTCCGAGGTCCTCACCCCGGCCGACGAAGCGCACCACATCGACAAGTGGGCCTTTACGGTGCCGTTCGTCTGTGGGGCCACCAACCTGGGCGAGGCACTGCGCCGCATCAGCGAAGGCGCGTGCTTGATCCGCTCCAAGGGCGAGGCCGGCACCGGCAACGTGGTCGAGGCGGTGCGCCACCTCCGTTCGATCTTGGGAGACATCCGCAAGATCACCCAGGCCGATCAAGCAGAACTGTTCGACTGGGCCAAGAAGCTGCAGGCGCCGCTGCCGTTGGTCCAAGAACTCCACCAGACCGGCAAGCTCCCGGTTCCGCTCTTTTGCGCAGGAGGGTTGGCCACCCCGGCCGACGCTGCGCTCGCCATGCAACTCGGTGCCGAGTCCGTCTTCGTGGGCTCGGGGATCTTCAAGTCCGACAACCCGTCGTTGCGAGCCAAGGCCATCGTGGAAGCCACCACCCACTTCAACGATCCGGCCATCTTGGCCAAGGTCAGCCGGGGCTTGGGAAAGAGCATGCCCGGTCTCGAGATCAGCACCCTCGAGACCACCTACGCCGACCGCGGCTGGTAGCCGCGTGAAGGTCGGCCTGCTCGCCTTGCAGGGAGCGATCGGCCCGCATGCCGAGGCGCTCCGCGACCTCGGGGCCGTCCCGATCGAGGTACGCACGCCCGAGGACCTGGTCGACGTAGACGCGCTCATCGTGCCGGGCGGCGAGTCCACCACCATCTCCAAGTTGCTCGACACGTCGGGTCTGGCCAGCCCCTTGCGCGAGCGACTTGCGCAGGGTCTCCCCACCTTCGGCACCTGCGCCGGCATGATCGTCTTGGCCGCCAGCGTTCTCGACGGCCGGCCCGACCAGAACTCCTATGCGGGCATCGATATCACTGTCCGCCGTAACGCCTTCGGACGCCAGGTCGATTCGTTCGAGGCCGACCTCGAGATCGCCGGCCTCAGCGCACCCTTTCACGCCGTGTTCATCCGAGCACCGTTCGTGGAGGAGGTGGGCGAGGGTGTCGAGGTGCTGGCATCGGTCGGAGGACATCCGGTGTTGTGTCAGCAGGGGCGGGTGATGGTGTCGGCCTTCCATCCCGAGCTCACGTCGGATCGTCGCCTACATCGCCGGTTCCTGGACCTCGTCGGCTGACGGTCAACTCCCGCCGGTACGTCGATATGGCGTAGAAACGAGTCGTCTGGCGACGCAGATCCACGTCAGACGAGACGAACTCGACGAGGAGATCGCATGTCCGGCCATTCCAAGTGGGCCACGATCAAGCACAAGAAGGGCGCGACCGACGCCAAGCGGGCGAAGGTGTTCGCCAAGCTGATCCGCCAGGTCGAGGTGGCCGCCCGCGAGGGCGGCCCCGACCCCGAGATGAATCCTTCGCTGCGAACGATGTACCAGAAGGCGCGTGATTCCTCGGTGCCGCTCGACACCATCGAGAAGGCCATCAAGCGCGCCACCGGTGGCCTCGAAGGCGTCAACTACGACCAGATCACCTACGAGGGCTATGCGCCGGGTGGCGTCGCGCTGCTCATCGAGGTGCTGACCGACAACCGCAACCGCAGCGGTTCCGACATCCGCAGTGCGTTCTCCAAGCGGGGGGGTTCCATGGCCGAGCCCGGCGCCGTGGCTTGGCAGTTCGAGCGCAAGGGCCTGCTGGGTGTCGACGGAGCCGCCGACGAAGACGAGCTGATGCTCGCCGCCATCGATGCCGGCGCGGAAGACATCGCTCGTGAGGGCGACGTGTGGCGGGTCACCACTGCGCCCACCGACCTGCACCCCGTGCGCGGTGCCATCGAGGAGGCAGGCTTCACCGTGGCCTCGGAGGATCTGGCGATGGTGGCCCAGAACCTGGTCGGCATCGAAGACGTGGGGTCGGCCAAGAAGGTGCTCGACCTCCTCGATGCACTCGACGACCTCGACGACGTGCAAGACGTCTACGGCAACTTCGACATCTCCGACGAGATCCTGGCCGAGTTCGACTGAGGTCGATACCCGTCGAGGGTGGCGCCCCCTAGGGTCGGGACATGGCAGTCACGGCAGGCGACCCGGCCCCTTCCTTCACGCTCGAGGGCACCTTGAACGGCGTTCGGCGGACCTACACCCTCGAGGAGTTCGCCGGTCGCCCCGTCGTGCTCGTGTTCTATCCCGGCGACAACACGCCGGTGTGCACACGCCAGCTGAACAGCTACACCGACGACATCGACCAGTTCGTCGCCCTCGACGCGCAGGTGCTGGCGGCCAGCCCCGAGGATCTCGACAGCCACGACGGCTTCGCCACCCACCAGGGCGGCTTCGCGTTCCCGTTGCTCGCCGACGTGGGCAAAGCGCTGGCCACGGCGTACGGCGTCCTTGGTCCGATGGGCTACTACCGCCGTTGCGTGTTCGTCATCGATCCGAGCGGCACGCTCACCTACGTGCACCGCGGCTTCGCGGGCTCGACCTTCCGCAGTACCGATGAGTTGGTAGCGGCCGTGCGCGCCGGCGCG
>Ga0105047_10015793_pt1 | contig 11877 bp, 8 predicted proteins | sample MAT04_FD_78384 | JGI IMG/M metagenome (GOLD analysis project Ga0105047, IMG submission 78384) | Freshwater microbial communities from Lake Fryxell liftoff mats and glacier meltwater in Antarctica - MAT-04 (megahit assembly) | ecosystem: Environmental > Aquatic > Freshwater > Ice > Liftoff... | reverse complement strand
CGGCGCATCGAGACATAGTCCCATAACACGAACCGGTCGAGGTCGCTGCCACCCGTGAAGAACACCCGGCCTTGAGTCTGCTCGGCCATGCGCTGGGCAAACTGAATGTCCTCACTGGACTGTGACCAACTCGGCAGCAGAAAGATGTTGATCGTGATGCTCTCTCGCGCGCATAACGCCGCCTCGCGCATAGTCGCCTCCTCCGTGCGTGGGTCGGGCGGGTAGAGCAAATAAAGCATCTGTTGCTCAAAGTGCGCGGTAGGCAAGCCGTCCGTGATCAAAATCAGCTGGCGATTCGGCGTGTCCTGCGAGGCAAGCAGCGTTCGGCCCAGCTGCATGGCCCGCTGAATATTCGTAAAGTGCTGCGGCACCCGCATCTCAGATACGTCGGGGTCGCCCATGTCCACCCGCAGACGCACCACGGAATTATGTATCGAAACGGGCTTGGGCATCATCGAAACAATCTCGCCCGGGTCACGCACCCGCGCAAACGAGAACATCTCAATGAACTTGAGGTAGTCACCGGGATACTCGCGCCGAATCAGGCCGTCCAGCGCAAGCGCCATCCGCTTGACGTTGATGTACTGACCCCCATGACGCATTGAGCCGGACATGTCCATGAGCACAACCGTTGCGGCCTTGGGGTTGTTGCGGGTCTTGAAAATCTCAATGTCTTCGGGGGCGAGCCGAATGCCACCCGCACCACTGGGCCGCGAGCCAGATCGCCCCTGCCGCGCGTAAGCGTTGATCAGCGACTGCGGCACATCCATGTTCGCGGCGGAGTCGCCAAACTCGTAGGGCTTGGTGCGTGGCAGCTCCGTCGCGCCTTCGCCCACGATGGGCCCTGAGTGCCGGCCAGAGCGCGAGGCCTGCATGTCGGAGAAAATCTCCGTAAGCAGCCGATTCTGGAAAAGTTTCATCGCCTGCGGCGTAATGCGCAGGCCGCCCTTTGATGCCTCAAGGCCTTGCCGCTCGGCCTCCTGCTTTACATAGTCCTCAACCGCCTTTTGAAGTTGATTCAACTCCTCGATGCCGGCCTGATCCACAAACTCGCTTAGCTCATCAAAGTCAATGATGCCGAGCTGCGCGGTCTTGGCGGCCTCAGCAATCTGCTCCTGCAGCTTGTCAATCGCTTCAAGCTCCGCCTTGATTTCCAGCGCACGCTCGATGGTCTGCATCGATTCGCGGCCAGTAAACTCATACTTGCTGGCCAGCTCCTCAACCTGAAAGCGGTCACCCAGCGCCGTGATGGTGCGGAGCAAATCGCGAGAGAACTCCGACTGCTCATCCTTCTGCTTCATCCAGAGCTGCTCAAGGCCGGAGAGAAACTCCTCGCGCACAGCCCGGTCAAAATCACTTTTGAACGACTTCTCTGGCTTGACCGATCTCGCGGCGTGCGTGAAGGCCTTTTCAGCGATCACCTGCACGCTCTGCGTTTCATAGCGGGCCAGCAGCTTCTTCTTGCGGTCATCCAGCATCGCTGCCAGCGCTTCGAGCGATGGCCCCAGCTTCGGAATCATGGACGGATCGATGCGAATGGCCCGGGCCAGCTCCTCCGGAGTCAGATCGCGCAGTGAACCAAACGCCAGCATGTGCTCCATCGCCATGCCTGCCAAATCGGGAGGCGGCTTTGAAGGAGAAGGAAAATCAGCCGGGTTGAACGCCTGGTAGGCGTGTACCAGACCCGGCGGTGTGACGCGATCTGGCCCACTTGCCGCACGATCCGAGTTGTCTGGGGGGTTCGATGGCATGCGGATAGATCAGTAGGAACAGATTGGACGGTGAGAGCATCGGCCGCGCACAACATGTGAGCCAGCTAAATGCCATCAACTCAGGTTTGGTAGATCAACCGGCCATGGCGCGTGCCGCGGCTAATCCGGTCGGTGGCATAAAGCCCGGCGAGGACAAACTCAATGCAGCTTGCCCGCACGGCTGGGTCTGCAGCAGAGTTGAGTTCAAAGGCCTTGTCCCAGATAGCGGGCACCTTTTTGATGAGTTTTTCGTACTCAGCGCTCGGGAGCATGTCCCCCACTTCCAGCTTGACGCCCTTGGCGAAAACCTGGCCGATCTCCTCCAAGCCATGCTTGCTAACGTACTCGTCAAAGACAGTCTTGATGGCCTCGGCCACAATCGCGTCAATGGCCTGACGTTCGGACATCTGGTGCGAGCCCATCAAGTCAAGCTCAAGCTTACCTACTGAAGATGCATGACAATGCGCGAGGTCGCTGATGCGCGGCACCGCCGGACGCTCACCGAGACGGATCGCCCGCTGCCTGGCCGAGGCGACCATGGTGCGGTAGTTGGCGATGGAGAAGCGGGCCGAAACTCCAGACTGCTGATCGACGTACTTGCTCTTACGCGCAGCGATGGCCATCTCTTCGACCAGTTCGGACATGAATCGCGGCACGACAACTGGGAAGTCGCCGCCAAGGTCAATGCGGGCCTCGCGTACGGTGATCTCGATGCCGGCGTCGCGTGCTTTGGGGTAGTGCGTCTGCACCGTGGTGCCGATGCGATCCTTGAGCTGCGGAATCACCTTGCCCGAGCGGTTGTACGTGGCTGGGTTGGCTGAGAAAAGCACCATCACGTCGATGTCGAATGAAATCGGGTAGCCGCGAATCTGCACATCGCGCTCTTCCAGCACGTTGAACAAGCCAACCTGCACCAGATCGTCAAGGTCAGGCAGCTCATTCATGGCGAAGATGCCGCGGTGCATGCGCGGAATCAGACCGAAGCTGAGCGCCTCCTCGGCGCTCATGCTGATGCCGCCGACAAGCTTGGCGGGGTCAATCTCGCCGATGATGTCGGCAAACTTGGTGCCCGGCGCAAGACGCTCGGCGTAGCGCTTGACCCGTGGCCACCAGGCGATAGCAGCTTGGTCGCCATGCTCTGCCAAATAGGCCTTCCCCGCACGGGTGATCGGTGCCGTTGGATCCTCATGCACCGGGCAGCCGGAGCCAAGATAGTTCGCCGGCACGTCGAGATACGGAAGCTCCGGATCAAGAAAATCGACTAGCGCACGCATCAGCTTGCTCTTTCCCTGCCCCTTCTCACCCAGAAAGAGCAGATCGTGCCCGGCCAGAATGCCGTTGATCAGTTCGGGGATGACCGTGCTTTCATAGCCGACCATTTCGGGGAGAATGGGCTCCCCAGCCGCAAGCGCAGTGATCAAGTTGCCGCAAAGTTCCTGCTTGACGGTACGTGAAACCCAACCCGAGCTACGCAACTGGGCAAGCGTGCGCTCGGGCCGACCGGCCACGGACGATGGAAACGAAGTCGTGTTCATAGGGAGTCAGAGACAAAAAGCCGCCGCAAGATGCAAGAACGCGTTAGGGGATGATACATCGCTGCCCGGCAATAAGTTCGTGGCTAGAAAGAAGTGCCGCAGGCCTGAATGTGCCGGCGGGTTCCGGGCCAACCGGGCGACTGTCCCGGATTTGACGCTTAGAATGTCCAGTGGGGCTGGCCAGCCCGAGAGCCCGTCTGCCGCACGCCTTGTATTTGTGCCTTCTGCCCGAGATGACCATGCACGTCCGATCGATCGACCCAGCCCTTGCCGTTACGCCCATCCATGTTCACATGGAAGACCCCGAGGGCCTCACCGGCAAGGATGAGCACGACATGACCATCCGCGCACCCATGGGTTTCTCCCTCCTCGAAGCTGCGATGGCGTGCGGCATCAACATTGAACACGCGTGCGGCGGAGTCTGCGCTTGCAGCACCTGCCATGTCTACATCGAAAGTGGCGAAGCCAGCATCAGCGAGTCGACCGAGCCGGAAGAGGATCGCGTCGAGGAGGCCCCCGGCCTGCAGCGCAACAGCCGCCTGTCGTGCCAGTGCATCATCAACGGCACCGGACCGATCAAGATTCGCATCCCCAGCTGGAACCGCAATGCGGTCAAAGAGATGCCGCACTAACGGGCGGCTTCGCCAGCGAGTTTGACGATTTTAATTCAGCGGAGTGCTGCATGACCTTCGGATGGCTGGATGTTGACGATATTGCCGAGGCGCTGTTTGACGCTCACCGCGACATCGAGCCGACGCGCCTGCGCTTCACGCAGTTACGTCAAATGATTGAAGCGCTGCCGGGCTTCTCGCCGGACCCCGAGCACCCCGTCAACGAAAAGATACTCGAGCATGTGCAGGCCGAGTGGCTTGACCTGCGCTCTGATGGGCCATCACGCAAGGCCGATGACAACGACGATGACGATTGACCTGCGCTACGGCTTGAAGCAAGGGTCGCCATGCGTGCACTCTGGCTCAGCCGCTTTGGCCGGGGCAATGGCCACATTCACCGGGCCATTATCCAGTCTAACTATCGCGAGTTGGTCGGTGAAGTCAGCCCCCACTGGCCTGATGGTGACCGCTGCATGAACGCCGCCGGGCGCGAGTACGCGCAGAAGAATCTCGTAGTCAAGCGGCAAATCAAAGCGCAGTGTGCCCAGTCTGGACGTCCGCCCGAGTATGACTGGCTCGGGTCGCGGACGCTCGAGGTAATCCACCACGCCGCCAGCGTTGATCGGATTAAGCGGAAAGTTGCGTCGATCGATCTGCTGAATGGAGATCACCGCACCGGCGATTGGCCCGCCTGAAGGGTCGGTGAGCGTAGCGGTTGCTGCGCGAAACTCGGTCTCGCGCACGCAGCCGCTAAGCGAGCCAACTGCCGCCGCCAGCAACACGGCCGCAACTGCACCGAGGGTGCGTAGAAAACATCTCTGGCAGATTGGCCGCAGGTCTGGCACGGGTGTAGGGTATCGCCGGCTGAGCCCACAACCTCCGCCCCGGAGAACCGATGGCCAAGGTACCAAAGCCCAGCAAGATCACACCACGCTCGCGAACCACATCGAGCACTCTGCCCGGCGTGCCCTTTGCGCTGCCAAAGGCCTCACCCCGCATGAAACAGCGCGCCAGCCGACTGGCCGAGCTACTCGCTGAGCACTACCCCGCTGCGTATTGCGAGCTCAACTACACCACGCCGCACGAGCTGCTCATCGCAACTATTCTCTCGGCGCAAACGACTGACGTTGGTGTCAATCGCTGCACGCCCGCGCTCTTTGCGGCATTCCCCACCCCCGCCGACTATGCGCTGACCACGCCCGCGCAAATCGAGCCCTACATCCGCACAATCGGCCTGTTTCGCAGCAAGGCCAAAGCCGTACACCAGACGATGGCCATGCTCGTCAGCAACTTTGGCGGCCAGGTGCCCAGTGACATGGATTCGCTGATCACGCTCCGCGGCGTGGCCCGTAAGACCGCCAGCGTGGTTCTCGGCAACTGCTTCAACATCAATGTTGGCTTCGTCACCGATACACACGTGCATCGCCTCTCACAGCGCCTCGGCCTTGTACCCCGCGGCACCCCGGTTCCCAAAGCCGAGCGACTCATCATGGCCGCCTTTGCCGATCACCAGTCGCAATGGAAGGACCTCAGCCACCGCCTTATTTTTCACGGTCGCCGCGCATGCAAAGCCCGCGGCGGGCCGGGGCCAAATGGCCAAACCGGGTGCTGCGCCGACCACCCCATTTGCCGTGAACTAGGCGAGAAGTGCGAACTGCGCATCACTGCTCGCCCGCGCAAAGCCAAGGCGAGTTAGAAGCCGATGCGGAACTCAAAGACGATGGCATCGCGGCGAATCTCGCCACGCCGGTCGAGAACCGGCAGCGAGCCAGCAAGATATTCCCAACCGATGCTCAGCTCACCCCCGCCAAGGGTGCGAACTGCCGCGCCGAGGCGACTTTCTATGTAAGGCGTCACACCCGCAAACTCTTCAGCACTTGAAACCGCGCGGCCCTGAAGTCGGAACGCGTCGCTCAACGCCAGGGAGAGGCCCATGCCACCCACTCCAAGAGCCGAACTACCCAGTGCTCCGGATGTAGACGACTCAATAAGCATGCTCCGGGCACCACCGATGGCCTGCACACTTAGCCGACCCATTCGCGCGGCATCAAAGGAGAGAGTGGCGTCAGCCAACTGAGAGCCGGGCGCTCGATCCAGACCAGCAACAGAGAGCGTGCCCGCACCATGGAGTCCGCTGCCGCGGTTGATGGCCACATCGGAAACACCAACCTCCAGCCGCACGGTCTCGCTCAAACCAAGCTCACCGCCGAATCGCCCGGCGTTACCGGCGAGTGACGCTGGCGTCGACGATCCGCCCGCTGGGCTCGCCAGCGAAACATCGCTGTCGAGCTGCCACGGCGACGATGTCGCAGCCGGATCGCGCAGCACGTCCCTGAGCGGTGTGGTGACAACGCCGACTTCGCCACCCGCAACAGCGATAGCTGCGCAGTGAAGGCAACAGATTGTCAAGCGGCGCGCACCCACACGCGCCGTAGCCGATTTCATGGCAGTAGGTTCGCCAGGAGCACCTTTGAAGATGCACTCCGGGCGCAATGTGCTGCATATACGCAAACCTAGAGCTGATTTGCCTACCCGAATTATCCTCGCCAACTCAGCATCCAACGCCGAAGGCGTTCAGGAAAGCCGAAAAATCGTTGCCATCAACCTGGCCATCCACCGGTGGGTTGCCATCGCCCCCAACCAAGTCAGCCAGCGAGCTCGATGCCGCGAATGCATTCAAAAACGCCGTGAAGTCGTTGCCATCAATAGTTCCATCTCGTGGCGGGTTGCCATTACCGCCTACCAGATCAGCAAGGCATCTTGCTGGCAAGTTTGTTCTCAGCCAGGCCCGCGCTGCCGGTGCGTTGATCAGACCGTAACCGAACGTGTCATCACGCCCTGTCACCCCAAGATCTACCGCGCTTTGCTCGATTGCCGTGCGCACCAGCGCGGGAGTAAGGCCCTCGTCAATGAACTCTCCCCATAGCAGGGCGAGCACGCCTGCCACATGGGGGCACGACATCGAGGTGCCGCTCTTGGTTCCGTATGTGCCGCCGGGCGGAATGTCAGTCGACACTGTCGCCTGAACGCCACTGGCTGCCTGAAGTACGTCGCCGTTGCTCTGTGAGATGCCCAGCACAGGTATCGCCACTGAAGTACCAATGGTGCCGCTGAAGAGCCCGCCGTTGTTGTTGCTGACGATCACCGCTGTTGCCCCGGCGGCAATGGCATTGTCAACCTTGATGCGGAACGTGAAGGTTGCTCCGAGGGCATCGGTCCCGCCGCGGCGGATGTGGGCAATATTGCCCAGAACCTCCGGCGGAAAGTCACTGGCAACACCGCCAGTGCCGCAAAATATTGCCGCGCCGGTGATGGTCCCCGCACCTGAGCCAGCCAAGGTGTTGGCCTGACGTGTTGTGCCACTCCAAGTGACGCCCCTGACATTTGGCACCGTCGAAAGAACTGACACGCCGGGGCCGACAATACTGACGTTTGGCCCAAAGTTGGAGAAGCCCGCAATCGCTGAGTTTGAATCTACCGCGCCGACGGAAATCACACCGTTGTACCAGGCCGGATAGGTCTGGCTTGCGGAGGCAGAGTTGCCGGCAGAAGCCGCAACGGAAACGCCACTCGCGTTGGCTGCGGTAATAATGTCTTGGAACGCCTGCTCAAAGCCACCGCCGCCCAGTGACATGCTGACGACTTGCACACCCTGCAGTGTGGCCCATTCAATTCCTTGAATGATCCCGGCCGTGCTTCCTGATCCGCTGTTGGCTAGTACCTTGGCCACCACCAGCGTTGCCTGCGGAGCCACGCCGACTACGCCGTCATCATTGTCCAATGCCAAAATGGTGCCTGCACAGTGGGTACCGTGCGAGTTGCCGTCATTGACCGACTCCCCAGCGATAAACGACTGCGTGATCAGCGGCACGGGCAGGTCAGGATGGTTTATGGCAATGCCGGTATCGAGTACCGCAACTTTCGCCCCCGCCCCACGCACAACTCCGGTGCCCGCCCAAAACGTCGGCGCGGCAACCAGGTCAACGCCATACGGCCGAGTTTGCGCGCTCGTGGTGCATAGTTCTGATAACTGCGCATATCGCACCTGCGGCTGACCCTTGAGCGCGCCCAGAAGGGCCTGCACGTTCATGTCCGGGCCAGTCAGTGTGAATAGCCCGGGAACAAGGATCGAGCTCCAGACAATCTGCACGCCATTCTCAGTTGCCTGAGCACGCAGCCAATCGGCTGATGAAACATTCACTCGCACCGCAGCGTCTGCCCAGCCCGCAATGCCCATCGCGTTGTTGACTGCTGCAGCTTCCAGCTCTGACTCATTCATAGAAGTAAATGCCACTGGCGTTGAGGCGCCAGCCATCGCTGCAAGCCCAACAACCGCAAGCACGCTGGTAAGGCAACGCGAGGCAGAGACAAGACCAGTGCGGCGGGGCAAGAAACAGCTTTTCATTCGCAGAAACTCCAGTAGTATGGGCCACGCCATGGCGACGCAGCGATGTTTGACCCAAAAACACCCCCGGCAACGCACAAAGGCCCCGTGAGGAGAGGCATTGGTTTCAAATTGGCGACTGACGCGGACAGGAACAGGAAACGGCGGAGAACCCGCATTTCCCAGATTGACAGTTTGACACAATCTTTACGCCGCGGCAACCAAACTGGTTGCGGCAAGAAAAGTTATTTGACGCCCGAATCGGCTCGTCCGGATATTCGATTATCCGTCTGGCCGCTCAGCCATTCTGGGGCGGACGGGGCAACTGCCGGGCATTGCGCCCCAAGGTGGCGTTGACGTGCTGAAGCCGCTTGATTCGGTCGGCCACCGTGTCCACCGGCCGAGTGCCCTCACCCGCATGCGTCGCGCCTGGCACCACCTCGTTTGGTTCGCCGCTCGTCGGTACGGCAGCCAGCGGCACGGGAGTCACCATCGCGCGTGGCTCCGCGGCGATTCCACGCCGGGCCGTTAACAGACACTCGGTAAAGTGCCGCCGAAGTTTGATGTCGCTCGCCTCGCACTGGCGGGAAACCTCTGCCACCATTTGCGTGGCGACACGAAGCAGTGCGGGATCATCCAGCAGCGAGAGCACCTGATTATCGACTGCTCCATGATCCTCAAGGTGCTCAAGCACGATGGATGCAAGTCGGGCAATTTGCGGATCACGCATGCGGGCTGGTGAGAGCAGCTCCCCAAGCTCGTCTGGCGTTGTCAACTTTGCCTCGAGCAGCTTGCCATCATTAAGGATGCACGCCAGCAGGTGGTCCTCAGCAGTACGAAGCATCAGCTGCGTCGCCTTCGTGCCAGCTGGGCTTGTCGCGGGCGGGCCGGCCCGCGCCCGCGCAGTCGTGTCACCCAGCACTCGTCGAATAGTGTGCTCATCAATGCTGGCAATATCGCAGATGCGGCGGATGATCATCTGCTTGCGCACAGGTGCGACCCTTCCCAGTCCAAGCTCCACCAGCCGCGAAAGTTCTGCGTTAACGGCCTCCGCCTTGGCCGAGAGACTCAACTTTCGCCACGCCGCGGCCAGCCGCGTGTAGCGATAGTCGAGCGCATCGGCGGCATTCTCAAAGGCGTTGCCCAGCATTTCCGCCCCACCCGGCATTTTCAGTAACTCATCAGGGTCCTTGGCCTTTCGCCCAGCCAGTAATGGCACATCGGCCAGCGTGGCAATCTTCACATCGATCGACGAAGCAAAGAGCACCTCGATAGCCCGATCTGCCGCCCGCTGACCCGCCTCATCACCATCAAATAGCAGCACTACCGTGTCGCAGAATCGGCCAAGCACACGCGCCGATTGTGCCGTCAGCGCCGTGCCAAGCGTCGCCACTACGTGAGTGATACCCGCCTGATGGCAGGCAATCGCATCCATGTATCCCTCACACACCACCGCCACGTTCTTCTTGCGGATGGACTCCGCGGCGTGATGGATGCCGTAAAGCGTGGCCGACTTGTTGAACAGCAGCGTTTCCGGGCTGTTGAGATACTTCGGCTCATCGGCATCGTCGATGCGCCGCGCACCAAAGGCGATTACCCGCCCCAGCACATCGCAAATCGGGAAGGTGATCCGATTCCGCAGCGCATCGTACAGGTGCCCTCCCTCTCGCTGCTTGAGCAAGCCCCCCGCAACAAATGGCTTTGTCTCCACTCGCTTATGTTGCAGTGTCAGCACCAAACCGTCCCATCGATCCACAGATGTACCAAGCCCAAACTGCGCGATCATCTCAGCGCTCACGCCGCGGCGGGCGAGAACCTCCCTCGCCCGCGCACCGTGCTCCTCATGCTGCAGCAACGTGCGGAAATACGCCTGCGCCGTCGCGTTGGCATGAATCAACTGCTCACGGCTGACCCCCCCACCTTCGACAACCTCGCCGCTTCCGCCGCCGCCACCCCCTGCGCCTTCAGCCCCGCCGCCGGTCGTTATCTGCCGCGGCTGCCAAGGCGTTAGCTTTACTCCAAAGCGATCGGCGAGATACGCCAGCGCCTCGCGAAAGCTCATCTTGTGGTACTCCATCACGAACGTGATGGCATTGCCCCCGGCCCCGCATACAAAGCAGTGATACATCTGCTTGTGCGGCACCACGTACATTGATGGTGAGCGATCATCATGGAATGGGCAGAGCCCGACCCGCTCACGTCCCTTGGGCTTGAGCGTGACGTGATCGCCAATCACCCGGACAATGTCCGCCGCGGCGAGCACCTTCGACCTGTCGTCTTCAAACGCCACGAATCAAGATAGACGTTGCCGGGGGCGATGTACGCTGCCAGCGCGGCAATCTTCCGACAGAGAGCACCCAAACGGAGTCTGTGAGACCCTACCGAGTCTCTGCCGCAGCGGGGTTGGCCAAGCAAAACATCCTTGACGGCGAACCGGCATTATCGGACTCCTCGCTTTCTGCGTCCGAGTACAATGTCAGGCGAACACACTTGTGCCGCGGGAACACTGCCGTGAGCCAGTGGACCACATCGTGGGTTTTTTGGAGTTTCAGATGAAGATTCGATCGAACGTCCTTATCTCATTGTGCCTTGCATCCGCGGGGCTTTCGGCGCAGGCTGCTGCCCAGCCCGGAACCACGCCTTCGGCAGCACCGACCGCCGCGGCGACCTCCACTCCCGGCCTGATTCCCCGGTCGGTGCTCTTCGGCAACCCCGAACGTGCCTCGCTGCAGATTTCTCCCGATGGCAGCAAGATCGCATTCATTGCGCCAGTTGCTGGCGTGCTGAACGTGTGGGTTGGTCCGGCTGGCAAACTCGAGGATGCGCGGCCCGTGACGCGTGACACCAACCGCGGTATCCGCCGCTTCTTCTGGGCGTACACCAGCACCGATTTGCTCTTTCTACAGGATGTCGGCGGCGACGAGAACTTCAAGATTTTCCGAGTCGACCTGACCAGCAACGATGTGCGCGACCTGACACCATTTGAGACGATTCCCGGCGCCGATGGCAAGCCAGTGACGCTGCCAAATGGCAAACCGCTGCGGCCTGCTGCTCGCATTGAGTCGGTCTCGCACAAGCAGCCAGGCACGATTCTGATCGGCCTGAACAACCGCGACCCGCAACTGCATGACGTCTACAAGGTGGACATCAAGTCGGGCCAGCTCACGCTGCTGCAGCGCAACGATGGCTTTGCTGGCTTCATGACTGATGATGACTACAACGTCAAGCTCGCCGTGAAGCAAACTGAAGATGGCGGTTCGCTGGTTCAGAAAGCCGCCGCAGCGCCGGCAACTGAAGGCGTGGATAAGTGGTCAGACTTCGTCAAAGTGCCCATGGAAGATGCGCTGACGACCAACCCGATCGGCTTTTCCAAAGATGGCAAGCAGGTCTACATGGTTGATAGTCGCAGCCGCAATACCAGCGCGTTAGTCGCGCTGGACATTGACTCCGGCAAGTCAACCCTCATCGCTGAAGATGCGCGGGTGGATGTGGATAGCACGCTGATCCACCCCACCGAGAACACCATCCAGGCCGTGAGCTTCGAGTATCTCCGGCCAGAGTGGAAAGTGATCGACCAATCCATCGCCGCAGATTTT
>Ga0105047_10015791_pt1 | contig 11878 bp, 8 predicted proteins | sample MAT04_FD_78384 | JGI IMG/M metagenome (GOLD analysis project Ga0105047, IMG submission 78384) | Freshwater microbial communities from Lake Fryxell liftoff mats and glacier meltwater in Antarctica - MAT-04 (megahit assembly) | ecosystem: Environmental > Aquatic > Freshwater > Ice > Liftoff... | reverse complement strand
TGGTTTCGATAGCTTCGGCGACTTTACCGCCGCGAATCGCGTTCAATGGGTGGGCCTCATGGAGAGCCAGCCGGGGAGTGAGAAAGAAGACGAGTTGCTCCCAAGGGCCATATCCGGCCTCACCCAGTGCCTCGCGAACTTCAGCGATCTCTGGATCGATCTTCCCGTCGACAAATTGCCAGCAAGGAACGTAAGTAACGCCTCGCATCTGTACCGAGAGTGCTTTCCCATTCTGGAGATGCGACACGAGTTGTGGGTAATTTGGGGCGAGCTGATCCTCGGTCCCACAACCGCCCTCCGCTTCGAGCGTGGCGCGGATCGAGAGAGGCAACTGGCGGTCGTTCGCCGTCTCAGATTCCGACGGCTATCATTTACCGCGACCCTCACCCGTTGGTACTGGGCCAAAGATAGTGGTTCGATCAGGCGCAAAACTCCGTTTTCGAACACGGCATCCAAGTTTCGTACCAGCCCCTGATTTTAGCGTGTCTCGCTATAGGGCGCGTAGAGTAATAGATATGGGGAATCCCTATCTCTCCTTACTGCGGACGGCTTGGCGCTACGCGCGGCAGGAGCGGGGGCGCTACGTCCTGGTCTACCTGATGTTCGGCGCGGCGAATCTCGTTTTCGCCGTCTACCCGGTGATCTACGGCTGGCTGGTGGACCGCATCCAGAAGCAGGGCGCCGCCGCCGACGTCCTGCGCGACACCGCTTGGTACGCTGCCGCCTACTTTGGGCTCAAGCTGCTCGAATGGTGCTTCCACGGCCCCGCCCGCTACATGGAGCGCGAACTGGCGTTCCATCTCAGCCGCAATTTCCTCGACGAGAAGTATCACGAGGCGCTCCATCTGCCCGTCAAGTGGCACCAGGACCATCACAGCGGCGCCACCATCAACCGCGTGCGCAAAGCTTATGAGGCGCTCAGAAACTTCTTCCAAGGCGGCTTCATGTACCTGCACGCCCTCTCGAAGTTTCTGTTTTCGCTCGCCGGCATGATCTTCTTTTCCCCGCTCTTCGGGACGATCGGCTTAGTACTGGGCGTGGCGACCGTGTGGGTGATCTTCCGCTTCGACAGGCCGCTCGTAAGGACGCAGGAAGAGCTGAATGAGCGCGAGCACGTCGTCTCCGCCACGCTGTTCGATAGCCTGTCGAATATCGTCACCGTGATTACGTTGCGCCTGGAGAAGAGCATGGCCTCCACCCTCATGGCCCGCGTGGGCGAGATGTGGAAGCCCTTTCGCGCCAACACGCTCACCAATGAGTGGAAGTGGTTCTGTGCGGACATGCTGGTGGTGTTCACTTACTGTGTCATCGCCGTCGGCTACGTCTATCAAAACTGGAAGCCGGGCGAGGTTTTTCTGGTGGGCGGACTGGTGACGCTGATGGGCTACGTGGCGCAGTTCAATAGCGTTTTTCACGACATGGCCTGGCAGTACAACCAGATCGTGCAATACAACACCGATGTGCAGACGGCCAGCGAAATTTCGGACGCCTATGCGGCCCATCATCGTGCCGAGGCCCGCACCGAATTGCCCCCCGACTGGCGCGAGCTCACGATCGAAGGTCTGCGCTTCTCGCATCGCCAAGCCTACGATGGCGCCCACGCGCCGCAAAGCCTGCACGGTATCAGCGTAAGGCTCGAGCGCGGCAAACGCATTGCCTTGGTTGGCGAGAGCGGCTGCGGAAAGTCCACGTTGTTGGCGCTGCTGCGCGGCCTCTATGAGCCGGAGCCCGGCTGCGTACTAAGGGTCGATGGCCGCGTCGCGGAGTGGGCCGCCTTGAACGAGACCACCACGTTGCTGCCGCAAGAACCTGAGATCTTCGAGAACACGATCCTCTATAACATCACCCTGGGCCTGCCGCTCGAAGAGCGCGCGGTACTTGATGCGACCGAGGCCGTCCATTTCGCCGACGTGGTCACCCAGTTGCCGAATGGCCTTGAGAGCAGCATTCAGGAGAAGGGCGTCAACCTCTCCGGTGGCCAACGCCAGCGCCTGGCTTTAGCACGCGGACTCCTGGCGGCGCGGCTCAGCGACGTCGTCCTGCTCGACGAACCCACCAGCAGCGTCGACCCCAAAACCGAGGCTCTAATCTACGCCAACCTCTTTGCCGCCTTCTCCGGTAAGGCCATGGTTTCGGCACTCCACCGGCTGCACCTCTTGCGGCACTTCGACTATGTCTACGTCCTCAGCCAAGGCCGCATCGTCGACCAGGGGACCTTCGCCGAGTTGCGCGAACGCAGCGCCGCGTTTCAGGAACTGTGGCGGCACCAAGGGCCCGACGTGCCCGCTCCCCTCGCCGCCCGGCTGGCTTAGACTACAAATACGGTGAAACTTCTCCTGGTTTGTGCTTCGGCGACCCTGCTCTGCGCCCAGACTGCCTTGAACCCGGTGGCCAAGATTGATGGCGATTTGTCTACGATTGGGCGTTTTTGAACTCGCCGTCCTTGGGGGCAAAGCCAACAGAAGCTCAGCGAAAAGGGCCCCACCGAGATGATCCCCAGCGCCTTCAATCCCAAGCAAAAGACCGCCCGCGGCTCGATAGCCTCGGTGCCGGTGTGGCACAGCTTCGACCATTACGGCCAAATGGTGATCTACGCCCGGCTGAACGGCGTCGTCCCCCCGGCCAGCCGGCGCTAGCTACCATCGGCGTGGGTTACGGCTGAGCCGGCCAGCGAATACCCAGTCCGAGGTTCTCGATTGGGCCCTCCACCTCGAAACCACCCGCGGTCGAGCCGGCGAAGTATTGATATTGGCCCGCAAGGCGTGGGCCTTTCCTTTTGCGTCAACAGCCCCAGGACTTTCAGTTTCGTGATCAACGCGTCGGCGCCGTGAGTGATCACTTGGTAGATTTCCTGAGCGTCGATTCTCCATGCTCGGCCGCGAAAAGGACGGAGCGCTTCCTTCTCTTGCTCTGAGATCTCCATCGGATAGATCCCGTAGAGATGGCAGCCATCCCAACGGTCGAAGAGAATCACCCCGGTGTATTCGCCCAATGGGCGATAAGCAGCCGACGCCAAACCGATGGCGAAACACGAACCAAAGATATGCAAATACCGCGTCGGCTCAGCATAGGTCGATCCTAAAACCGCAGCAACCGCTCGCCCTCGCGAACCACGTCGTCCACCTGCGGCAGAATCGCGTTCTCGAGCGTCGGGTGATACGCCACCCAAGTGTCCATCGCCGCCACGCGACCCACCGGGGCGTCCAAGTCGCAGAAGAGTTCGTCGGCGATGCGCGCGGCGATCTCGGCCCCAAAGCCCCAGCTCTTGGTATCCTCATGCGCCACCAGCACGCGGCTGGTCTTCCGCACGCTCTCGGCAATCGCTGGCCAGTCGTACGGCGACAGTGAGCGCAGGTCAATCACTTCCACCGTGCACGAAGGGTTCGCCGCCTCTAAGCGTTGTGCCGCCACCAGGCACTTCTGCACCAGTGCGCCGTAGGTCACCATCGTCAGGTGCTCGCCGGCCTTGGCGAGGCGCGCCTGCCCGAAGGGGATCAGATATTCCGGCCCCGGGTGCGGCGAGCGATTGTAAGGCTCGCGGTAGAGCTTCTTGTGTTCCAGGAACAGCACCGGATCATCCGCGCGAATCGCCGTGCGCAGCAGGCCGCACGCATCCAAAGCATTCGACGGCATCACCACGCGCAGGCCGGGGATATGGGTAAAGACACTCTCGCCATTCTGGCTGTGATAGATCGCGCCGCCCGTCAAGTAGCCGCCCGTCGCCACGCGGATCACCACCGGGCTACTGAAGCCACCCACAGAGCGCCAGCGAATCGTGGCCAGCTCATCGCGAATCTGCATCATCGCCGGCCAAATATAGTCGAAGAACTGGATCTCGGTGATCGGCTTAAAACCACGCGTCGCCAAGCCAATTGCGCGCCCCATGATTCCCGCCTCAGCGAGCGTCGTGTTGAAGCAGCGGTCGCTGCCGAAGACGCGCTGCAGGCCGAGCGTCGCCTTAAAGACGCCGCCTTTGCCCTTCACGGCCGGCAGATTCTCTTCGCGGCTGCAATCGGCCACGTCCTCGCCGAACATCAGCACGCGGTCGTTGCGGCGCATCTCTTCATGCAAGGTGAGGTTGATCTCGTCCACCATCGTGCGTGGCTCGCCCACGAAAGCGGGCTCGGTATCGAACGCGGCACTGGTGGGGTCCACGGTCTCCGAATAGAGATGTTGAAGAATGCCAGAGACCGAGGGCGGCGGCTCGTCCTGCACGCGCTGGCTGATCGCGTCGAACTCGGCGAACAGCTCCGCACTCAAGCGATCGAGATCCTCGCGCGTCGCGATGCCTTGCGCCACCAGATAGTCGGCCATGCGGGGCAGGGGATCGCGGCGATTCTCGTCCTCGCGCTCCGCCATGCTCTTATACAGCCGGTCGTCATCGGAGAGCGAGTGTGAATAGGGGCGAGTGACGCTGGCATGCACCATCGCCGGCCCATTGCCTTGCCGCACCCAGGCCGTCGCCGCCTGCATCGCCTCGTAAGTCGCCACAAAATCGCAGCCGTCCACTTCCAGGCGCAGCAGATTCGGGAAGCCTTCCAGCAGCTTGCTGATGCTGCCGCCAGGCGTCTGCTTCTCCACCGGCACCGAGATCGCCCAGCCGTTGTCCTCCACCAGATAGAGCACCGGCAACTTGTCGAGCGTCGCGATGTTGATCGACTCCCAGAACTCGCCTTCGCTGGTCGCTCCGTCGCCCGTGCATACCAGCGTCACCTCGTCGCGGCCCAGCAGCTTCGACGCATGCGCACAACCGATGGCTTGCAAGAATTGGGTGCCCGTGGGCGACGAGTTGGTGACGATGTGCTTCGCCGCGTCGCTCCAGTGCGAGGGCATCTGCCGGCCACCGGAAGCCGTATCGCGCGCGGCGCCCACGCCTTGCAGAAACATCTCTTCGGCCGTCACGCCCAGGGCGAGACAAAGGGCTCGATCCCGGTAGTACGGATAGAACCAATCGTGCCCTGCCACCAGCGCCATCCCGGCGGCCGTCTGCGCGGCTTCATGGCCGGCCGCGCTTACCTGAAAGTAAATGCGATTCTGCCGCTTCATGAGGATCTCGCGATCGTCAATCAGCCGGGAACTGAGCATGTGGCGATAAGCTTCGCGCAGTTGCGCGGCGGTCAGTGAACCCGTCTTAAGGTCCCCCTCCGAGCTGGTTTGGGAAGGAGCATCCGTCTTGGACGAAGTCAACGCTGGTTGGGCGGCGATCGAGGAAGATTGCATGGGGACGGAGCTCTCAAATTTATCTTAGCCCACCCCCCGGCCAAGTCACCAGTTGCTGGCGGTCCTGGGACAAAAAATTCACCTCTCCGGTGGCGGGGCTTCCCGCATCTGGTAAAGTCTGAGATAGGTATAAGAATGGCTACTGTGACCGGCGCGGGTTTAGAAGGCATCATTGCCGCAGATTCTGAGATTTGTTACATCGATGGCGACGAAGGAATCCTAGGATACTTCGGCTATTCGATCCATACGTTGGCGGAGAACGCCACCTTTGAGGAAGTGATCTTCCTGCTATGGAACGGGCGCTTGCCCCAGGCGGCCGAACTGGCGACACTCAAAGAACTCCTGGTCGCCCATCGCGAATTGCCCCCCGGCGTCACCGCTTTCCTGGCCACCGTGCCCACCGGTAAGCCGATGCATGTGCTGCGCACCGCGGTATCGATGCTCGGCATTTACGACGAACACGCCGAAGAGATGACGCCCGAAGCGAATCACGTTAAGGCCGCCAAGCTCATGGCTAAGACGGCCACCATCGTCACCAGCTTCCATCGTCTGCGCACCGCTGCCGCCGTCGTTCCCGGTGACCCTTCGCTCAGCTTTGCCGCCAACTTCCTCTACACCCTTACCGGGAACCAGCCCGATCCGGTGATGGAGCGCGCCTTCGACGTCGCCCTCACCCTCCACGCTGACCACGAGCTGAACGCCAGCACCTTTGCCGCCCGCGTTACGGCAGCCACCCTCTCTGATCTGTATTCCGCCGCCACCGCCGGCGTCTGCGCCTTAAAGGGACCCCTCCATGGCGGCGCCAATGAGGACGTCATCAAGTTCCTGCTCGCCGCCGGCACCAAGGAGAACGCCTTGGCCATTGTCGCCGAACGCCTCGCCAATAAGCAGAAAGTCGCCGGCTTCGGCCATCGCGTCTACAAGACCATCGACCCCCGCGCCATCCACCTCGCCCGTCTCTCCAAAGAGATCGGCGCCCGTACCGGCCACGTGGATCTCTACGAGATGTCCAACGCCGTCGCCGAGTTCATCAAGAGCTCCAAGAACCTGAACGCCAACGTCGACTTCTACTCCGCCTCCACCTACTATTCCCTCGGTATCCCCGTCGACCTCTTCACCCCCATCTTCGCCGTCAGCCGCATGTCCGGCTGGACCGCCCACGTCCTCGAGCAATACCGCAACAACCGCCTCATCCGCCCCCGCGCTGACTACAAGGGCAAGCCCGTGGGTCAGCCTTGGGTCGCCATCGAAGCGCGGTAACCCGGTCACACGGTTGGCCACCATTGGTCATCGGCAATGTGGACATCCATGCCCTTTTGGGTGATGTAGAAATAGGTCCCGAAATCCTCCTCGACGGTATCCATGCACTGCATTCCGGGAAGCTCACCCGCAAACGGGTCCCGGCCCATCGTTCCGGAAAGGTCATAGGCCTCCCGGAGCAGTCGACGGATAAGCTCAAGTCGCTCCATAGTCTCTATCTCACCACGCGGACGGGCTGAGTCATTCCACCATAAACCTCTGCCTGGCGCCAAAAAACGCATCACCCTCACCCTGCCCGCCGCCCCTCTTGAACCGGTCCTGAAGATCGCCGCCACCCACAACACGATGCTGAGCGCGGTCGTCGCTGAGGCCGTTTGAGGCTGGATTGGACTTCCAGGCCAGAAGCCAACGGGCAAAGGACGTCTTTGCATGGTATCGGAAGACTTTTGGCGGCCTTACCGAAGAGGAGTTGCTCCTCGTAAGTGGAGTCGACTTCGAGCCGATAGAAGCGCGGTGATTGGGCGCGGACTTCCATCCGCTTTGCTCTCCCCGTCCCATACTTCACCCGATCCTAGCCCGCACCGTAAGGTGTGGGGTCCTGCAACCCCGCCAACGCCGACGCCACCCCTCACGGTGCGGGCTAGGCATGCATGGTCCCGATTCGCCATGGTCGGGATTCCCCGGTCCGAACTGCAAACAATGCAGTTTCCACTGACGATGCTTGATGAGCCCCGGCAATTTCTGCAAATCCGCAAGAGATTATTAGAAGTGTCGGGCCCGCTCTTATCGCAACCGCTTTAATCGATACGGCCGCTGAAACGGTGAGACTTCGTAAAAAAAGAGTCTCGCTTTACCAATAGGGGCCTTAGTTGAATGAACTTATCCTTTCAGCGCGGATTACTGGGGCGCTTCGCGGGATTGTTGCGCCTTTACGTTCTCCGGCCGCGCGCGTACCACTTCGGTTTGGCCCTTGAGTTGCTTCGGTCTTTGGCGTAAAGGCCTATTTTAGGGCCGCGATCAAGTAAAAAAGAATTACGTTGATGCTAAAAGATAAAGACTCCAAGGCCGCCGAACACCACGAGGCCGTTGCGAAGGTCCATAAATGTGCTTCCGAGCAACAGATAACGGGGGATTTTTCCAAGGCACAACAGCAGTCGAAAGAGGCGCGTCAGCCGTTCCCTATGACTGACGCCTCGTCGACTGGAGAGTCTTCCAAAAGCTTTTGAGATCTCAGCGAAACAGGACAGAAATAAGGAATACGAAATGACTGAAAATAAACTCATTCGGGACATGATCGAATCGTCCCCGGACCGTCGGAACTTTGTCCGCAAGCTCGGCCTTGCCGGTGCCATGGCTACGGCTGCGGTTTCGGGCTCGAACCAGTTGCGGGCGCAAGGTGCGATCAGCGATATCGATATCGCGCAGTTTGCCCTGAACCTCGAGTACCTGGAGGCCGAATTCTATACGGTCGCCACCACCGGACAAACCATGACCCAAATGGGCATGGCGGTAAGCGGCTCCGGCACCACCGGGCCCACGACGGGTGGCTCTCAGGTTACCTTCTCCGATGCGGGGATCCGCAATATTGCTTTGGAATTGGCTTCCAATGCGCAGACTCATGTTCGGTTATTGCGTGACCTGATCACCGCAAACGGCGGCACACCGGTGGCGAAACCTGCCATCAACTTGGCGGCGTTAGGCCTCGGCTTCGGGAGCCAAGCTGACTTTCTCGTGGTGGCGCGCGCCTTGAAAGATGTTGGCGTCACCGCCTACGTGGGCGCAGCGCCTTTGATTCAGGATAAAGCGATTTTGGCTTCCATGGTTCGCATCCTTGCAGTGGAGGGATTTCACTCCGGCGCTATCCGCACCCAGATTGCGAGGCTAAATATCAGCACGACTGCGCTTGACGCGGCGGACCGCGTCCCACCGCCTTCCAGTACGCTTTATTTCCCCACCGATGCCAACGCGCTTTCGGAAGTACGTTCGCCCGGCGAAGTCCTGAGAATCTTGTACGGCGGAACGTCCAATGCCACCTCCGGCGGCTTCTTCCCTACTGGAGTCAACGGGAATTTCAGAACGGCGTCGGTTGCGGCGACTGTGCCATCCGGTAACTCCATTACGGCCAGCCCCAATCCGATCCCGGTACAGGGCGGCAATCTCGGCCGCACCACCATCTCTTGGAACGCCCCGACGGCCAGTGTGGTGGAAATTCGCATCGGTAGCCCGAACGGCCAACTTTTTGCGATGCACGGCCCCACTGGTTCCATGATGACCGGCACATGGGTTCAAGAAGGCACCACCGTATTTCTCGTGGATGTCAGCGGCGGTAGAACCGCCAGCCAGGCGAATGTACTGGCGTCAGTCGTACTTCGCCTTCAGCGCAGCTAAATCTCGCTACTTCAGGCTTTGGGCAGGCTCAGAAATGAGCCTGCCCATACTTTTTTTGGGGCTCACTTTTTCGTATCGTAGAGGAGATGCATTTCCAACCGAACGATACCTACGCCCAAGCGCTGGAAGCGGAAAAACGAATGTATGCGAAGTGCGAACAGGTGCACAATTTGCCACCTGCTTTTCACTATTGGTCCAATCGGCATTTGCGGCCGTTACTGAGGGAGCAAGGGTTTGATTCGCCGGACGCTTTATTCCTGAAGATATTTTCCGAACAGTGTGGCACAGGGTTACCGGTTCGTTTCCTGAGTATCGGGGCCGGCAATGGTGACCTCGAGCTACAGTTAGCATGCCAATTGTCAAAGAGCGGATATGAAAACTTCGTAATTGACTGTTTGGAACTCAATCCACAAATGCTCGAGCGCGGACGTGTCGCGGCGGATGCGGCGGGTCTGGCGAAGCGGTTCGATTTCATTCGAGCCGATTTCAACCATTGGACGGCCGGCCACCAATATGACGCCGTGATGGCGAATCAGTCACTGCATCATGTAATGAATCTCGAAGGCCTGTTCGGAGAGATCCAACGCAGTTTAAGGGCCAGCGGCGCATTTGTTATTTCGGACATGATCGGCCGCAATGGCCATCGGCGTTGGCCGGAGGCTCTCCGCTTGGTGCGTGAGTTCTGGAGGACCCTGCCGCCCTCTTATCGGCAAAATCAGTTACTCGGCGCTTACGAAGAAGAATTCGCCGATTGGGATTGTTCTGGTGAGGGATTTGAGGGGGTACGCGCGCAGGATATCCTCCCGCAGTTACTCGAGCGCTTCCATTTTGAGTTATTCCTGCCGTTCGCAAATCTGATCGATCCATTTATTGACCGGGCCTTCGGACATCACTTCAATGTCGACTCGGCGTGGGATCGCGCCTTTCTGGATCGAGTGCATGCGCGTGATGTGGAAGAGATCGCCGCTGGGCGATTGACTCCTACCCACTTACTGGCCGTGATGAGACAACAAAGCGACGCGCGGACGCTTCCAGCCGAAGCGCTGCGGCGTTACGTGCGCCACGATAATTTGCCCTGGCCGAAAGATACTTCCGCCCACGGCGGGGCATACGAATGGTCGGCCTGGCCGCACCCAGCACAGAAGGAATTGGAGATTGCCTGCGCGCGGCTGGCGGACGTTCACTCGAAATCAGCTCGACTCATCGACGAGCGGACCGCTTGGGCCTTAAGCCTCCAGGCGGACCTCGATGCTGCTAACGCGAATCTGCGGCGCGGGGAGCAAGAACTCGCCCAACGCACGGCCTGGGCGCGCGGTCTGGAGCTTGAGACCGCAAAATGCAGAGGTTATCTGCTTCAGGTTGAACAAGAACTGGAGGAGCGTACCGCTTGGGCGCACAGGTTACGAGACGAGGCCGCTTCAATCGCCGCAATCGCCCAGCTACGTTTGGAGGAAGTAGAGGCAAGGACGGCATGGGCCCACAACTTAGACGCCGAATTGGAGGAATGCGGCAGGCAGACACTGCGACTGCAAGAGGAGTTAAGGGCACAGACCGAAATTACGCACGATTTGCAAAGGCATCCCTACCGGCACGCTGCCCGGCATTTGATCCACCGGGTGAAGCAGCGCACCTGAAGACTGATATGACCCTTTTGCACCCTCGAAGGCCAGCGAAGTTTGCCCGCCGACGGGGCCATTCGTAGAGCTACATGCTCAGGGAAATCGGGTCAACGCTTGGCATCCCGGCTACTCCGGACCACCCCGTGCATGGTCCGTCCGGATTCTCTCCCGTGGATGGTCTGGTTACTGGTTTCTTGGTCCGGCCTATGAGTACCGCAATCCGGTCTGGCTCTCGTACTTTATCTGCGGACCAGCTTTACTGTAGATCTCTGGGCGAACCTGCCGACACTGGAGCCCGGCCAGATGCTGCTCCAAAGCGCCGCCTAAAGCTGTGCACCATCGCCGGCGGCGCCGTGTGAGTAGTTGGGCGTCGGACCCCGGCGGCCTCGCTGCCGGCCAGCCGCAGAACATCGTGGCGATGTCATCAACGGGCGCTTCCACGATGGTGGCGACGCGCGCCAGTTCGGCTGGGGACGCTTGAGTCAGCATCTGATTCGCGTGCAAGCGCGGCCCCAGCGTGCGCAAGTTGAACGTCTATGACCGCTACTTAGGCACTGCCGAGGCGATGGCCAGTTTTCGCGCCGGGCGGTAGCGGGCAACTTAACATCACGGCGCCCATTGCTTCCCAAACGAACCGAAGGCCGGCCATGAGGAGTTCGAAAGCGGCCATCAGCTCGACGCGCAAAAACGAGATCGCTAGCCAAATTCCGCAGTTCATAGTCGGCAAGTAACTCATTTGGGGGGATTTGGCGCAACTCCGGACCACCCCGTGCATGGTCCGGATTCTCACGAACGATCTCGACAGAGCATGTGGCGTGGGCCGCCACGGCTATGGAGACCGCGCGCAGATGAAACCGTTCGACTCCGGACGTGCCGTGCGCGCCCGGTAGGGAGGCGGTGGGAACGGCGGACGAATCCGCGCTGGGTTAACGTCTTCAGCTTCGCCCGGTTCTTCACTCACGTAAATCATTCGGACAATGCTCCCGGGCGGCCAAGGTCGAGAGGCGACCTCGCCCAATGCTGCCAAGCTACAGTTTGATCCATCCACCGGCTAAAGATGCGTGCCCGGCACCGCGTTAAAAAAAAGAGTGGATGGGGTGTAGAGAAATACGATACCCGCAGAATGCGCAAACTAGGGCATCGCCACCCCGCGGGCAGTCTGGACCGACGCAAAACTGACAGGTCCGAGGACCCAGGGCACCTTACACGGCTACGGGGCAACACACGATCGGAAACGACATCTAACCGCCCGCCGAGCCCACCCGCTCGCCGTCGTCCGCCGCCCAGCAATCCGCCGGCCGGTTATACGTCCGCAGCCGCGCCGCATTCAACCGCCGCTCGACCTCCGGACCCACCAAATACTCCGCCCAATCCGCAGCCACCGTCTCCGG
>Ga0105047_10015788_pt1 | contig 11880 bp, 11 predicted proteins | sample MAT04_FD_78384 | JGI IMG/M metagenome (GOLD analysis project Ga0105047, IMG submission 78384) | Freshwater microbial communities from Lake Fryxell liftoff mats and glacier meltwater in Antarctica - MAT-04 (megahit assembly) | ecosystem: Environmental > Aquatic > Freshwater > Ice > Liftoff... | reverse complement strand
TCAGGGCGGCGGCGGCGACCATCAAAGCGAGGAAAATCTTGCGCATCGGAAACCATCCTTGGAAGGGGAACAATCACTTCGCCCACCTCGCGATCATCGCTCGGCAACGGGGAAGTGCGGGATTCATCGGGCATTTCGGTCGAATGGATCGAACGAATCGGATGAAACTCGAGTCGGAGCGAATTCCGCACTGCGGATGGTGTCGAACAGACCGGTTATGCCGGCGCCAGTAACAGCGCATCAAATCCACAGGTTCATCTTGGCCCGCAGGGCGGGTGGCAGCTTCGCTTCTAGCGTTCGCAGCACCTCCGAAGGGTGGTAGCGTGTGCTGAAGTGGCCGACGATCAGCAGCTCGTTGTTGAATTTGTGTTGGCGCTCGATGAAATCGTCGAGGTGCATGTGGCCGAACTTGTGGATCTTCTCCCGTTTGTGGCTCGCCCGGATGAAACTGAGCTCCGTGATCAGGATCTTCGCATCGAATGCGGCCGGGCAGGCATCAAGGCCCGCCGGGCTGGTATCCCCGGTGTAAGCGACCAGCGGCGTCCGCACTTCGCGGGTGATTTCCACTCCCGAAAACTTCAACTCCTTGATCTTCTCGCCGGGCAGGCCGACGAATTCGTCCTTCAATTTGTTGCGGCGCTCCCAGACGACGAACCCGAGCGAGGGAATCGTGTGCGTCGTGGCCCACGCGGTCACGACGTGGTCGCGGGACAGCTCGAATTCCTGGCCCGGTTCGACGGGGATGAGGTTGCACGTTTGCCGGCCGCGGTCGAGCCGTTGGAAGATGATCATCAGTTTCTTGACGTCTTCGAAGCTCTCGGCGGGAACGTAAATCGTCGGCGGTTCCATCTTCATCATCCGCCGGCGGGCGACGTACACGGGCAGGGCGGCGACGTGGTCGAGGTGTGTGTGGGAAACGAACATCGTGGGCGAACCCATGAAGTCCCAAGGGCTGGCGCCGAGGTCGAAGCCGAGTTTGAGTTCGGGGATGCGCCAGCAGCTTTGCACGGCGGCCCGGGACCAACCTTCGATGGTCAACGGGCCGTGCTTATGGGTCAGGTACGGGGCGTTATCGACGGGGCGATCATCGGGATGCATGGACGTCTCGGACTCGACTCGCTTCACCAACCGGTTGAATAGGACTACTTGACCGGTTCGACCAATTCATTCGTGACCTTTTCGACGCCGCTGGTCGTCTGGGCGAGTTCGACGGCCCGGGCGCGTACGAGGGCATTCCCGACTTCGCCGCGTAGGCGGATTTCCTTCCCCTCGGCGATCACGGTGATCGCGGCCCCTTCCAAGGCTTTGTCGGTTTGGAACCGTAACCGCACGCGGTCTTCGGGCGGCAACAGGTCGCCGGTTTTCGTGGCGGCGAGCGGCCCGGCCAACTGATTCGCCGGGGGCATCGCCCCGGTGACTTTCCTGGCCGTAGTCTTGCCTACGCGGGTGAGCACCTCGGCGTCGGATTTCTTGCTGAATCCGAGCGCGCCGCCGACGATGATGCCGAACATCAGGATCACGAGAGTTTTCTTCATTGCCGGCGCTCCGCAGGTGCTTTCACCGGGAAGGCTAGCACACGGATGGCGGCGGGGCGGAGAATCCCAGATACAAACGGAGAAAGCCCGGCATAGAGGCCGGGCTTTCCGAGATCATCCGGACGGATACTTACTTCTTGCTGCCGAGGTTGGTGGCTTCTTTGGCGATCATTTCGATGTCTTTATCGGTGATCTTGCCTTTTTCGAAGCTGTGGTTAGCGACCACTTTGCGTTCGCTGTAGAGGACGACGGTGATGTCGGCGTCTTTGGAGACGTTGTACTTGTTCGGGCCGGCCGGGGTGTCGATCGAGAGAACAACGTTCTTCAACTTGGCTTTTTCGGCCATTTTCTTGAGTTCGTCGCCGGCTTTGTCGTCGTCGGTGAGGAACACCACGAAGCTGCCCATTTCGCTCTTGGCGTTGGCGGCGACGATTTCTTCGAGCTTCATGATCAGCTTGGCGGTACCTTCGCAGCCGGTGGTGCGAGCGAAGACCATGGCGACGGGATTGTCCCCGTTCTTGCAGTACAAGCAGGCCTTTTGGCCGGCTTCGCTACCGTTGATGTTGAGCGGGTGGAACGGGCCGGGGAGCTTTTCGCCCGTTTGCGGGCCGGACTTCAGTTCGGCGGCGATGGCCATGGAACCGGTGAAAGCGACGAGCACGGCGAGCAACAACTTGCGAACCATAACGAGAATCCCCAAAAGCGGTGAAGAGGGTCGTGTACGCACTCCGCACAGAGCGAACGTACTATTTCCAGACGGATGGTGCGACCCTTTTATTCGAAAGAATTGACCGAATTTGTGGCAAAAGCAAAATCAGGCTTCCAAGTCGGTACCGCTTTGATCAAATCGGGTAAAACGGCGCGCATTCACCCGTTTCGGGATCGATGAATATGCAAAATACATTCCCCGAATCAATTTCATCTTTTGAGAGTAATCTTCGCTCGATATCGATTTTCCAGAGCCCAGCCTTGCGTTGCTTGCTGTCTTGAAAAAGTGATATCCAATTCAGACTGTTTTCTGGTCTGACAAATACGATTCCTCGCATGCGTGCGTACGTAACGCCCTGATCCGCAAGAAAATCTGCGGCCAGCTGTAATATTCTTTCCTGCATAGAGTCACCTCCATAAAAGCTATGGTCTTGGAGGAATATAGTTCGGGTTGTTAGGGTTGAATCTTGCAACTTGGTTGAAGGCGTCGGTACGCTCTTCAGCAGAAAAATACTGCCAGTATGGCGATTCTCTCATACGAACGTATACTTCGTATTCGCGGGCTTCCTCAGTCAATCGAAAAAAGCCTCTTGCATCATCGAGTTGGTGTCGAAGGTGATGCATTTCGTGAAGCACTTCGTGCATCGTTGCGTTGTTTGGCAAGTACATTGTGACCTCGTGCCGAGTGACCTGACCTACAGAATCCCTGAATTTTAGAATGTTGTGTCGTGGCTTGATTCCCGGCGAACGTTAAAACCGTTCAAAACGAATTGTTACAGGCAAACCGTCGCGGGTACTGGTTAGTGCTCGGTACGCATAATCCAGACCTTGGACGTAATCAGCGCGCGTAACGAAGCCGCCCCGAGCGCCTCGTACATTTGTCATCGACGAAGTGCGGAACTCATCAATCAACGGCGATCTAGTTCTGACACTGAACGGCCTTGCCTCCACCACGCGCGCCGCCAGCGAAGCGCGTTCGATCCGCGCGCCGTTGTGCAGCCGGTAGTCTTGGGCCAACGCCCGCAATTCGGCCGCGCCGAGGGTACCGCCCCGTGCGCGTCGTGAACCGGCTCGTGGCGAAGTCGGCCGCGATGCGGCTCTCGCGCCAAGCCCACGCCAAAATCACGTCGGCGGGAACGGCGAACATCGCCAAGTCAATGGCGGTCGAAACCAGCATCTGTTCCATCGCTACGGTGGTGTTCAAAGCCCATGTCCGGGCGTCGAGGATCGCGCGCACTGCCGCGGCAGTTTCGGGTTCGTCGCGCATCCGGTTCGCCCACTGCGTGCGGTCGGCTCCGAGGATTTGAACCAACACAGCATCTTGAGTGGCCACCATCCCCGCGAGTCCGTTCTCGTTCTGTTGGAGTAACACCAACAGGTCGTCTACCGCGTCGGACAGCGTCCGGGAATTCCAACCTAAACCGCCGCGATCCGCATCGAGGATCAGCGTCCGTCCGTCCAAACGGCCCACGCCGTAGCGGACGACCGTATCGCGGCTGATCTAAAAGTCACCCCGGCTTGCGCCATCAAGTTCAACAGGCGGGCGCCCTCGATTGGGTGCCGGTTCCTGAGTTCGGCGAACAATCGATCCGCGCCGACATCGCGCAAACGCAGTTCCGAAATCGGCTTCGCCAGATCGACGGAGCGATCCGCGAAGTACGTGTCCCAGTATGCATTCGTGGTGCCCGAGTTGTCCCAAACCAAGCCGAAACCGGCCCGCTCCTGCACCGTCGCCAGCGGCACGCCCCGCTCGCCCCGCTGGACGTATTGGAACCCGTCCACGGTGATGAGTTCGCCGAGCCAACGCGGCGCGTCATCTGCGATGTTGTAGTGCGTCCGGACGTAATAAACCAGCGTTCGCCCGCTCGGATCTTCGGACGTTACGATCCGATCCCGGCTATCGACCAACACGGCCGTCGCCGCCGTCGACGCGGGCTTCTTGGAATCGATGTCGCGGTTGCGACGGGCCGTTTCCATTTCTCCGCGGATACTGCCCAGCGCCGTGAATAGCGCCGTGGCGGCGTCGTACATCGTGCGGTTTTGAAACGTGTGGCCATCGTAAACTCGGATCGCATTCCCGCTGACCGAATACGAACCGAAACCGGCCAACCGGCCGTGCTCGACCCGGTAGCCAGCGTCGAACATTAAGCGGACGAGCGTCGCCCCTTCATCGCCGTAACGGTTGACGGTGAGTTGAATGAGATCTTCGGCCGAGTGATCCTTCCATTTGTCGTTGCGACCCGTACCGGAGTAGCCCGAATAGACAGCCGGAGTCGGCGCGGCCGGGATCGACGCGGGCGGCGGTGGTGTCGAAGACGCGACGGGAGGAGGAAGCGGTATTACCGTGGACACGTACGCGGGCGGAGGCGGGGGCGCCGCGTCGTTCGGCGCAAAGACACGTCCCCAGAAAGATACGAACCCCCCCGGCGGTGGCACTTCCGGTTCGGGCGGGGCTTCACCGGTTTCCGGGTCGATCGGGGCATCGGGATCATCGAACGTCGGGGCGGCGTAGAGCCACGGCCAAGCGTCGGCATTCCAATCGGTCGAAATGGGCGGGGCTACGACCGGCGGGGTCGGATTCGCCGGTGGCGGAATCGGATCGGGTGGCAACACCGGATTCGCGTCGGGAACGAGCCGGTCTTCCAATTGCAAAAGATTCAGCTTGGCAATCCGGGGTCGATTGGCCGGGCTCGACTGGAGGAAGAATCGTTTTAACATACCCTGCACTCAGATATGTTGTTAGTTAATCTAAACCGATGGCGAAAGCGTAGTCAAGCGAAATCGAATCGGAATTCCGTGCTCATTCCGATTCGAGTGTTTTTTCAATCCTCCAGCAGCTTCTCAAAATCGACCTGATAGCAGGTCGTGTTGCCGTTGGCGGTGAATAGCGTTTGCCCATCGGCGCTGAAGGCTAGACCCTGAATTGGCGTGTCGAACTCGCGGATGACGATTAGCCGGCCGCTGAGGAGATCCCAAACGCGGACGGTTTGATCGTCGCCGCCGGAGAGCAGGTAATTGCCATCGGGGCTGAAGGCGACAGTGTTGATCCGCTCTTGGTGGCCGTCGAGCGTAAAGACTTCGGTCTCGGTGGCCAAGTCCCAGACGTGGACGTGATCGGTCAGGCCGGCGCCGACGAGGAACCGCCCCTGCGGATCGAAGGCGAGTGCGTACACCCCCGTATCGAAGGTCGCCAGTTTCTCTTTGGTGGTCAAATCCCAAATGCAGACGGCACCGTCGCGTTCGCCGGTCGAAAGTACATCGGCGCCGCCTACGGCGACGCGGTTACCATCCGGGTGAACCGCCACCGTTTCGAGTGTGCAGCCGTCGGCGGCTTCGATTAAGATCAATTCCGCTTCGGTGCCTTCGGGCTTCCAAATCCACGCCAGACCATCGGCCGGGCTGGTTTGAACGAGGAACTTCCCACCGGGGGCGAAAGCGAGCGCCCCGACCGGCGGTTTGGTCGCTTCGAGGAATTTCGGGGCCGGCGCCGGTTGCGTGAGGTCGTAGAGGCGCGTGCGATGGTCGGTTCCACCGACGGCGAGCCAGCGGCCCGTATCGCTGGCGGCGACCGAGAAGGCCGGGCCATCGTGGCTCGGAGCGACTTCGTCGCCGGTCGCCAGCGCCCACACCCGCAAAGTAGGGCCGCCGGTGCTCGCCAGTAGGGGGTTCGCTCCGGGTACGACCGCCAAGCCGTGTTTGCCCGTCGGGTTCGGCCCGGCGAGGAGTTTGCCTTCGCGGGTGTCCCACAAGTGGATGACCCGGTCGGCTCCGGCCGAGGCGAGTATCGTGCCGTCGCGGTTGAATGCCAGCGACCGAACTTCCCCGGCATGGCCCCTCAGGGCGTGCCGGACTTTGCCGCTGGCCGCACTCGACCACAGATAAACGTCGTTTTCGGAATCGGCCGTCGCGAGGAGTTTGCCATCGATACTGAAGGTCGCGCACAACACTTGATCGGCGTGGCTATTCAAAAGCATCTCCGGTTCGGCGCTCACGCCGGGCCGCCAGACGCGGGCCGAGGTATCCCAGCCAGCCGAGACGAGCAAGCTGCCGTCGGGGGACCACGTCAGCGCTGGGATGCGGTCGGTATGGCTCTTGAGCGTCGCCAGCAATTTGTGGGTTTCCGCGTTCCATACCTGGACGACGCGGTCTTCCCCGGCCGTGGCGATACGGTCGCCCTGCGCCGAAAATTGAATCGCCGAGACGGCGTCGGCATGGGCCGGGATTTCGCCGACTTGCCGTTGGGTGCGGACATCCCAGAGCCGGACGAAACCGTCGTCGTGCCCGCAGGCGACGGTGCCACCGTCCGAGCTGAAAGCGAGCGCCGAGACCCAACCCGGTTGCGGAATCCGGGACAACAGTTGCCCTTCGGCCGTATTCCAAATCAGCAGGTCATCGTTACCGCTGGCGAGCAAGTCGGCCCCGCTACTGAAGCACCAAAGTGTTTCGAGATCGCTGAGGAACGACCGTTTCAGCGATCGCCCTTGGGCCGACCATTGCCGGAGCAGGCCCGCTTCGTCAACGGACCAAATCGTCCCGTCCGCGGCGAACGCCACCGCAGCGATATCGCCTTCGGTGTGGAACTTCGGTTCGCCGAAGGTTTTCGCGATGAGCGGGCTGGCCCGGAAGGTTTCGTCGTCCATCTCAACCGCCAGGGTGCGGGTCGGGGTCATGCCGGATTCGCTCCGAATAGGGAAAGTCGCAAGTTTAACAACTGTAGAACATCCTTCGCGGCCCGGTGAGAAAATTCCGAGTAACTCGTGAATTCTTCCCGACAAGAATCAGGCCGGACAGGAACAGTTGCCACAGAGCACGCAGAGGAATTTAGAGAACGGATACCGATCCAGCGATTATTGTCTGTTCTCTCTGTGTACTCTGTGGCTACCCGATCAACAATATTCTTGCCGGGGCCTGAAAATCGGGGTGAACCTTGTCAGCCGAGTTCGATTTCATTAGCTGGTTGCGTGCCAGAAGCGCCGAATCGCCGGGCGTCACGGTAGGTCCCGGGGACGATTGCGCCGTGTTGATGCCGACAACCGGAAAACTCCTGGTCACCACCGATGTCCTCACCCAAGGCATCGATTTTCTATTGGATCAAGCCAGCCCCCGGCAAATCGGCCGGAAGGCGATGGCTGTGAACCTCAGTGACATCGCCGCGATGGGCGGCCGGGCCACAGCGGCACTCGTCGGTTTGGTGCTCCCGCAGTCGCCATCGATTGCGGAGTTCGCCCGCGAACTATACCTCGGTTTAGAAGAAATGGCCGGGGAATTCGGCATACCCATCGTCGGTGGGGACACCAATTCGTGGCCCGGCGGATTGGTCGTGTCCGTCACGGTATTGGGCGAAAGGGCCGGGGCACCGCTATTGCGCTCCGGGGCCAAACTCGGCGATGCAATCTTCATCACCGGCCCCTGCGGTGGCAGTATCCTCGGCCGGCATTTGAACGCCCGGCCGCGACTGAACGAGATCGAGCAACTCATCGGATCGGCGACGTTGAATTCCTGCATCGATATCAGCGATGGTCTGACCGCCGATCTCGGGCACATCCTCGACGCTAGCGGATGCGGGGCGATGCTCGACGCGGACGCGATCCCCATCCATCCGGATGCCCAATTGTTGGCTCGACAATCCGGCACATCGCCGCTGCACCACGCCCTGACTGACGGCGAAGATTTTGAATTGATCTTCACGACATCGGAAGCAGAGGCTGTCAAACTCATCAATGTTCCGCATGCGATCCGCATCGGCACTATCGTCGAATCCGGCCTGTGGCTCCGCGATTCCACCGGCGTGACACCACTGCAACCGCAAGGCTGGACGCACGACTTCACCCGCCCCAACCACGGCCAATAAACTAATGGCACTCGCCAATGAACGCCGTTTTCCGGAACCCGCCATGCCCGAATTCGCCCCCGTCGATGATCAACTCGCCATCCTGCTGAGGGGTGCGGCGCAGGTCGAAACCGTCGCCGAGTTGAAACAGAAACTCGAGAAGAGCCGGGCCACCGGCAAACCGCTGCGGGTGAAGTACGGCATCGACCCCACCGGCTTCGATGTGCACCTCGGGCACACCGTGCCGCTGCGGAAGCTCCGGCAATTCCAAGAACTCGGCCACACGGCGGTGCTCATCATCGGCACGGCCACAGCGCAAGTCGGCGACCCTTCGGGTCGGGATTCGTCGCGGGATGGACTGACCGAAGAGCAGATCGCCAAGAATGCCGAAAGCTACCTCGTACAGATTGCGAAAGTCGTCGACATCGAGAAGGCCGAAATTCGGCCGAACCGCGATTGGTTCGGCAAATTCGGCTTCAACGAGATGCTGCGACTGCTGGCGAAAACGACGGTGCAGCAGATACTGGCGCGGGAAGACTTCGCCAACCGCGTGAAGTCCGGCACGCCCATCTACTTGCTCGAGTGCCTGTACCCGCTGATGCAGGGCTGGGACAGCGTCGAAATCCGGGCCGACGTCGAACTCGGAGGCACTGAGCAGCTGTTCAATCTGATGGTCGGCCGCGATCTGCAAAAGGACGCCGGGCAAGCGCCGCAGGTACCGATGACGCTGCCGATCTTGCGCGGCCTCGACGGCGAAAAGAAGATGGGCAAGAGTTTGGGGAACTACATCGGCGTCGGTGAGCCTCCGATGAACCAGTTCGGCAAGACGATGCGTATCCCGGACGGCTTAATGCGCGAATGGTTCACACTGCTAACCGATTTGAGCGAAGGCGAAATCGCGGCGATCCTCGTCGGCAAACCGAACCAAGCGAAGAAGCGTCTGGGCGCCGAGATCGTGAAGTGGTTCCACGGCGACGCCGGGGCCGAGGCGGTGCTCGCCGATTGGAAAAAACAATTCGAAGAGCAGGGCGACCCGGAGAATATTCCGGAGGTGACCATCCCCGCCGCCGACGTTGTGGACGGGCAAATCGGCGTGTTGAAATTGATCATGCTCGCGGGATTGGCCAAGAGCAACAGCGAAGCCCGCAAGAAGGTCGAAGAAGGCGCCTTCAACTACGGCCCGGATCGCACCAAACCCAGCGATTTCAAGGCGATGGTGCCCTTCGCCGATGGCTTGGTCATCCGTTTGGGACGAAAGATTTTACGAGTCGGCGTGAAATGAGTGCTTACTTCTTCACTTTCATCGATTCATCATCGGTAACGAGCTTCATCGCTTTGCCGTCGGCTTTCACCGCGAAGGTCGCATCGTCTTTGGCCCAAGCCATTTTGTCGCGGGTCAGCGGGTTGTCGGGTTTGTCCGAATCGTAGATGACGATGTTCTTGCTGCCGGCGAGCAATTGGAATTCGCGGTAAGTTTCGCCCGGTTGCAGCTTGATACTTTTGCCCCGGATCGGCTTGTTCAAAGGCCCGCCGACGTCCTGGATGACGATGACTTGCTTGGTATCGTTCTTGACGGTGATCCAGCCGGCGCAAGCCGACTCGGCGAGGCCGAAACCGCCGGCGAGGGCGAGCAGCGCAATCCAAACTTTCTTGGAAATCACCATGGTGCACCGGGGCTGAATGCGGACACGAGGGGCATTCGTACCCAGTCAACGGTGGAAATGGGGAAACTTGCGCCGTTGAGGCCTCGTCGGCGCAAGTCTAAGGATTAAAGAGAATTGCGCCCGAAGTCGGCAGAGTGGCTTGCGATGGTGAGTCTTTTTGCGGGTTTCCCCCCACCCTGTCGCAAAAAGACCGTCCATTGATGTAGAGTCGATGCGGAATGACGACTTGCGATTCATCGACTCAGTTTGTCCGCACCCGCCACCGGAGTTTGGCCCACCGTCGCCATGGCCAGCTTCAGGAAGTCGGTCACCAATTTTTGAACTTGCGCATCGACTGCCGCGCAATTCTTCGCCCACGCTTCCTCGCCACGGCCGGGGACGAATGCGGCCGAGCTGACTTCGATGTAGGCCTTCGCCTTTGGCTCGGTGCCACTCGGCCTCAGGCAGACTTTCGCTTCGATGCCCTCGGCCGCGAGGCGGAAAATCAGGAAGTTTCGCGCGGCTTTGTCGGTGTCCCCTTTGTACGGCCCCATCTTCCCGGCTTCGTTGCGCAAGTCTTCAAAACCCACAACCGGCAACCCCGCGATGTTCGTGGGCGGGTTGTTCCGCAAGGCGTCGAGCATCTTCGCCATATCCTGTTTACCTTCGAGCCCGGTCATCACGATGTTCATCAACTCGTTGCGGTAATAGCCGAACTGCCGGCTGAGGTCATCGAGCAGTTCCGGGATCGTCCGCTTCTGGCGCTTGAGGTGCAGGGCCAACTCGGCCATCAGCACGGCGGCGCACGCCGAGTCTTTGTCGCGCAAGTCGGCGGTGGCGAGGATGCCGTGGCTCTCCTCGGTGGCGATCACGAAGTCGGCCGGCGTGCCGGACACATCGCCGAATTGGCCGGTCGATTCCAACTGCCACAACACGTCCGCGTGGTATTTGAACCCGACGAGAAGATCGTTGACGATTTGCGAACCGAACTGCCGGGCGATGCGGGTGATTTGGCCGGTGGTCACTTCGGTCGTGATGACGATGGGCGACGCGGGCATATCCCCGGCGGCGGAAAGCCGGCCGAGTTTGAAGTACGTCAGCAGCGCCGCGATTTCTTGACCCGTCAAGAACCGGTATTCGCCGCGGCCGTCGGCCGAGGTGCAGGCCATGCCGCCAATGCGGTCGGCGTCTGGATCGGTGGCGATGATCAGATCCGCCCCGGTGTCGATCGCCACTTTCTCGGCACGATCGAGGCACTCGCGGACCTCGGGGTTCGGCGACTTCGTGACGTTCGGGAATTGGCCGTCCGGTTCGTTCTGCTCCTTCACGAGCGTCAGTTTGAACCCGGCCGCGATGAGAGTCTCGCCGGCACAACCGCCGCCGACACCGTGCAGCGGCGTGTAGACGATGCGGAGTTCGTCGTGCTTCGGCGGGGCGATCAGGCTCGTCTTCCGGCAGAGGTCGATGTAAGCATCGTGCGGGGCGTCATCGAGGAAATGCACCTTGCCGCTCTTCACCGCGTCGGCCCACGGCAGGTGCTTGATCGCCGTGACTTTATCGACTAGTTCGCTCATGATCTGATCTTCGGGCGGCACCGGCTGGGCACCGCGCTCGTCGTAGAATTTGCTGCCGTTGTCGTCGGGTGGGTTGTGGCTGGCGGTCATGTTCAGCCCGCCTTGGGCACCCAAATGGCGGATGCTGAAACTGAGTTCGGGCGTCGAAACGTACCGCTTCGTATCCGGCGGCAGGATGTGCGAATGGATGCCGTTGGCGGCGTAGACTCCGGCCGCATATTCGCAGAAATTGCGGCTTGTGAGCGTGAGCACCGGGTTCGGTAGGGCGGGGTTATAGAAGCCGCGTTTGTCCATGAATTTGCGTACGTCGTAGGCGAGCACGACGCCGAGCTTCGGGTGGCCGGGGAATTTTTGCTTCAAGTATTCGGAATGACCTTGGAGGCTCGCGCCGAGGGTCCAGAGGTTCATCCGGTTCGGCCCGATGCCGACGGGACCGCGGCAGCCGCCGGTGCCGAACGGGAGGATCTGGTAGAAGGAATCGAGCAGGAACGACCACTTTTTCTGGGCGATGAGCCATTCGAGCTGCGGGACGTAGGCCGCGTATTCCGGCCCCGTGAGCCACGCGTTGAGGTACTGCGTCGCTTTGGCTG
>Ga0105047_10015786_pt1 | contig 11882 bp, 6 predicted proteins | sample MAT04_FD_78384 | JGI IMG/M metagenome (GOLD analysis project Ga0105047, IMG submission 78384) | Freshwater microbial communities from Lake Fryxell liftoff mats and glacier meltwater in Antarctica - MAT-04 (megahit assembly) | ecosystem: Environmental > Aquatic > Freshwater > Ice > Liftoff... | reverse complement strand
CCCGCCGAGGCATCTGCCGACGCCGACACCCCCGCCGAGGCATCTGCCGACGCCGACACCCCCGCCGAGGCATCTGCCGACGCCGACACCCCCGCCGAGGCATCTGCCGGCGACGAACCTCAGGAGAGCTGAACCATGTCCACCAAGGAAGACATCCTCGACGCCATCGCCAGCATGAGTGTGCTCGAGCTGAGCGAACTGCTCAAGGAATTCGAAGAGAAGTTCGGCGTCAGCGCGGCTGCCCCGGTGGCCGTCGCCGCCGCGGCCCCCGCCGGTGGTGGCGGTGCCGCCGCCGACGAAGAGGAGAAGGACGAGTTCGACGTCGTCCTCACCGCCGCCGGCGACAAGAAGATTCAGGTCATCAAGGAGGTGCGCTCGCTCACCAACCTCGGTCTCAAGGAGGCCAAGGACCTGGTGGACGGCGCCCCCAAGACCGTCATCGAGAAGGCCACCAAGGAAGACGCCGAGAAGGCCAAGGAGGCCCTCGAGGCCGCCGGCGGTTCCGTCGAACTGAAGTAGTCGAACAACCGCGTTCACCGATGGCCCACCCGACCAGGTGGGCCATCGGTCGTTTTCGGCACGGGTCCTTGACGTTTTCGACCAGAAGGGCTTAGGGTTCGCCCCAACTCGACCGGGGCAGAAGTGGATGATCCCCCGAGTGAGCGCCCGGAATCGTTTCGACGAATCTCCCGGGTTGCTCTTCGTGGCGCGTGCCCTCTATGCTGACGTGTTGCCGTGCTCGCCCGTTGCGCCGCTGCCGCTGTCACTGACGATTTCGTCCTGACGTCGCCGCGCCTGCGAGGCCGGTTCGGTCCACGCCCGCCCTACCGGGGAGTCTTCCTTGCCTGCTCGCTCGTCCGTCCGGGAACGCTATTCGTTCGCCAACCTCGATGAGGTTCTCGCCCTTCCCGATCTGATCGCCATCCAGAGGGAGAGCTTCGAGTGGTTCCTGCACCAGGGCCTCGCCGAGACCTTCCGCGACATCAGCCCGATCAAGGACTTCACCGAGACCCTCCAACTCGAGTTGGAGTTCGATCCCGAGGACGAGGACCTGCGTCCCCCGCCGAAGTTCTCGGTGGAGGAGTGCAAGGAGAAGGACATGACCTTCTCCGCCCCGATCTTCGTGCGGGCCCGGTTCATGAACGCCAGCACCGGCGAGATCAAGGAGCAGACGGTGTTCATGGGGGACTTCCCCATGATGACCGACAAGGGCACGTTCGTGATCAACGGCACCGAGCGGGTCGTCGTGTCGCAGCTCGTGCGTTCACCCGGTGTCATCTTCCAGCCCGGTGAGCGCTACCGCCTGCGCAACCTGAGCAAGCATCAGCTCGTCACCGGCACCATTCACCCTTACCGCGGCGAGTGGATCGAGTTCGACGTCGAGCAGAAGCCGGGCAAGGACGTCACGGCCGGGGCCCGGGTGGCCCGCAAGCGTCGCCTCAGCCTCTTCGTGCTCCTTCGGGCCCTCGGCTACGACGAGGAGAACTACCCGGGCTTCCTCGATCGCTTCGTGCGCCACTTCGACTTCCTCGAGGGGCAGTGGGAGAAGGACCGCGAGCTGGCGCCCACGCAGGACGAGGCCCTCGTCGAGATCTACAAGCGGGCCCGCCCCGGCGAGCCTCCGTCAGTCGAGTCGGCCAAGGCCTACTTCCGCAACGCCTTCTTCGAGAACCGGCGCTACGACCTGTCCCGGGTCGGGCGCTACAAGCTCAACCGCAAGCTCGGCCCGGAGCTCGACCGCCTCGAGGAGCTCTTCGGCATCCAGCTCGAGAAGCCCGAGCTCGACCAGCCGGTGCTCATGCCGGCCGAGGTGCTGGCCGCCACCACGTACCTGCTCAACCTGGTGAACGCCGAGCCCGGCTACCGCCTCGACGACCAGGACCACTTCGCCAACCGCCGCATCCGGTCGGTGGGGGAGCTCATCCAGAACCAGGTGCGCATCGGTCTGTCGCGCATGGAGCGGGTCGTCCGCGAGCGCATGACCACCCAGGACGTCGAGGCCATCACGCCCCAGACGCTCATCAACATCCGCCCCGTGGTGGCCGCGATCAAGGAGTTCTTCGGCACCTCCCAGCTGTCGCAGTTCATGGACCAGGTGAACCCGCTGTCAGGGCTCACCCACCGCCGCCGCCTGTCGGCGCTCGGCCCTGGGGGCCTGTCGCGCGAGCGCGCCGGCTTCGAGGTCCGCGACGTCCACTTCAGCCACTACGGCCGGATGTGCCCCATCGAGACCCCCGAGGGCCCGAACATCGGCCTGATCGGCGCCCTGGCCACCTTCGCCCGGGTCAACGAGTTCGGGTTCATCGAGTCGCCGTACCGCAAGGTCATCGACGGTCGGGTGACCGACGAGATCGTGTACCTGGCGGCCGACGAGGAGGAGGAGTACGTGGTCGCCCAGGCCAACGCCCCCCTCAACCCCGACGGCACCTTCCGGGCCGACCGTGTGCTCGTCCGTCGCTCCCCGCAGGCCGCCACCCTCGGCGACCTGAAGCTGCAGCTCGAGCGCGACGTCTTCTTCGGTGCCACCACCGAGATCTCTTCGGTGTCGCCGAAGGAGGTCCAGATGATGGACGTCTCCCCCAAGCAGATCGTCTCGGTGGCCACCGCCCTCATCCCGTTCCTCGAGCACGACGATGCCAACCGGGCCCTGATGGGCGCCAACATGCAGCGTCAGGCCGTCCCGTTGCTGCGGGCCGAGGCGCCTTACATCGGCACCGGTATCGAGTCCCGGGCCGCCCGCGACGCCGCCGACATGATCATCGCCGAGGACGACGGTGTCGTCAGCGAAGTCGACGGCAACATCATCGTGGCCGAGTACAAGTCGAAGGGCCGCAAGGTCTACCGCCTCCTGAAGTTCGAGCGTTCGAACCAGGACACCTGCATCAACCAGAAGCCCATCGTCGTCGAGGGCCAGAAAGTCGCCAAGGGCGACATCCTCGCTCACGGGCCCTCCACCGACAACGGCGAGCTCGCCCTCGGCAAGAACCTCGTCGTGGCCTTCATGCCGTGGGAGGGCTACAACTTCGAGGACGCCATCATCCTCTCCGAGCGCCTGGTGAAGGACGACGTGCTCACGTCGATCCACATCCACGAGCACGAGATCGACGCCCGCGACACCAAGCTCGGGCCCGAGGAGATCACCCGCGACATCCCGAACCTGTCCGAGGAGATCCTCGCCGACCTCGACGACCGCGGCATCATCCGCGTTGGTGCCGAGGTCGGTCCGGGCGACGTGCTCGTCGGCAAGGTCACCCCGAAGGGCGAGACCGAGCTCACCCCCGAGGAGCGCCTGCTGCGGGCCATCTTCGGCGAGAAGGCCCGCGAGGTGCGTGACACCTCTCTCAAGGTCCCCCACGGTGAGACCGGCAAGGTCATCGACGTCAAGGTCTTCAGCCGTGACGAGAGCCACGAGCTGCCGCCGGGTGTCAACCAGTTGGTGCGGGTCTACGTGGGCCAGAAGCGCAAGATCAGCGTGGGCGACAAGCTGGCCGGCCGCCACGGCAACAAGGGCGTGATCTCCAAGATCCTGCCCATCGAGGACATGCCCTTCATGGCCGACGGCACTCCCGTCGACATCATCCTCAACCCGTTGGGTGTGCCCAGCCGCATGAACGTCGGGCAGGTCCTCGAGGCCCACCTCGGCTACGCCGCCCGCTACGGATGGAAGCTCGACGGCACCACGGTGGGCATCGAGGCCACCCGGGGCACCGAGAGCAAGACCCGGCCCACCACGTCGCCGGCCACGCTCATCGCCACCCCCGTGTTCGACGGGGCCCACTGGGATGAGCTGGAGGGAGCGGGCAAGCACCCGACCATCCAGAAGATCTTCCAGAACCTCCAGCCCGAGGCCACCGACGCCCGCTACGGCGACAACGGCCGCCTCATGCAGGACAACGGCAAGACCACCCTGTACAACGGCCGCACCGGCGAGGCCTACGACAATCCGATCACCGTGGGCGTCGTCTACATCCTGAAGCTGGCCCACCTCGTGGACGACAAGATCCACGCCCGGTCGACCGGCCCATACTCGATGATCACGCAGCAGCCGCTGGGCGGGAAGGCCCAGTTCGGCGGCCAGCGCTTCGGCGAGATGGAGGTGTGGGCCCTCGAGGCCTACGGCGCCGCCTACTGCCTGCAGGAACTGCTCACCATCAAGTCCGACGACGTGCTCGGCCGGGTCAAGGTCTACGAGGCCATCGTCAAGGGCGAGAACATCCCCGAGCCGGGCATCCCCGAGAGCTTCAAGGTGCTCATCAAGGAGATGCAGGCCCTGTGCCTCAACGTCGAGGTCCTCTCCACCACCGGTGAAGAGATCGAGATGCGTGAGCTCGACGAAGACATCTTCCGCACCGCCGAGGAGCTCGGCATCGACATCTCGCGCCCCGAACGGGGCAGCGACGAAGAAGATGCCCGCCGCCAGGCCGAGAGGAGCTGAGGGAATGCCCATGCTCGACGTCAACAACTTCGATCAGCTGCGCATCGGATTGGCCACCGCCGATTCGATCCGTACGTGGTCCAACGGCGAGGTGAAGAAGCCCGAGACCATCAACTACCGCACGCTCAAGCCGGAGAAGGACGGGCTCTTCTGCGAGAAGATCTTCGGTCCCACCAAGGACTGGGAGTGCTACTGCGGGAAGTACAAGCGGGTGCGCTTCAAGGGCATCATCTGCGAGCGCTGTGGGGTGGAGGTCACCCGGTCCAAGGTGCGTCGTGAGCGCATGGGCCACATCGAGCTCGCCGCACCGGTCGTGCACATCTGGTACCTCCGCGGCACCCGTTCGTGGCTGGCCTACCTGCTCATGGGCACCGAGGCCCGTGAGGAGTTGAAGGCCAAGCAGCTCGAGAAGGTCATCTACTTCGCCGCCAACCTGGTCACCTGGGTCGACGACGATCGCCGTCACGAGGAACTGGCCAACCTCGAGGCCGAGATGCTCGCCGAGCGCGACGTCATCGAACAGGAACGAGAGGTCGAGCTGGCCAAGCGCTTCGAGGCCCTCGAGACCGAGCTCGCGGAGCTCGAAGCCGGAGGCGCCAAGGACTCCGACGTGAAGGCCCGCCAGCGGGCCAGCGAGAAGGACCTCCAGTCGATCCGCGAGCGCTACGAGATGGAGCTCGACCTCGTCACGCGGGCCTTCGAGGAGTTCAAGGACCTCTTCCCACGCAAGATCATCGAAGACGAGATGCTGTGGCGCGAGCTGCAGGATCGCTACGGCGACTACTTCGAGGGGGGAATGGGTGCCGACGCCATCGCCCGACTCATCGACCGCATCGACCTCGATGCCGACGAGATCACCCTGCGCACCCAGATCGACCCGCCCGAGGGGCAGAAGCCCCTGTCGGCCCAGCGCAAGCAGAAGGCCATCAAGCGGCTGAAGATCGTCGCGGCCTTCAACCGCCGTGACGACCACGGCCGGCGGGTCAACGACCCCCGCGCCATGATCCTCGACGTCGTCCCGGTCATCCCGCCGGAGCTGCGCCCGATGGTGCAGCTCGACGGCGGTCGCTTTGCCACCTCCGACCTCAACGACCTCTACCGCCGGGTCATCAACCGGAACAACCGGCTCAAGCGTCTTCTCGATCTCGGCGCCCCCGAGATCATCGTGAACAACGAGAAGCGCATGCTGCAGGAGGCCGTCGATGCCCTGTTCGACAACGGCCGCCGCGGCCGTCCGGTCACGGGCCCGGGCAACCGTCCGCTCAAGTCGCTGTCCGACATGCTCAAGGGCAAGCAGGGCCGGTTCCGCCAGAACCTGCTCGGAAAGCGCGTCGACTACTCGGGCCGTTCGGTCATCGTGGTCGGCCCCACCCTGAAGCTGCACCAGTGCGGGCTGCCCAAGCTCATGGCCCTCGAGCTCTTCAAGCCGTTCGTCATGAAGAAGCTCGTCGATGACGAGCTGGCCCAGAACATCAAGTCGGCCAAGCGCATGGTCGAGCGCCGCCGTCCCCAGGTGTGGGATGTGCTCGAGGAGGTCATCAAGGAGCATCCGGTGCTGCTGAACCGGGCCCCCACGCTGCACCGCCTCGGCATCCAGGCCTTCGAGCCGGTGTTGGTCGAGGGCAAGGCCATCCAGATCCATCCGTTGGTCTGCCACGCTTTCAACGCCGACTTCGACGGCGACCAGATGGCGGTGCACCTTCCGCTGTCGGCCGAAGCCCAGGCCGAGGCCCGGGTGCTGATGCTGTCGGCCAACAACATCTTGTCGCCCGCCGATGGTCGACCTCTGGTGACGCCCACCCAGGACCTCATCATCGGGGCCTACTACCTCACCGAGCAGCTCGACGACGTGGCCGGCACCGGCCGGGTGTTTCGCCGGCTCGAGGAGCTGGAGCGGGCCTACGAGAGCGGCGCCCTCGAACTGCACGCCTCCATCGAGATGCGCACGCCCGAGCACGTGACCGGCGAGGCGGACGGCCGCCCCGTCTACCGCGAGACCACACCCGGCCGGGTGTTCTTCAACACCTCGCTGCCCGACGGCTTCGAGTTCCAGAACGTCCGTGTCGACAAGAAGGCCATGGGTCGCATCGTCGACGAGTTGGCCCACAACTACGACAAGGCCGAGGTGGCCGGGTCGCTCGACCGGATGAAGGACCTCTGCTACCGCTTCGCCTCCAAGTCGGGGCTCACCATCTCCATCGAGGACGTCAAGACCCCGCCGGAGAAGCAGGACATCCTCGACAAGCACGAGAAGGAAGCCGACAAGGTCGAGATTCAGTTCCGACGCGGCATCATCACCGACGGCGAGCGTCGCCAGAAGGAAGTCGAGATCTGGACCACCGCCACCGACGAGGTGAAGGTGAAGATGGAGGCGGCGCTCAAGGCCACCAAGTTCAACCCCATCGAGATGATGGTGGGTTCCGGTGCTCGCGGCAACATGATGCAGGTGCGTCAGATCGCCGGGATGCGCGGTCTCGTGGCCAACCCTCGCGGCGACATGATCCCTCGTCCGATCAAGTCCAACTTCCGTGAGGGCCTGTCGATGCTCGAGTACTTCATCGCCACGCCGGGCGCCCGGAAGGGTCTGGTCGACACCGCCCTGCGCACCGCCGACTCCGGCTATCTCACCCGCCGGCTCGTCGACGTGGCCCAGGAACTGATCATCAACGAGGAGGACCCGTTCGCCTCCGGTGGCCCGGTGCGCGGCATCTGGCTCGAGGACATCGGTCCCGATCGTCCCGGTCAGCGGGCCTGGCTCGAGACCCGGCTGTACAGCCGCACCCTCGCTGACGACGTGGAGTTGTCCGACGGCACCGTGATGCCCCGGGGCACCCTCGTCGGTGACGACGAGATGGCCACGCTCCGCGACGATCCGAAGGTCACCCGGGTGCGGGTGCTGTCGCCGCTCACCGATGATTCCGAGCGGGGCATCTCTGCGGCCTCGTACGGTCTGTCCTTGGCCACGGGCGAGCTCATCGAGGTGGGCGAGGCGGTCGGCGTCATCGCCGCTCAGTCCATCGGTGAGCCGGGCACGCAGCTCACGATGCGGACCTTCCACACCGGTGGTGTGGCCGGGGCCGGTGGCGACATCGCCGGCGGTCTTCCCCGTGTGGTCGAGCTGTTCGAGGCCCGCAGCCCGAAGGGCAAGGCCACACTCTCGAGGACCTCCGGCGTGGTCCGCATCGCCGAGGACGAAGGGAAGGGCCGGGTCATCACCGTCGTCGCCGACGACGGTACCGAGGAGGCGACCACGGTGCCGAGCCTGTCCCGCCTCGAGATCACCGACGGCCAGGAGATCCGAGCCGGCGACCCGATCGTCGATGGTCCGCGCGATCCCAAGGAGCTCCTCGAGATCAAGGGGATCCAGGAGACCCAGCAGTACCTGGTGATCGAGGTGCAGAAGGTGTACCGCGACCAGGGCGTGCCGATCCACGACAAACACATCGAGCTCATCGTGCGCCAGATGACGCGCAAGATCGCCGTGCAGGAACCTGGCGAGTCCGACTTCCTGCCCGGTGAGCGCGTCGACCAGAAGGTGTACCGAGACGTGAACCGGGGATTGGTGCTCGAAGGCCAGACGCCGGCCGAGGGCCGCCCGGAGATGATGGGAATCACCAAGGCTTCGTTGTCGACCGACTCGTGGTTGTCGGCGGCGTCGTTCCAGGAGACCACCCGTGTGCTCACCGAGGCCGCCATCGAGTCGCGGAGCGACTCGCTGATCGGGCTCAAGGAGAACATCATCATCGGCAAGCTGATCCCGGCCGGCACGGGTATGCCCGTCTACCGCGACATCACGGCCTCGGCTCCGGACTACCAGCCGATGGAGTTCTACTCCTCGGCGCCCGACGACGAAGCCGACATCGCCGAGTGGCTGGCCAGCCGCAGCGGTGCCGACGCCGCCGACCTGGTCGCCGGCCAGGGCGACATGGCGGCGATGGGCGACGAGATTCCCGACGCCCAGGTCATCGATCTGGTCCGGGGCGGGGAGTCCGCCGGCTGATCCCACGGTGGTGGCCCGATCGGGCCCCCACTCCCGGGGCCCGGCGTCTTGCCGGAATCCCCGCTGTCCCCCTAGCATTGCCCTCCGGCTCTGGCGCCGATCTGCGCGCCGACCATGAACTCCACCGCTTCCGCGCCGACCAGGTCGTTGCCGGACGCGCCGAAGCAGTCGTAACGAACGCCAGAAAGGTCCGTCGTGCCCACGATTCAGCAGCTGGTCCGCAAGGGGCGCCAGTCGAAGCCCGCCAAGGCCAAGACGCCCGCGCTCAAGGGCGCCCCCCAGCGTCGAGGCGTGTGCACCCGGGTGTACACCACCACTCCCAAGAAGCCGAACTCGGCCCTGCGCAAGGTCGCCCGTGTGCGCCTCACCAGCGGTGTCGAAGTCACCGCCTACATCCCCGGCGAAGGCCACAACCTCCAAGAGCACTCCATCGTGCTCGTGCGCGGCGGTCGTGTGAAGGACCTCCCGGGTGTTCGGTACAAGATCATCCGGGGCACGCTCGACACCTCGGGCGTGCGTGACCGCAAGCAGGCCCGTAGTCGCTACGGCGCCAAGAAGGAGAGCTGACGTGCCCCGCAAGGGTCCCGCCCCCCGCCGTGAACTGATGCCGGACCCGATCTACCGGTCGGTCGTCGTCACCCAACTCGTCAACAAGGTCCTCCAGCGAGGCAAGCGCTCCACCGCCGAGAAGATCGTGTACGACGCGCTGACCATCATCGAGGAGAAGAGCGGCGCCGAACCGATCGCCACGCTGAAGCGGGCCGTCGACGGCGTCAAGCCCCAGCTCGAGGTGCGCAGCCGCCGGGTTGGTGGCGCCACCTACCAGGTGCCCGTGGAGGTCCGTCCCCGTCGGTCCAACACCCTTGCCATCCGCTGGATCGTCGGCTACTCCCGTCAGCGCCGCGAGCGCACGATGGCCGAGCGTCTCGCCAACGAACTGCTCGACGCCAGCAACGGCGTCGGCGCGGCCGTGAAGCGTCGCGAGGACATCCACAAGATGGCCGACTCCAACAAGGCTTTCGCCCACTACCGCTGGTAGTTCTGTCGGCTCACTGCCGAGGCATCGCTGTGTCCCCACCGCCGATTCGGCGGTGTGACCCCGCGAAGCGCCGCCAGCCGTCCCTCCCACTCCGACGCCCGCCGCACCAACGACACAGGAACGAAGACGACGATGGCCGCCCGCAGCTTCTCCCTCGAGCGCACCCGCAACATCGGCATCATGGCTCACATCGATGCCGGCAAGACGACCACCACCGAACGGATCCTGTACTACACCGGCAAGAACTACAAGATCGGTGAGGTTCACGACGGCGGCGCCACCATGGACTGGATGGTGCAGGAGCAAGAGCGCGGCATCACCATCACCTCCGCCGCCACCACCTGTCACTGGAACGACCACCAGATCAACATCATCGACACCCCCGGTCACGTCGACTTCACCGTCGAGGTCGAGCGTTCCCTGCGGGTGCTCGACGGCGCCGTCGCCGTGTTCGACGGTGTCGCCGGTGTGGAGCCCCAGACCGAGACGGTGTGGCGACAGGCCAACAAGTACAACGTGCCCCGCCTGTGCTTCGTGAACAAGATGGATCGTCTCGGCGCCGACTTCTATCGGGTGCTCGACACGATCAAGGATCGTCTCGACTGCACCACCGCCGTCGTTCAGCTCCCGATCGGAGCCGAGGGTCACTACAAGGGCGTCATCGATCTCGTCACCATGGACGCCATCGTCTGGCTCGAAGAGGACCTGGGCGCCAAGTGGGAGGTCCAGGAGATCCCGGCCGACATGCGCGACGACGCCGAGGCCTACCGCGCCGACCTGCTCGAGACCATCGCCAGCGTCGACGAGGACCTCCTCGAGAAGTTCGTGGCCGAGGAGGAGATCGGGGTCGACGAGCTCCGCGCCGCCATCCGCAAGGCCACCCTCGCCGGCGAGGTCGTGCCGATCCTCAACGGCACCGCCTTCAAGAACAAGGGTGTGCAGCCGCTGCTCGACGCGGTGGTCTGGTACCTGCCGTCGCCGGTCGACCTTCCCCCGGTGGCCGGCACCAACATCAAGGGTGACACCGACATCAACCGGGAGCCCTCCGACACCGCCCCGTTCTCGGCGCTGGCCTTCAAGATCATGACCGACCCCCACGTCGGCCGTCTCACCTACTTCCGGGTCTACAGCGGCCACCTCGACAAGGGCGGTCAGGTCCTCAACGCCCGTACCCAGAACAAGGAGCGCATCGGCCGGCTGCTCGAGATGCACGCCAACGACCGCCAGGACCTCGAAGAGGTCTTCACCGGCGACATCGTGGCCGGCATCGGCTTCAAGAACACCAAGACCGGCGACACGCTGTGCGATCCGAGCCATCCGATCGTGCTCGAGGAGCTCGTCTTCCCCGAGCCCGTCATCCACGTCGCCGTCGAGCCCAAGACGAAGCTCGACCAGGACAAGATGTCCAAGGCCCTCTACTCGCTCTCCGAAGAGGACCCCACCTTCCAGGTGCGCACCGACGAGGAGACCGGCGAGACCGTCATCTCCGGCATGGGTGAGCTCCATCTCGAGGTCCTCGTCGACCGCATGCTCCGTGAGTTCAAGGTCGACGCCACGGTCGGTAAGCCCCAGGTGGCCTACCGAGAGACCATCAGCAACAAGGTCGAGAAGTCCACCTACACCCACAAGAAGCAGACGGGTGGGTCGGGTCAGTTCGCCGAGGTCACGATCTCGCTCGAGACCACCGGCCCGGGTGGAGGCTACGAGTTCGTCGATCAGATCAGCGGTGGCCGGATCCCCAAGGAATACATCTCGAGCATCGATGCCGGCATCCAGCAGGCCATGACATCGGGGGTGCTCGCCGGCTACCAGACCGTCGACGTGCGGGCCATCCTCACCGACGGCAAGTACCACGACGTCGACTCCTCGGAGATGGCGTTCAAGATCGCCGGCACCATGGCCTTCAAGGAGGCCGCCCGCAAGGCCAAGCCGATCCTGCTGGAGCCCATCATGAACGTCGAGGTCTCCACCCCCGACGACTTCATGGGCGACGTGATGGGCGATCTGTCGTCTCGCCGAGGCAAGCTCGGCGGCATGGAGCAGCGGGGCAACAGCCAGGTCATTCGCGCCCAGGTGCCCCTGTCGGAGATGTTCGGTTACGCTACTGACCTTCGTTCGCGCACCCAGGGTCGAGCCAACTACACGATGCAGTTCGACTCGTACCAGCAGATGCCGTCGAACGTGCAGGAAGAGATCGTCAGCCGCATTCGCGGCGAGTGAACCCCGGGCCTGCACACAGGCCGTAAACCACCTACCCGACCAAGTCGCCCCGGCACGGAACCACACAGGAGAAACCACGATGGCGCGTGAGAAGTTCGAGCGGACGAAGCCCCATGCGAATGTTGGCACGATGGGTCATATCGATCATGGGAAGACGACGTTGACGGCGGCGATCTCGAAGGTGTTGT
>Ga0105047_10015785_pt1 | contig 11883 bp, 10 predicted proteins | sample MAT04_FD_78384 | JGI IMG/M metagenome (GOLD analysis project Ga0105047, IMG submission 78384) | Freshwater microbial communities from Lake Fryxell liftoff mats and glacier meltwater in Antarctica - MAT-04 (megahit assembly) | ecosystem: Environmental > Aquatic > Freshwater > Ice > Liftoff... | reverse complement strand
TCGACTTCGTTCACTTTTCGTGCCACTCAGCTCGCCGCGCTCAGCCGTTGAAAGGGCTGAAAATCCTCGCCGTCATCGTCTTCCAAGGTCGATGGTCCGGGCGCCGAATCACGGAAGAACCGGCTCGGGCGATGATCATTCACCTGGCTGTTGAGCTTGCGCAGCGCCTCGTCAGCAATCTGCCGCACCCGCTCCCGGCTGATGCCGATCTCGGTGGCAATCTGCTTGAGCGTCAGCGGCTCCTGCCCGTCAAACCCAAACCGCATCCGCAGAATCCGTGCCTCACGCTCGTCGATCGCATCCAGAAGCTGGCGAATCGTCGAGAGCTCATCGCCCTTCACCATCATCTCACTCGGGCACCCGGCGCGATGATCCGTCACCATCTCGGCGAGGCTCATCGAGTCGCCCTGCTCATCCACCGGCGCCTGCGCGGGCGTGCGAATCGCCTTGATGGCCCGCTTGATGATGCGCAGCTTCTTGAGCGGCAACTGCATCTCATCGGCAAGCTCGTGCAGCGAGGGCTGCCGGCCGAGATCGTTCTCGAGTCTGCGCGAGGCGTACTTCCACTTGGCGATGAGTTCAACCATGTACGCCGGGACATGGATCGGCTGCACCGCGTTGATGAGCGCACGCTTGATAGCCTGCTTGATCCACCACGACGCATACGTACTGAACCGCGCGCCCTGCGCCGGGTCAAACCCTTCCACCGCCCGCATCAACCCCACGTTGCCCTCTTCGATCAGGTCCTGAAGGTTCAGCCCGCGGTTGGCATAGTTCTTCGCGATCGACACCACCAGCCGCAGGTTCGCACGGATCATCCGCTCCCGCGCCGCCGGACAGTTGTCGTTAATGATCGCCCACCCGAGCATCTTCTCGTCTTCCGCCGTGAGCAGACCGATTTCGTTGATTTGACGCAGATAGAGCTGCAGTCCTGACTGCAGATCTCCCTGACCTTGATAGCGCGTAGACCGAGCGATCGACACGAGTGGACCCACTTTCTACGAAGCAGTTCGCCGCCTTGCGACAATGCGCCCCAGAACGGGACGTGGGCTTGCCCAAGACGGTACGGAGAGTGTAACGCGTTGGTTGCATCGGTGTATTGCCAATCGCGCTTGAGACCACGCGAATTCCCCGATTGTGCACAGCTTGCCCGCTCGCTTCATCCCCTCTTAACCACTTCTCCATCTCCCCAAACCGCCAAGTTCCGAATAACCTGTAACTGGACGTGATTCCGCTTCGCCTTGCCCTCTAATCCAGCCAGTCGCTGGACCTCTTCGTACACTATTCGTGGTGTGAAGGTGCCCCGCGCATCACCCATCAGGCCCTTGGCGCGCCCGCCAATCTCTCCGCTTCGCGTGTTAACGGACTTTCATGAGCAACGACATCTCTAAAATCCTTCGCGATTGGCTCTACGAGAGCGGCAAGCTCAACGTCCGGCTCATCGAGGGTGACGACGGCGAGCCCCGCATCCAGATGCGCCTCGACCTCGGTCTGCTCCAGATGATGGCCGAAGGCCGCCCTGATGGTCAAAAGCCCCGCGGCTATGACTCGCTCCTCGAGTTCCAGGAAGCACGCCTCGACGAATCCACCGACCAGAACAAAGAGGGCGAGTTTGCCCTCAACGAAGACGACTGCCGCGAACTCCGCGAAGAAGCCGTGCAGTACTACCACCGCTACATGGCCCTCCTCGTCATCGATGATTTCGAGGGCGTGGTCCGCGACACCAGCCGCAACCTCCGCGTGCTCGACCTCTGTGCCAAGCACGCCTCCACCGAGTCCGACCGCCATGCCCTCGAGCCCTTCCGCGCCTACATCACCATGATGCGCGCCCGCGCTCTCGCCAGCCAGGCCCTCAAAGACAACGAGCCCAAGGCCGCCATCCACGCCATCGACGAAGGCCTCGAAGCCCTCCGCAAACACTTCGCCGAGCACGGCGAAGGCACCGGCGAGGGTGGGGGTGCCGTCGGCTACGACCAATCGCAGGAAGTTCAGTTGCTCCGCTCCATGCGCGAAAGCCTCGTCCCCAAACTCCCCGTCAGCCAGAAGGCCGACCTGAAGCGCCGCCTCCAGGAAGCCATCATGGCCGAAAACTACGAACTCGCTGCCATCCTGCGCGACGAAATCAACTCACTCAAAGAGTAACCGGCTGCGAAAGCGTCACCGACTGCGAAAGTGATAGCCTGCAAGCATCAGCGCTCGTCGCAGCCACGGTCTGCAATCGCCGATGCGCATGCATCAATCACCACGCTCCGCCGTTCCGCTCCGCCGCCCGCCCACCCGGCGCTCACTCCCCGCTCGCCTCACCCATCGTCATGTAGTTGGGCGCTTCCTTCGTCAAGCGAATGTTGTGCGGGTGGTTCTCCACCACCGTCGCGGGCGAGATGCGGCAGAACCGCGCATCGCGCTGCATGTCGCCGATCGTCTTGCACCCCAGATAGCCCATCGAAGCCCGCAGCCCGCCCACCATCTGGAACACAAACTCCGCCAGCGTGCCGCGATACGCAACCAGGCCCTCAACACCCTCGGGCACAAACTTGAACTTGCGCTGCTCGCTCTCGGCCACCGGACCGCTGTTCATCTGGCCATACCGGTCCGCGCTGCCCGCCTTCATCGCGCCCTCACTGCCCATGCCGCGATAGCTCTTATACCGCCGCCCCTGCCGGATCACCATCTCGCCGGGTGATTCATCAAGACCCGCAAACATGCTGCCCATCATCACCGCGCCCGCGCCCGCCGCGATCGCCTTGGCAATGTCGCCGCTCTGGCGAATCCCGCCATCGGCAATCACCGTCGCCCCGCCGTTGCCCACTCCCGAAACCGCGTGGATGATCGCCGTGAGCTGCGGCACACCAACTCCGCTCACTATCCGCGTCGTGCAGATTGACCCCGGGCCAATGCCCGCCTTGACAGCATCCGCCCCGGCCTCCACCAGCGCCCGCGCGCCCTCCGCCGTCGCCACGTTGCCCGCGATCACTTCAATATCCCATTTCTGCTTGATCGTCCGCACCGTCCGCAGCACGTTCTCGCTGTGCCCGTGGCTGGTATCCACCACCAGCACATCGGCATCCGCCGCGATGAGCGCCTCGGCCCGCTCATACTGATCAACACCCACCGCCGCGCCGCACCGCAGCCGCCCGCGGCTATCAACACTCGCCCGCGGAAACTGGCTCAGCCGGTCGATGTCGCGCATCGTGATCAGCCCCGCCAGCTTGTAGTTCCCATCCACCAGAATCAGCTTCTCAACCTTGTTCTTGTTGAGAATCACGCTCGCCTCTTCCAGCGTCGTGCCCGGCGCCGCCGTAATCAGGTTCGTGTTCGTCATCACCATCCCGATCGGCGTCTTCTCATCTTCCACGAACTTCAAATCGCGCCGCGTCAGAATCCCCAGCACCTTCCCCTTGGCGGTGCCCCCCTCCGTGATCGGAAAGCCCGACGCCGAATGCCGCTGCATCAACTGACGCGCCTTGCCCACCGGGTCCTCCGGCGAGAGCGTCAGCGGATCAAGAATCACCCCGTTGGCCGAGCGCTTCACCTTGCTCACCTCGCGGGCCTGCACATCAATGGGCAGGTTGCGATGAATGATCCCCAGCCCGCCCTCCTGCGCCAGCGCCACCGCCAAGGCCGACTCCGTCACCGTGTCCATCGGCGCCGACAGCAGCGGAATGTTGAGCGTGATGCGCCGCGTCAATCGCGTCGTCGTATCCGCGTCCGTCGGCACAATGGCCGAATAGCGCGGCAGCAGCAGCACGTCGTCAAACGTGATGCCGTCAAACGCAATCTTGGCAGCAACTGGGTCGGCGGTGGTGGAGGGAGCAGGGCTGGCTGAACTGCCGGTCCGCCCGTTGAGAATCGATGAGGCTTCCATGTCCATTCTTTGAGGGCAGTCGGCGCGAATCAACCCGCGCCAGCGAAGCGTTCGCACCCGTCTCGAATAACCTGCCCCGCAGACGTACAAATGCCGTTCAACATCCGCCAAAAAACGCCGTGATGAAGTCAGCCAGGTCGTCCGGATCAACCCCGCCATCCCCGCTGAAGTCCGCCTGCGAGCACGGCGGAATGCTGAAAAAGCACGCGATGTAGTCTGCCAGATCGTCCGGTGTCAGTTGCGAATCGCCATCAAAGTCTGCCGGGCACAGCGCCCCCGTCCGCAGATTTACCCGAACCGTGCCCGCCGTCGGACCGTTGGTCCGCGCGCCCCAGTCGCGCCCGGCATAAGTCGCGCGAAATGGCGACACCGCCACGTAGTACAGCCCCTCACGCAACACCATCCCGTTTCGACCATCCAGCGGCACCTGCGCCGGCCCGGTCGAGGGCCTTGTCGCCGCTGCCTGCCGGAAGTCGAGTTGCGAAAGCCCGTCGCCATAACTGTCATCGTCAAAGAACGTCGCCGACACCGGGTTGCCCACCGCGTCAAACACCGCCAGCATCGTGTCGATACCGTCAGTGCCGCGCGTGTCAATCGTCAAGAATCGCGTCGGTCGTGAAGGATCAATCGGGCTCGCCAGTTGGAATGTGAGCCACGTCACCCCGGTCGGGTCGAGCGGTAAATTTATCGACGAAGCAGTATTGTCGACCAGCGTTCCTACCCGCTCGCGATCCGTCGGCGGCGTCGCCGCCGGCAAGTTCGTGCACCCCCGCACCGTGTTCGTGCTCACGCGAAACGAAACCGAGTTGGGGTCGTTGAACGCCGACGGAATCACCCCGAAGTTCTCTGCCCCAAACTCTGCCCCCTCGGTCCCGAACGCCAGGTAATATCTGCCGGCCATTTCCAGATTGCCCGAGCGACCATCAAAGTCCGCCGCGCCCAGCGTCCGCGGCCCGCGCCGACTTCCACCAAACGAAAGTTGACCGACCACCCGCTCGAAGCCGCTGAACTGATCCGCCGCCACCAGCGAGCCGTCGGCCCGATACAACCCCACCGCCACCGGCCGGGTCGTATTGCCGTTGATATCGAGCGCCACGTCCAAATACCGCGACGAACCAAATCTCGCCCGGCTCGGCAGGTCAAACGAGAACCAACTCACCCCGTCTTCGGGAATGTTCGCAACCCGCGGCTCAAAGCCAAAGCAGTTCGGCTCGCCCAGAAACACCGCTTCGGGCGGCGGCTCGGGCAGCGGACCGGGCACGTAGTCAACCCCAAAGCTCGGCAGCAGCGTCGAAGCATCCAGATCGAGCTTCATCAGCGCTTCGATATCGTCATTGTGCACCATCAACGTCATCGTTCCGTTGATAATGACCACCGTCCCCGGCGGCAAACCCGACGGGTTCGCCGCGACAATATCCGATGGCGACGCCGTGAACGCCCCCGACACGCCGCGGAAGAAAAACGGCGTGCGTGACTCGCCCGGCCGGCTCGCCGCGTTGATCGGCGGCCGCATGTCCAAAAACACTTCATTGCCCGGCGTGCGATAGCGAAAGTTTGCCGTGAGGTTGATCTGCGTGAACGCCGGCAGCGATGGTGAAGGCACATTCCCCACGATCCCCATCGACGCCCCAGCCCGCAATCCGCTCACCCCCGCCGGTCCAATCGTCCACTGGCCAGAAAACGAGATCGTCATCGCGCTCGCCGCATCGGGCGAGGTGTTTGTGTTGCCGCGCTGCGTGATCGCCGTCCCGCTCGCAATCCCAATCCCAAAGTACGACGGCTGCGTAATCCGCCCCAGCCCCGCCCGCGCGGTCGACGTGGCGGTCCCAAAGACAATGTTGCCCTGCGGATGCGTCGACGACGAGTATTGATACGTCGATGCCGAAAACACCGGAAGCGCAAACGCGTTCACATTCGGTACCACCGGCACCCGCAACGCCCCCGTGCCGTCCGCCCGCTGCGCGTGCGTGATCGAGCCCGTTCCGCTCACCCAAAGCGGCTGCGCCACGCTCGACGAAACCAGCGACAAACACGCAAGCCCGGTTGCCGCCAATGCCAACAGTGGATTTTGTATCATTTCAGTCTCTTCCTTCTCGTGGGAACACCAAGGATATGAACTACGTCGCCCTCGCTGCGGTCAGGTCACCATCCCCGATTGATTTTTTACCCCCCCCCCAACGCCCCATAACACACTCAAATACCACCTTCCGTGCGTCTCCCTCCTGCTCCGCCCCTCCACCCCCGCCTCACTACGCTCGACCCCCCATGACCACCGCTCCCTCTCGCGAATACGTCCTCGGCACTGGCACCGATGAACTCCAGCGTCTCGCTCTCCAGCACCGCCTCTGGGCCGATGCCGCCCACGCCGCGTGGCGATTCTCCAGGATCGCCATCGGCCAGCGCGTCCTTGATGTTGGCTCCGGCCCCGGCTTCGCCTCCTTCGACCTCGCGCAGCTCGTCACCTCTGCCGGCCGCGTCGTCGGCGTTGATGAATCGTCGGCGTTCATCTCATCACTCAATACTCAAGCCAAAGCCCGCGATCTCCCGCAACTCCGCGGCCTCGTTGGCGACGTTCACGAACTCCCCGCCCTCCTCAGCGCCTCAGCCGAATCAGAACTCTTCGATCTCGCCTACGCCCGCTGGGTCCTCTGCTTCGTCAAAGACCCGGCCGCCGTCATCGCCGGCATCGCCGCCTCCCTCCGCCCCGGCGGGCGCTGCGTGGTTCACGACTATTTCAACTATCGCGCCATGACCACCGCGCCCCGCCGCGCCAGTCATGACCGGGTGGTCGCCGCCACCGTCCAAAGTTGGGAAGCCCGCGGCGGCGACACCGATATCTGCGGCCGATTGCCCGCCCTGTTTGAACAGTTCGGCATGGAGGTTGAGCGGATCGAGGCCCACCAGCGCGTGGCCCGCGGCGGTGACACGATGTTCCAGTGGGTGCATGTGTGGTGGCACACCTACACCCCCAAACTCGTGGGCATGGGGCTGATTACGCAGGCCCAGTGCGATGAACTGCTGGCCGATCTGGCGACCATCAAGCAAGACCATACCCAGTTTGTTACCCTGCCAACGGTCTATGAGATCATCGCCATCAAGCGCGGCTGAACGCTCTGGCTTCAGGTTCCTGCTGCCCGTGCTCCTGCTAAGGGCTCCTGCTGCGGGTTATATGGGCGGCCACGGGCTCACCCATCCCCCTCTCACGCCGCCTGCTTGGTGCCCCGGCCAAAGTGCTCAAAGACCGACTCGCCCTTGAACCCCAGGCCAAAGAGATACCACCGTGTGTCTGGATAGCGCTGGTCAAGAATGCTGAGCACGCGGAGCAGGTGCGCATCATCGCGCACCAGCACCGGATCACTGACATGGATCGACCCGGCCTTGCGATCGATCTCAACCCGCCCCAGGGCCCGCACGTTGATCCCCGGAAACATGTTCTCGTGTGACCAGACCAGCCACGCCGCGTCGGCCGTTTGGATGTCACGCCGATCCTCGTGCAGCCGCCAATGCTGATCGATGCTCCAGAGCGCCAGAGCGCCTTGCTGCGGGTCATGCCCAATATGGTGGTATTCAATGCCTGCCATGATGAACCCTTTGTCAAACCCTTCGTCGCGCCATCGCGGGTTATCGCTCTGTGAACCGGGGCGTTCCAAACACCCAACCTGATCAACTACTTTGGGTTCATCGTCGCCCACTCGGCAGAGAACCACCCGCTGACCCGAGAATCCTGCAACTTCCCGTCCCCCCGCCAGCACACTCGCCACGCGCGCCCCAAGGCGCGTGCGCGGCCCATCCGCCCCAAAGTGATTAACCGTCACGCCCCGCGCCACCGCCAAGTTATCGTCTAATCACCACCCCGCACAAACCGCTGTGGTCGGTTGCCCTCCCCAATCTGCCGATCTATCATCTCGACCCCAGCCGCGCCCTCGCTGCTGGGAATAACCAAGGTTTTTACCCTTGGGGGCATAGCTCAGTTTTGGTAGAGCGCTTCCATGGCATGGAAGAGGTCAGGGGTTCGAGTCCCCTTGCCTCCACTTATGTGGAAGAAGAACGGCCTGCAAAGGCCGTTTTTCGTTTTTGGCGAGGGTTTGCATGTGGAGACCATCGCCGCAAAGACCGTGCGGGGGTGTATCCGGCCTATAAAGGGGTGGGTCCAAAAACGGCCCCTTGCCGCCCTTCACCGCTTCCCTTCCTGCCTTGGCTGGTCGGCCCTTGAGCCGCTTGACTGGTCTTCAGCGGACGAAGTGAGCACATCTTCGATTTGACCTCTGAGCCTTGTCATGGTGTGGTATATGCTCCATTGGGAGACGACCATGGGTTTCGAGTCCGAAACTCGGCTGGCTTCAGCGTGGACCGTTCACGGTGAAGCGGCGTTAGGACGCCGCGAGTCGGAGAAGTTCATCGATTGCGTCCGTCATCAGCCGCTCGCCGGTGACCTTCAACTCGTCGTCTGTCACAATCAGATTGGCAAGGAGTCCGTTGCTGGCATTTTCCGTCGCCTGACGCAGATCGTCTGGACTATCGAGCAGCATTCGCAAGCCGTCACCTGCATGAACGGCCAGGTCATGCCATCGTTGCGGGAAGCACTCCTTGAGGGCTTCGATCCAGAGTGAGGGCCAACCCTCGATGTCGTCCGGCTTGCTGAGTCTCGCCAGTGCAATCACACGGCCCAAATCCTTGTCGCTGCGTTTGATCCGTGTGCCTTCGATTCTGTCTTCCTTGATCTTCGGATGCTCCAGCAGGTTTGCGAGCGCCATCATCGCCGGAAGCGCACATCTCAAACCAGACTCGGTAGTTCCGGCCTTGAACGTGGCGATGCGGGCAAACTGGAAACTCGGAAGCCCATAGTGGTCACCGGATGACAGCGCAACCCTTGTCCACTTCCGATCAGTCTGGGCCTCAGAGGCAGGTTCAGTCAGAAGTTCCAGGAACCAGGCGGGTCCGCTCGGGGGATAGAGGCGAACAGCGGGCAGTTTGTCTTCGGGTGTCTGACTATTTCCCGGTTTGCCAAAGTTGCCTGCGGTCTTGGGCCGCCATCCTGCTGCCAAGAGTTGCTCTACGATGACCCGCCCCTTCTCCACCGCCTCGACGTTCGGTGAGACAACGCTGTCGATGTCCTTGGTATACACGCTGAACGATTCATCGCCGCCGGAGAGCCAGTACGCCGCGGCCACACTTCCGATGATGATGATGTTCGGATGAATCGCTTCCGGCAAGGCTTTCGCAACCTCCGCAAGCACTTTGCGAGGGGCTACTTTGATCGGTTCGGCGGTCATGGTTTGCTCTTCCGTCCCGATTTGAGGGCTTCTAAGAACTGATTGGCCTGACTTTCGAGGCGACTCTCTCGCAGGTCGAGCAGACAGTCCACCGGGTCAGCCCAGTACAACCCTCCTTGGCGCAACTGGAACAACGCATCGGCATGTCGAACGGCATGGACGACCACGCTGGCCGGGGCACGGGGGTCATCTTCTCGTTCGAGAGCCGGATCCAGTTCTTTGACGAACTCGAGGCCGGGCGTTGCCTCACCACAATGCAATGAAAGGTCGAGCCGTGGGGTGCCGACAAGATCAAGCTCGGAGTAGTAGTGGCGAGCCCCTAGCACCCCCCCGATGGCAACTCCGGCGGGTCGCATCTTTTCAAGTCGGCGAACGCGGGCCTCCGGCGACCGAGGTTGGCCCGAGCGATCAACAAAGCGGACGGTCAATCGGGCGACCTCAGCATTGGCAGCCATTCGCTCAAACTCTTCTTGCGGAAAATACCGCAGTCGCACTCGGCGATCGGATGCCCGTTCCACCACGCTACCGAGTTCCTTCAGAACGCGAGCGACTGTCGGGTACGAACAGCCTGCGGTACGACCCAACCAGTCGGTGGTGACCGGCTCGCCGCTCGTCAGCCATTGATGCAGAAGAATCTTGCGAACGATAAACGAGTAGTCGGCACGTTTCGATTGAGCGGGTGCACCGGCCCAGGCCATGCGAACCTCGTTTTCGATCACCGCGTGCATTGCTTGGGGTAGCTCACGCTGAATGCCGTGCAATCGGCCGTCTTCCTCCAGGCAAATCGTCAGCCGATTCAGTACCTCGCGCTTCAGAATCGCATCGGCGCGTTGCCATTCTGCTTTGAGCCGATCTTCGGTAATACGAGAGCCCGCCAAGACGAGGTAGCCCACTGTTTGCGGCTCCCTGGCAATCGCATAGACGAGGTTCATGATCGCGATGCGAACGGTTCGGATGGCATCCGCCCGGAGCTCGATGTCGATGAGTGCATTTCCCTTGCGGATGAGGGAGCCATCGAAATTCCGGAAACGGGATGTTTGGCTCTTGAGGTTCACAGGATTGGTCTCAAACTGCAAGTTGAAGGTTCAATCTGCAAGTATATACTAAACCTGCAAGTTGATTTGTCCACCCCTATTCTCGGGCAGCGCGGCGGGGTCAATCGGCCGAAAGACCACTCGGGCCCAGAAAACAGCAGAATCAATGCATACTGCAAACGATTGCACTCCAATCAAATGCCGTACAAGCAGCGACGAATGGAGCCCTGCCTCAAAGCGCGGGGCGTCACCTCTGCGCCCTCACTTCTTCCCCACCCCCGCATACACCACAAAATCCGCCCGCCCCTTGTCCTCATCCGCCAGCGCCGTCCGCGCCTTGTCCACAAAGCTTACCGTCACAATCTTCACCCCCGGCCGCAAGTGCTGAACCGCCTGAATCGTCCCGCCCCCAAAGTCCTCGTGGAACCGCCCCACCACATGCACCACCGGGCCGTTCCCGCCCTCGCACGCCCGCACAATGCTCTCCGCCATCGTCCAGTCCCACATCGACTGGCTCCGAAACGTCGCATCCAGTTCCGCCATCTTCTCCGGCGTGATCGTCACCGGCTTGGCCGGCTTCCCCTCCTCTTCATGCCCGCCCATTCCCATCATGATCTTGTTGAAGTCGTCGCGATACCGCCCCGTCGGCACCTGGTCCGGAATCCGAAACAGCCGCCGCTGCTCCGCCGTCAACGTGCCGAGATACTCATATCCCTTCAGCCGCGCCAGCCGCACATATTGCCGCGGCGCATTCGCCGCCATCACCGGCCTTCCCTTGGTCCGCGCCGCTTCGACCATGGCCCGATGCCCCGCCGGATAGTTTGATTCCGACCGCCCGGTGGCCTTCTTAAACGCTCCCTCGTCCGTCACGCCCGTCAAATAGTCATCCACATGGCTCTGCTCATCGCGCTCAAAGAACTCCATCGCCAGCGCCGCCTTCGGTGCTTGCTCCAGCACCCCCGCCCAAATCGCCGCCGCCGCGCCCAGTCCAGCCGGGTGCCCGTGGTTCTCGCCGATCACCACCACATCCGCCCCCGCCGCCGCCGCGATCACCTCATCCAGTGTCACCGCCTGCCCGCTCAAACCACTGAACACCGGCAACGCCCGCGGCTCAGCCACCTTCACCTGCGCTTCCATGATTTCGTGCTGCTCAATCGCACACCCGCCCAGCATCAACGCAGGAATCAGGATGGAGGCCGTCAAAGCGAGTCGATGGGTGATCATGCAGTCATGTCCTTGAAGCTGGTCGCCAATATACGGTATCGCTTCCAGCAGGCCAGCAACGCCCGGCACTCGCTCCGATGCACGGTCCCCACAACCTCCGCCGCCGACTTCAATCGCGACGGCATCGTTGACCCCGACGACCTTGCCGACTTCATCGGCATCTACTTCGGCGGATGCTGAACGGACTGAGCGCAGTGAACGGCCGCCCGCGGCCGCAACCGCACTCCCAACAAATAAACGCCCGCTTCCCGCGGGCGTTTTTGTTTGTAGAAGCCAACACAGTCACCCTCGATTTCAGGGTGTGGCCACTGGCTGGGGTGCCGCGCTGGCGCTCGCCGGGCGTGTCTGCATCCCCAGCCACGCCCCGGCGCACGCCAGACCGATCGCCGCGCCGCCATTGCGAATAAACAGCGGAAGCCACGACGCAACCGGCGTATTCGACAATCCGCACCCGCAACCCACCGGCTTGGCGGGCGGGTCCAGCACC
>Ga0105047_10015783_pt1 | contig 11884 bp, 7 predicted proteins | sample MAT04_FD_78384 | JGI IMG/M metagenome (GOLD analysis project Ga0105047, IMG submission 78384) | Freshwater microbial communities from Lake Fryxell liftoff mats and glacier meltwater in Antarctica - MAT-04 (megahit assembly) | ecosystem: Environmental > Aquatic > Freshwater > Ice > Liftoff... | reverse complement strand
TGAAACTCGGGCGCACAAACGGCTAAACGAAGAGCGTTCAGCGCACGCGTGTTCGTCACGCCACTACGCAGGGCGTAGCGGAGTTCAACTTCAAGCTCCGAGCTCATCTCATCGGCAAACAGGCGTCGCCGGACGTTGCCGATAAAGGCATCTACGGTGCCGTTGCCGACGAACGACGCGAGATCGATCACGGCGCGCCCCGGAGAATTGTTGTCTACTTGTACGAGGTGGGCATTCACCACGTTCCAGCGATCAACGATCAGTCCGGCCCAGAAATCAGCGCGGTCCGGATAGCCATCAGGGGTGCCCCAATTGCCGATGTCGTGTCCCATATCAGCACTTGAAAAGGACATGGTGTTGTAATCACGCCGAACATCGACTACGGGGTTGACCCGTGCCCCAGTGGCACGCAACGTCGACACTGCATAGTGAAACGGGCGCTTCAACTTCGCTGGCGCCTTGGTGAGATTCGCGCGCGAGAGCACGACACGCAGCATCGCCTTGACGTCGCCCTCCGTTCCGTAGGCCGCAACCACCGCCTGTACCTGTGCCTCGGAGGGAGTGGGCGTGACGAACCACCTAAGCAATTTTGTCGCTGTGTAGCGCTTCGTGCTCGGGTGACGAATCAACATCTCGCCAACGGCGATCCCTTCGTCCATTCCTGCGTTGCCGGCGGTCGCCTGCGCACGCGCGGGGAAAGAGAGGCCCAACACGCTTTTGGCAGAAAAGTCGTGGTTGCCGGCTTTGTACTCGAACTCAAGGGTCGAAAAGTTGATGCTCCATCCCGTGAGCACACGCGTGAGCCCAATCACGTCCTCTTGGGTGAAGCCACCGTCGACTCCGATGGTATGCAGTTCCAACAGCTCACGGGCATAATTCTCATTGATCCCGAAGCGCGTACTCCTCACCTGATCGAGGTAGCTAAGCATGGAACCGCTACGCATTCCCGCTCGAACCATATCGCCGACCGTACCAAGCACGTTCGGGCGAATGATGCGCTCATGGTGGATAGTCGCGAAAAAAGCTTGGTCGTTGAGCAGGACGTGCTGATGATCGCTCCAGAACTCGAACATGCGCTCCTGCAGCTGGCGTCGCGAGAAGATCGCGCGCTCAGCGGTGAGCGATTGCCGGGGACGCACGTGATCGAAGAAGTGCGTGCCGGCGGGTCCCGTATCCGATAGTTGCCGTGGCGTCAGCGCCAGCATGCGCGCATAGCTAGCTTGCACGCGCGCCTCCATCGCACTGTCATCAATGCGCGATGGATTCAACTGCTCTTCCAGATACGCGTCGTACCCGAGCGCCCGCACCCGCGCCACTTCGGCTTCAGTGAGCCCTTGAGTGATGCGCCTGACCAGTCGCAGCTCGGTCGAGCGCCACTGCGCCTGCTGGCCGAGTTGATTGAGCAGGCCACCGATACGCGACGTGTTCGGCGGTCGCGTTGACTGCGCCTCGAGGGTGTCGGGGAGCAGCGGGGCAGCGAGGGCGGCGGCACCAATCGCGGCGGCTCCGCTGCGCAACCAGTCGCGGCGGCTCGAGGTAGAGGTAGAGGCTGAGATAGAAGAATCCATTCGGGGCGCGGGATTAGGGGTCGTAGTAATCCGCCATCATTGCTTGCGAAATCGAAGACGACAATAGGTCGAATGCCCTATGACATCTGGCCAGCTATCAAGAGTGTGTCTCTTCTCATTTCTGGAAAGCGGACAACTACGCACGACGGCGGCATGCAGCGGCGCAAAGCGCTCTTCCCCCCGCGCCTACCTCCCGCGCGCCATAACCCGCCAGATCGCGTTGCCCACGTCGTCAGCGACCAGCAGCGCACCTCGCGCGTCGAGCGCGACCCCCACCGGACGGCCGCGCGCATAGTCGCCCGCCAAAAATCCCGTGAGCACGTCGATTGGCTGACCTTTCGGCATGCCTTCGACAAACGGCACGAACACGACCTTGTAGCCACTCGGCGGCTTGCGATTCCACGAACCGTGCTGGCCCACGAACACCCCGTTGTGCAGCGACACCGGAAGGGCGCCGGGGCGCGAGAACGCGAGCCCGAGTGACGCGGTATGTGGTCCGAGCGCGTAGTCGGGGGTCACGGCACTCGACACCAAGTCGGGGCGCGCCGGCTTTACCCGCGTATCCACATGCGTGCCGAAGTAGCTGTACGGCCAGCCGTAGAACGCGCCATCGCGTACCCGTGTCATGTAATCGGGCACGAGATCGCTGCCAAGTTCGTCGCGTTCGTTCACGGCCACCCAGAGTGCGCCGGTAGCGGGCTCGAAGTCCATGCCGACGGGGTTGCGAAGTCCGCTGGCATAAATGCGGTGTGTACCCGTGCGCGTATCCACCGCCCACACCGCCGCCCGTTCCGCCTCCTGCGCCATACCATTTTCTGCGGCATTGCTGTTCGATCCCACCGCGACGAAGAGCGTGTTGCCGTCACGCGAGGCGACTACGTTCTTTGTCCAATGATGGTTGAGTGGGCCCGCCGGCAGACTGACCACGCGCGTTGCAGCGGCCGAGATGGTGGTGTCGCCGGTGCGATACGGGAAGCGTACGATCGCGTCGGTGTTGGCCACGTAGAGCACGTTGCCCACGAGCGTCATGCCGAACGGCGCGATCAAGCCCGACAGCAGCACCGACCGCACATCTGCCACGCCATCGCCGTTGGTATCGCGCAACAGCGTAATGCGATCCGCGCTGGGTACGGCGCCCCCAGCCTTCTTCTGAAACCGCTTGAAGAAGAACCCCTTGATGCCTTTCGCGTTGTCGGGGCGGTGTGGCGCGTTGGTTTCTGCCACCAGCACATCGCCGTTGGGCAGCACATAGAGCCAGCGCGGATGGTCGAGGTCGCGCGCAAACGCTTGTACGACCAGCTCCGGCGCAGCGGTCGGCAACTCTCCGCTCTGCCATGGCCGCGCGGCGGCGACAGCGATCGCGGGAATGAGCGACGTGCGTGGCGCATCGATCACCGGCGTCGGACCGGTGCCGGCCTCAACGGGAAGCCGGGCCGTACCACCGCAGCCGCTGGCGGCGCTAACGGCCACGATCAGCAGCGCAGGAATCAGAAGTCGTGTGGTCATGCAGCGTGATGTTGCAAGAATCACGCTTGGATAGAGGATCGCGCCTAGCGCGCGCTCGTCACCCACGCCGAGTACCACAAATCGCGCACCATTTCGGCCCCCGCACTCAAGCGTGCCACCGCAAACGCCTTCTGCTCAGGCGTACTGGTCTCCGGTATGAACGGGGTCGCCTTGTCGATGGCGTAGAGTCTCTCCACTTCGGCGTTGGTTGTCATGAGATACGCCACCACCGCGCGCCGTATATCAGGAAACGCTCGTGGCGCGTGGATCATCGCCTCTCGCACATTGGCTGTTTTGATATGCGCCTGCACGAACGCCGATTCGAACCGGCCGTGAAACCGGTTGTCGGTGGGGTAGCCCTTGGGATTGTTACCCACCCACCCGTTGTGGTGCTTGGTGGTATGGTGCAGGTTCGACCCGTCGGCCACATAGTGTCCCAAAATGCCCCCGTCGTCGATGATGCGCTGTTCGATCCACGCGCGCACCGTGCTGTCAGGGGCAATGCGTCAGAGACGGAAGTCACCGCGCAGCTTCGCCGTGAGTTCGAGGATCGTGAACGGCAACAGCCCCATCTTCTGCGGTGCTACACCGGCGGCACACACGGAGTCCTCGATTGCCGGCTCGAGCTCGCGCACGACCCGATCCTTCCAGCGATCCGGCTCCGGATTCAGATATGACAGCTGCGGCGCCGCATCCCGGAAGAAGCGCGGCATGTCCTGCGGCAACGCCTGCGCCGCTGTAAGACCGATCATGCGGTGGCCGTGATCTCCCCACGCGCTGAGCGCGGCGGGAACACACAGCGCGACGGCGAGGCCCGCGACACGGGCAGTGCGACCGACGCGGCACCAGCGAAACAACTGCTGATGAATAAACATGGCACGATGTGCCTGGGTTCCCCCATGCAGCGCGTCGTGTGCTGACGAGACCGATGCAAGGTGGCATGACAGTCGCGCCAGAGGTATGGCGGTTACGGAACCAACACGGGCCGACGCGTCGCAGTGGCGACAAAGACTCATCACGTGCGCTCGATGTCGTCAGTCCAGACGCCTGGTGCTGACCGTCGGTGGGAGACTGTGGTCCGCACGTTGGCGAACGTCTACAACAATGCGTTATCGAATCATTGCTTCCGCTGCATGTGCATGTGCATGTGCATGTGCGAGCGCGCACGTGTGCACTGGAACGGATTCATGTCACGCAAGCTTATCTCGGTGTGATCACTCGCGCAGCCGCGTCTCGATCACACGTTCGAGTACAGTTCACACTGGAGTACATAGATGTTCGAGATCACTGCATCACAGTTCGACCTGGTGTACAACGCATTTTCCTTCACGATTGCTGTGATGGGCGCAGCAACGCTGTTCTTCATCCTCAGCCGGTCGCAGGTGGCGCCCGCGTATCGCACGGCGCTCGCGGTGACGGCACTCGTGACCGGCATCGCGCTGTATCACTACGTGCGAATCTTCTCGAGTTGGGAAGCGGCCTACGTCGTTACCAATGGCGCCATCACCGCAACCGACGTGAAGTTCAACGATGCGTACCGATACGTCGACTGGCTGCTCACCGTACCGTTGCTACTCGTGGAACTGATTCTGGTCATGCGCTTGTCGCCGTCGGAATCAACGCGGAAGGCCGTCAAGCTCGGCGTACTGGCGGCGCTCATGGTTGGACTGGGCTATCCTGGGGAGATCTCCACGGACGCGTCGACGCGCTGGCTCTGGTGGACGCTGTCGATGATCCCCTTCTCGATCATCGTGTACGATCTCTCCGTGGGTCTGAAGGCATCCATCGCGTCGCAACCGGAGTCGGCACGCGGGCTGATCTCGTCAGCGCGCACGCTGACGATCGTCTCGTGGTGTTTCTACCCCGTGGTGTTCGTGTTGCCCATGCTCGGCGTGACCGGTGGGAACGCCACGGTCGCCGTGCAGGTTGGTTATACAGTCGCTGATATCGTGGCGAAGGCGGGTTTCGGCGTACTGATCTATCTGATCGCGGCACGCAAGTCGGATCACGAAAAGTTCGTGCCCGCATGACACACGACGCTGGCGGTGTGACGTGCGCCGCCAGCGTCGCAGCGGCGACATCTTCGCCGATCTGTGACTCTGACACGGCGCACCATGTAGTAACGGGAGGCGCGCATGCGTCCTGATGCAGATCTGATCGTGCTCGGTGGCGGATGCGCCGGGCTGAGTCTTGGGGAGCGGCTCGTCGAGTCACCGAAGCGGGTGCAACGCACGATCGTGATCGAGGCGCGCAATGCGTACGTGTCCGATCGGACGTGGTGCTTCTGGAGAACAGCGCCACATCGCCATGATGCGTTGGTACAAAAATCCTGGTCGCGTCTGCAGTTGAGATCGGCGCGACGCGAGGTGCGCGTCGATTGCAGAGAAGCGCCGTATCAGATGCTCGACGCCGGGTCGTTCTATGCGCGTGCTGAGCGGCTGATTCGTGACTCGACATCGGTCGAGCTCCAGCTCGACACCAGGATTACAGCCGAACCGCGGCGTTTCGGCGATCATTGGGTCGTCAGTACGTCTCGTGGAACGCTCACCGGGCGACAGATCATCGATACTCGCCCGGCAGCGGCTCCTCGTGAAGGGGACGCCGTGCTCTGGCAGTCGTTTCTCGGCCATGAAGTCGAGTGCGACGAACCCCAGTTCGACGATTCCGCGGCCACGTTGATGGACTTTGCCGGTTGTCTCGACGACGGTGTACTTTTCCACTACGTGCTGCCGATCACGCCCAGTCGGGCGCTCGTCGAAACCACGGTGTTCGGTCCACGACCGCTCTCACCGGCCCACCTTGGGCGCTATCAGGATGCCGCCCTGAACAAGGCGTGTGGTCGTCGGACGCGCACCGTTGTACGCAGTGAGCACGGCGTGCTTCCCATGGGCATGAGACCGGCGCCGCCGCTACCTGGAAACGGATACGCCCGAGTGGGCGTGATGAGCGGTGGCGCGCGGGCGAGTACGGGGTACGCATTCCAGCGCATACAGCGCTGGGCGCGTAATTCCGTGCGTGTTCTCCAGAACGGTGGCCGCGTAGTCGGACACGCGCCGGATCCGCTCATTCACCGCGGAATGGATCAGCTGTTTCTACGGGTGGTGCGCAACGATCCGGCTGGTGCCGCCGAGCTGTTCTTGAGCATCTTCGGCATGCGCGACCCCATGCGCGTCATCCGTTTCCTCACGGACTCCTGTTCGCTCCGGGACTACGCCGCCGTCGTCGCTACGCTGCCCACTGGTCTGTTCCTTCGCGAAATGTTGAACGGTATGTGGACGCGATCGGACAACCGATTGGAGTTTGCGTGAACAAGGCACTGCGGGTACAGGGGCTGATGTTCTGTGTCCTCTCCGCCGTCACTGCCCTCAGTGCTCTGCTCTTGCCACCGCTCGCGGAGCGCGTCGAACTGGCGCTGATCAGCGGACTGATTCTGGCACTCGGTGTGCCACATGGCGCGCTGGATACGATCTTTGCGCGTCAGGTGTATCGCCTTCGATCGGCCGAGGCATGGCTGTTGGCCGGGCTCGTGTACGTCGTACTGGCCGCGCTCGTCGTCGGCGTCTGGTGGATGTCACCCGCGTTCTTCCTTCTCGGCTTTCTGCTGATTTCCATTGCGCACTTCTCCGGTGATCCGGAGTCGGGCGTGAGTACAGTCACCCGGGTTTTGTACGCCGGAGCGGTGATCGTGTTGCCGTGCCTGCGACACGAGGCCGACGTGGCGCGTCAGTTCGGGTTTCTCGCTGGGTCGGGTAGTGGAGTTGCACTCGCCGCAGCGCTCGCAGCGCTGGCTTGGCCATGGCTCGTGTGCTCGCTTGGCGCGATCGTACTCGAATCACGCCGCAACATGAGGGCGAGCGCCGAGGTGCTGGCGGTCGTGTTGCTCGCGGTCCTTGCGCCACCGTTAGTTGGATTCGCCGTGTTCTTTTGTGGGATGCACAGCGCGCGTCATGTGATCCGCACGTATCACTATGCGAACGAAACGTCGGTGCGCCTACTGCTCAGCGCTGCCATCGTGCCGATGCTACTGATCGTGTTGGCCGCCACGATTGCGTGGCTGTTTCTCGATCTTCGCTCGCCGTCACGTGGAGTCTCCCAGTTTCTGTTCGTAGGCTTGGCCGCTTTGACCGTTCCCCACATGCTGCTGGTCGAGCGAGTGCGCCTGTCCGGCTGGCGGCTGGGTACGGCGGTTGACTGAGGACTTTCGATTCGCCATAGGTCTCCGGGAGCTCCGACGCCGCGGTCCAGCGCCCACGCCGTGCGCCAGATACGCGGGGCGCTTACGGTGTCTGTCGCGCCTTTCGGTAAACGGGCTAAGCCCCGTCGTGTACGAACAGCAGTTGCAGGTGGCCGCGTAGTTCCTAACACGTACGCGTCCGCTGAAACGGGGAAAGCTCAGACCGCTCACACCGTGATCGCCATCCCGCGATAGATCCGCGACCGGTAGCGCGAGTCTTCGGCATCCGGCAACGGCGCACCGGCCAGCAGTACGGCGCGCGCGAACCGACGAACCTCCTCGAGCGTCTCCTCGTCGTTGCGAGGCTCCTCACTGCGCACGCGACGCGTGAGGTTGATCTGGTTCACGGGTACGTTGTGTACCAATCGCTCGTTTTCGACCGCCAACGTGGCGGTGAGCGCGTGCAGCGTCGACTTCACGAAGTTGGCCAACGAGAACGCTTCGCCGTCGGTACCGGCCGGCACATCCGGCGACACCAGCACCAGCTGCGAGTCATCGAACATCGACGCCTTCCGGGCCACGCGGAAGTGGTGCGTGAGGTTGGCTTCCACCAGCGCACGGAAGCCCTCCGCATCGAGCACTTCGCCCGGTGTGGCGAAGAGATGCGAGGGCAGCGGTGCCAGCGGAGTAGACACCACCGTCGTTGGCGTACCGGCCGCGCTCAGGGCTCGGTCCATCCCTTCTTCGATCTCGTCACCACAGGTGACCTGCACCAGGACCGCACGCGCAGACGGCGTGAGGTGGGCGGCGATGCGTTCACCGGCCGCCGCCGTCTGCGTGAGCAGCACGATCTTCCCGATGTGACATTGCTCCACGAGCTGTTGCGCAGCCTCGGCCAGATGCGGTACGAGATGTTCGCCGATCAACCACACCGTGCGACCGCGCAATTGATCCAGTCGCTCCCGCTTGGCACTGCCGAACAGCTCGCGCTCGGTGATCGAGCGCTCGAGATTCAATCCGCCCGACGGCATGAACGTTTCGCCACTCACGGCGCGATCGGCGAGGAAGAATACCGTGGCGAGTGCGACTTCCGTCTCGGTCGGCATGCGCTTGAGATGCAGCAGCGACAACACACCACGACCCACCTTGTCCGCCTCGCGATTGATCTGCGACGCCGGCAGGAACGGCACATCCTCCGGCGGTTCGCGCCGTAGCCACGCGCCAGACATGTACTCGCTCCCGCGCGCGTCGTTCAGGAAACGCCCACCGATCTGCAGCCGTGCGAGCAAGCGCCGCGCGATCGATGGCGTCATGAGATAATCACTCCAGCTGGCTCCGTCAGCGGCTTCGCTCTGACACTGCTTGGCCAGCGCCCGCAGCGGCTCGGACGTGTGCTCCCCCCCGACGAGGGCCGCGACGTCGTTCGCAGCCAGGGCGTCGAGTACGTCGTGCACATCGCGACCAGCGCGCAACGACTTGACCACCGCCTCGTGCACGCCGTTCAACCGACGGTTCTCGAGAATCAATCGACCGCGCCGCGCGAACAGCCCGGGCTTGCCGCCCAGTCCGCGCAGACGATCACCGTCGACCGGCCCCGGTGCGATGGCGTTGATCTGAATCTCCGGCCCGAGATGGCGCGCCAACGATTCCACCAGCGCACGCTGACCGGCCTTGGACACGGCGTAGTCGGCACGGTTCGGATAGGCCACGGCGAGATGCTTCTCACCACCGAAGTAGCTTGACACGTTGAGGATGTAGCCCGATCCCTGCGCACGCATGATCGGCACGACTTCCTTCAGCAGCGCGTAATTCGAAATGAGATTCGCGTCGAGCGTGTACCGCCATGCATCGAGCGACATGTCGACGACCATTTCCTCAGCGCCGGCCACACCGGCGTTGTTGATGAGATAGTCGATGCGACCGAACGCCGACATCGTGGCGTCCACCGCAGCGCGCAGCGTGGATACATCACCCACGTCCACGCCGCTGAGCACACGTACGCGGCGATCAGCGCCGGTGTATCCGACATCCTCCAACTCACCGACGATCTGGGCGCGCATCGTTTCGAGCTCGCTGGCGCGTCGCGCGCAGAGCATCACGCGCGCGCCAGCGGTGGCCAGCAGTCGCGCCACCTGTCCGCCGATGCCGGCCGACCCGCCGGTGATCAACGCCACCTTGCCGAGGTGCAGACCCGTGAGATTCTCCATGTAGCCGACCATCGATCGCTTGGCGCCCGTCGCCCGCACGATCGATACCGGCATGTACAGATTCACCTGTGGAATACGGCGATCGGTAAAGATCAATCGTGCCGCCTGACCTGCGGCAAAGCGCAGGTTCTCGGACTCGGTGTTGCCGTAGCGGATGATCTGATTGCCCCACTCGATCCACTGGCGACGCCCATGCTTCACGTCGACCTTCGTTTCGTCGCGCCACACGCGCGTGAGGGACTCCATCGCGGCACGCAACATGTCAGCGTACGCATTCCAGCGTCCGTCGCTTGCGTTCGTCATCACGATGAATCGCGGATTACGCAGCAGGTCGGTGCGCGCGCTCCAGTAGCGACTCATGGTGCGCGCCAGCGCCAACGCCCCACCCAACTCCACGTCGAGGAACGCATCGACGTCGGCGTCGCTCGCGTCCGACACCGGACCGACAAAGCGCCCAGGCCCGAAGGCCGGCAGAAAGATGGCGCCGTGCAACGGCCCACCACCGGCCGGCCCGCCCAGAAGCGCGGCTTCCATCGTCTGCGGCGCCGAACGATCGAAGCGCGCGACGCGAATCCGTGCATCGAGGCCCGTCGAGGAGAGCTGATCGCGCATGGCGACCACGTCGGCCTCACGCGGCACGCCGAGGAGCACGGACGCGCCCACCTCCGTCTGCAGTCGCGCAATGACCAACGCCTCGTCCAGCTGGTCGCCGCTCGCCACCAGCACCGAGAGACCGCTGCCATCCACCGTGCGCATCGTGGGACGCGACACGAACTCGGACCGGCTCTCTTTCCGCACCCACATGCCATGCGTGACTTCGAAGTCGTGGCCGTTGAAGGCCGCCGACTCATCACTGGCCAAAAAAAGACACGTATTCGCGACATCCTTCGGCGTCGGGAACGTGCGCCCCGCCGCCGGACTTTCACCGGCGCGCTTGAGCGACATCAACCCGGTAAAGTCCTTCGCCGTGGTACCGGGTTCGTCGCCACGCATGGTATCCATCGCCGCGAACACGGTCTGAATACGCTCCGACCGAATGGGCCCCGGATACACCGTGTTCACGCGGATCCCGCGTTCGCCGAGTTCGAACGAAAGCTGCCGCGACAGTGCATTCAGCGCCGCCTTCGGTACGACATAAGGCGAGCGCGCATAGTACTCGGTGCGCGAAAAGATCGTCGAGATATTGATGATGGATCCACCGGGCTGCATCACCGCAGCGGCGCTTCTGGCCACGTGCCACGCGACCCCGAGGATGCTGCGCATGGCATCAGCCACGGTTTCGCTGTCGGCCGCACCGGCAGCGCGCAACGCATCGAGTTCCTCGCGCGTGAGCGGCACAGTGCGCAGCGGCTGCCGCGGCCCCGCCGACCCGGCGTTGTTCACCACGATGTCCAGACGCCCGTGTGCAGCCATCGCCTCGGCAATGGCCTGTCGCACCGAGCCCGGATCGGCGCCATCCAGCGTCACGACCGACGCACGATGCGCTGGCGAGTTCGTGGCCGCCAACGCAGCCTCGCGAGCCGCCTCGATACGCGTGCGCTCGCGACCCGTGAGCACTACCGTCGCACCGGCATTCAGAAAGTGCCGGACGATCTCCCCGCCGAGGTTGCCGGCGGCGCCGGTCACCAGAGCGACCTTACCACCCAACCGTTCGGTGTGAGGGGCAGGCAATTGGGTTTCGATCGCGCGCATCGCGTCACTCGTGTCTGGTGTATTCACGGATCCATCGGGCGGAAGGGTCATAGCGTGGGCTCGGCGGCGGCCCACGCTTCCAACAGGGCATCCTTTCCGCGTAGACCGAGCGCGGGAAGTGCATGATTCACGAGATAGTTGGCACCGGCATGTTTATTGTCCCACATGGCCTGATGAGCCACAGGGAGGTCGTGCCACGGCACGACCGTGGGCGGTGTGATCTCGAGGTATCCGCCGGCGATCATGTCATTCATACGGGTCACTTCGTACGCGTTGGTGAGATGCGTGCCGAGGATCGACGCGGTCGGCATCAGAATCTTGCGCTGCCGTGTCCAGACCTGCGGTGCATAGAATGCGTAACGCTTTCCGAGCATCTCCTCGCAGTACACTACGCGTCCGGTGAACGGCTTCACCAACGACGTGGAGACACCCAGTGCGTCGTGGCCCGCGCGCTCGAGAATCACGTCGGGTGCGCCGCGCGGGTTGTCGGGGGAGCGCAAGACCTTGCCCACGGCCGCGCCGAAGGGCTTGAGCGTCTGCTCCTGAAAGTCGCGTACCGCCTGCCGAAACGTCTCGGTCGCCACCCTGGCGTCGGGCAATCGAGGCATGGTGTGCGGCCACGAGAAGTCTGCATTCCGGCGACCGACTTCCTCGAGCGACACCACACCAGCCACGGCGTCTTCGAAGCCGAGCGACTGCACGAACTCGCGCTGGCCATCGGTGGAGGTCGCGACCAC
>Ga0105047_10015782_pt1 | contig 11884 bp, 6 predicted proteins | sample MAT04_FD_78384 | JGI IMG/M metagenome (GOLD analysis project Ga0105047, IMG submission 78384) | Freshwater microbial communities from Lake Fryxell liftoff mats and glacier meltwater in Antarctica - MAT-04 (megahit assembly) | ecosystem: Environmental > Aquatic > Freshwater > Ice > Liftoff... | reverse complement strand
TCGAGATGCAGACGCACCTGGTCCAGCCAGTCGCCAGGTTGCTTGAGTCCCTTCGAGGAGAAGGCAAATCGCACGTTGGCAGTGGCCAGCCGACCGGGGAGCGCGGCCCGTTGCTTCCAATGATTCAGGCGGTCATCCTGGTAGCGTTGTGGTGACTCGACTTCGTTTCGCAGGCCATCCACTGCGGAGACCTTCGGCTCGTGATCTTTGTTCGCCGCTTTGTCCTTCTCCCGCAGATCCTTCACCGTGAATTTGGGTTTCTCCCCCAAGTCGAGTGAGAGGATGACATCCAGCTTGGCCTCTACAAAGCGATCGACAGCTGTGATGGGGGCGGTGCCAGTCCACAGGACGGTGTCGAGTCCGACCTCATGTGTGAAGTCGAGCGCCCGGTCGAGATCATCACGGCCTGCATGTGGAGGAACGAGCAAGAGAGGGGTCGAGCGTTTGTCGAGAACATCGGACAGGGCACTGAGAACGAGGTCTTCGTGAGGAGGAGAGATTTGTGTGGGAAACTTTTCGGACAGCGCGAGATGCTCACGGTAGTGAGTGGTGTCGAGGAAGGCCTGCCGCAAATGAGCTGTGGCCCCCATGAGTGTGACTGGATATGACAGCAGGGAGTCTCCCTGCTCCGGGGGATGGGTGAGCATGAAGGAACTCATCCCACCCGACCAGAGAACCGACTCGCGTGCAGGGAGTCCGGACATCGTGACCAGAGCGGTTTGCCCACCGGCAATCGGAGCGAAGTGGACGAGATGCACATCGGTGATCCCGGCTTTGCGGCGGGCGGATTGGAACTCGGCATCGCGGATCGCGTGTTCAACGACCTGGAACTCGGGAGTCATCCCACGGCGGTTGTCTGCTCGCGTCGCTGCCAGCAGGTTCTCATCAAATGGGACGGAGCGTCCGGCGTCTGGGCCGGGCACGCTCGGCTTCAGCTTGGCTTCCCCCGCTGCATCGATGAAGCCCGCGTAAATGACCAATCCCGCTCCGGGGATGACCTCAGCCCCAGCGGGAATCGCGGCGTCCGGGCTCACGGCGATGATGATCCCGTTACGGATGACGATCGTTCCGCTGTCGATGACCTGTCCGGGAGCTGTGACGATTTTGGCCCCCTGGACCGCGACCGTCGAGGGATGGAATCCCGTGGAATGGTTCGTGTCGGGAGGGAGTTCCTCGGCCCAGCTGAGACGGCCTGCGGCGATCAAGCTGACGACCAGCAGGAGACTCAAAGTCCAGACAGAACTCCGCATGGCAATACCATGCCCATGGAGCATTGGAATGCTGGATGTCGCCGCAGGTGGTTGCTGTGGCATTGTGTCCCCCAGTGCGAAATGTCCGCGCGCAACGGGAGCGCGGAGGCCAATACCTAAGGTTAGGTGGCAGCGGGACCGGACGCCAGCATTTATTGGATTTCTGCGGTCAATCCGGCAGTTCGCGCCCGGTCACTTGCTTCAGGTAGGTCCGCACCAGACGAACGACTTTCTGTCCGTAATCAATCCCATGAAAGGTGACGAGCGGGTACGGTGTCCCCCCAGACTTCAGGGCGGCGAACGCCAGGGGGCTGGCTGCGGCGCGGCGGGAATCTCCAGTGGTCTGGGAGTGAGGTGTGCTGCGGATGATCCCGCAGTCCGTGATAGTTTCTGGCAGAAACTTCTTCTGGAAGGCAAATGGTCCCCAGCCCCATCTCATCTGAACCCAGTCTGCAGAAAGGGAGAGTTTGATTCGTCCTCGCGAGATCGCCAGTAAGATTCCAGTGGCCATGACCAACGGAACCAAAAACGTCGCCAGCAGGAAGAGCATGGCAATCCTGTCCGCTGGCTGAAATGCCTGTCGAAAGTTCCATACGGCCGCTGCCAAAATCGCGAAGGCGACCAGTGACATCACGATCCGAATCATGCGGGCCGATTGACTATTCGGAAAGAGCGGGTAACTGATCAGCACTCGGCTCGGGTCGGATTCGTCGACCTCCAGACTCTCTGGCAGCTCTTCGGAGCCTCCGGCCCGCAAAGGTTGCCAGAGCGAACCGTTGGGGGTCTGATTTGATTTCAAGCGGCAGGCTTCGCAGAGTTGTGGGGCTGAGTCTAAACCCGTCTGGATTCCAGCCCCGAGGTTCGTTCCGCAGAACGAACACACGGCGTCATCTTTCGAGGGAATGAGTGAATCGGCTTTCACTCCGAGAAACGTATTGATCTCGCGAGCCAGGAATTCTTTGTCTGCGGGAGGCAAGCCGGTGCCAAACGACTCTGTACGTCCCAATCCGTGAACCGTCACGGAATAGACGGGGACATCGTTCACGGCATAGCTCTCTTCCAGAGTCGCCTTCGATGTGGGTGAGAGCATCAATTCGCGGTTCGTCGTTCTGAATAGCTTACGCTGGATCACCAGACGGTCCTTCTCCAGCAACAGATAGAGCCGCGTATACCGCATTCGGACCCAGCCGATGATGAAGCCGATCCCGACCAGCCAGAAGACACTGAGAAACAGGACCGGGACGATTTCGATGCGCTCCGCTTGCTTCCAGAACGCGGATACGGCGACTGCCGTAAATAATGTCATGAACCCGTTCCACATCAGAGCGAACATTCCAAGTCCACCAGAGCCTTTCGTCGTCGGAGGGAGATGGGCCACCCACCGGTCGGCGGTCTGTTCGATGATCTCCACTTGTCGGTCGGAGAGATTCGCTGGAGATGTCGGAGTGTCCCGATCCAGATGGCGATCCTCGGGCAGTGGATTCCCCGCAATCTCCTCGTCCTCTCCACCGAGTTGGTCTTCAATGGCGGACAGATCCATGTCAGCCAGAGAGGCGGAACAGAGCGGACACTCACGCCGTTCGCGATCAATCTCGTCTGGTTCCAGAGTGGCTCGGCAGGCGGGGCAAGTGATATTCATGATGATCAAGCACTCCTCGGGGGGCAGGCGAGCACACTAGCGTTGATCGGGGGACGGTGGCCAGTGGAAACGCTCTGCAGGGAGTAACTCCCCGAGTTGATTCGCAACGAGTCCACGTCCTGCGTCGAGGACTTCAATCACCGAATCGGGAAGCGGTTCCAGTTTGACCCGCCTCATCACTTGGTTCAGACGGCGCAGGAGTCTCGGCGATTCGCGATAGTCGTAGAGGAAACCTTCGGCAATGAAGAGCGGGATGAACTGCGTCAGAATGCTCGTTGTCTCTCGCCCACACGCATTGACGACTCGCTGAATTACGTGAGGGTCGACCTGTTGCATGGCCCGGTAGTAGTTCTCCAGGTGTTGAGGATGCCGCTCGGTCAACTCGGCATCGATTAGTAGCTCCGTCACGATATGTCCGAGGAACCCATTGAGAAACGTATCCCCGGGCAGTGCCTGCCGAAACAGAGTTGTCATGCGGCCAGTGACATCACTGAATCCCAGAGTGGTATGGAACCAATCGTCATCAGCGAGATGTTGCAGAATGCCATGGGCCACGTCGGACTCGGGAGTTCCCACAGGCCACTGAGCCAGCAGCGGCTCAATCCGTTTTGTCCGCATGCGAACGCGGCGGTCGACCACCGAAAGCCAGTCCGGCACAGCTGTCCCCGCCATGAAGTATGGACGATCGAGAAACCGGATGCCGTGAGCGAGATAGTTCATGGAACGGAGAATACAAAAAGTGGGACCATGTCTGCTCCCCACAAAGTGCAAAAACAGCCCAAGGGGGCGGACCCTTGGGCTGTCTGTGGTTGAGACACGAGGCGTCGGTTGTGTCCACTAATTACCGCCGAGGTTCTCCTTGGCGAACTTGGAAATCACAGCTCCCAAGCCGGTGAGCACCCCTTCATGGAGTTTCGTCTCTCCGTCGATGGCCCCGTTTGTCAGCTTGAGTTTCATCGTCACCAGATCGTCGCTTCCCTGCATCGCATCGATGGCGGTCTTCTGCCAATCGAAGTTCTTGAGAGCACTGATCTTGTCTGTGGCTTTGGACGCTCCCTCTGGCTTCTTGTCAGTGTTCTTCTTGTCACCTTCAGCCTCTGGAGTTGCTTTCTGGAGACCGCTGTTTTGCATCAGGCGAAGCAGGTCAAAGTCCTTCTGCTCCATGAATGCATGCGTGACTTCGAGGCTCTTTTGCGCCTGGAATCGCACGTCTACAAACGATTCCAGGGCTTTCTTCTCTCCCGTAATCGCCGTCTCCACGAGCTTCTTCAGGACATCCAAGCTGCCCCCGCCTGTCGCGAATCCCACGAAGTCAGGACCCGCAGCGACAAACACCGTTCCATCTCCCCCGTAGAACTCGACCAACTTTTTCGGCGGGTTGATCACTGTAAACGAGTGATACTTCGTTTCACCGACCGCTTCGATGTTGACCTTGCTGGACCAGCCCGTGCGGACCTTGCCCAGATGTCCGACCAGTGTCTCGATCTGGGCTCTGTTATCTGCGGAACGGATCCCCATCACGAAGGTGTGGTGCTGCTCAACTGACGGTGCAATATCGACGAACACGTCCAGGGCTCCGATGTCCAAGCTTCTGGTAAGAGCTTCCATCCCGGCATCCACAGCTCCCGCACGACCCGCCTTCTCATCGGCTGTTAATTCCTTGTCGGCATCGATCTGCTGTTTGAGAACCGTCGGCGAAATCTTGTAGATTTCCTTGAGGTTCGCCAGGCTTTTCTCGGCGATGGGCAGGAGCACCCGAGCCGTCATGATCGACTTTTCGTGAGACGGGTAACTCGCAAAGTGGCTCTTCTCAGCTTCCAGCTTTGTGACCCAATTCGCAAAATCCGTATTCGGCAGAGCGGTCCAGTGCGACTCTCCCAAACCCATCTGCTTGGCTTCGTCGGTGGACCAGCCAGCTTCGATGAGCAGCGTTTCTGAGAACAACTGGCTCATGCGGTCCATTTGCTGCGTGATGAGCAACTTGCGCAGGTCGAACGCCTCTTGGGTTTCGTCAGTCTTTTTCTTCAGACCCGAGATGTTGTTCTCTTTCAGCTTCTGAAACGCAGCCGCCCGGACTTTGGCTTCGGCTTCAGTGTTTAAGCTCGATACGGAGAAGTCGTAACCTTTGGCGAACAATGCATTCAATGTCACGTCGGGAGTGGCGACACCGACGGGAACATCCTTGTCGACTTTCGAGATGCTGGCGTATTTGTTGTTGCCCTCCGCTCGCATCCAGCCTGTAGACACATCTCCGGTCATCTTGTACAGCGTTTTGTCTTTGCGATCTTTCTCGACGATGATTCCGATCGGGTCAAGATTGCCATCGATAAAGTCGGCCTTCAGCGTCTCCACCGGGATTTGTATCAGGCTCCGCTGACCTGTTTCTGCCTCCAGCAAAAAGCTCATTCCAATCGGCAACTTCGGATTCACTCCGATCAAAAAGATTTCGATATTCGGTTTAATGTTTCGATCGAAAGTGCCCTGTTGCTTGGCCAGCTTGACCGTCAGGTACTCGATATCCTTCAGCAGACCTTCCGCGCTGCCCATGCCCGTATGAAACTTGGCAGGCTCGTCGGCCATGGACGCAGAACCAAATCCCACAGCTGCGCACAATGCGACTGAACGAATCCAAGACTTCTTCATTTTGCGAGACTCCATCCCGACCACTAATTCCCCAACCCAGCCCATGCTGGAGAGGTGACTCTTCCTTGGAAGAATAGGGGAACGTCGAGGTTCGGGCAACTTTGAGGGAAAGGTCCGGTTGATTTGGTGAGTGAAACTGAAACAGCACAATCCGCCGAACGGGACTTTAGGTTGAGTCCCAGACCAGTCGTCCGTCGTCAGCAGCGTGCGACTTCGTGGTCAGAGTCAGCCCAGACGCCGGGACGGACAGAATACGATTCGTCCAGAACAACAGGTTTTCTCCATGCGGAACACGCTGTCCCCCGTCATTGTCATAATCGGTAAAGTGAAAAAGGGTCGGTGCGTGCGATAGATGACGTCTGGAATGAGGGACTCTTGCTCGGCAGATTTTCCTCTCCGCCTCTTCGTGTCTCTGTGGTAAAACCTTTCTCTGCGTCGAGCCCGCTCCTGTATTCTTGTCCCCGCTGCGATCAGACCACCGACATTAATCACACATGCCCTCCTCGGACCAGGCCACATCTCCGCCGCAGTACCGCGTCTCGCTCAGTGTTTTCACAGGGCCGCTGGACTTGTTGTTGTATCTGGTGCGGCGAGATGAGTTCGCCACTCGCGACCTGTCGCTGGCGAAAATCACATCGCAGTTTTTGGAGTTTCTCTCGGTCCTGGAGTTCATCGACCTTGAACTGGCCTCGGAGTTCGTCGTGGTCGCCAGCACACTCCTGGAGATCAAGAGCCGGGACGTGCTGCCCGCAGAAAGCATTCTGGTTGAAAGTCCGGATGATCTTCCACTGAACGAAGGGCCAGCCAGCGGTCTCATCAAAAAACTTCTCGAATACCGCCGTATTCGGGATGCCGCCCACGCGCTCGAGAATCGAGCCATCGAGTGGCAGGAACGCTACCCGCGACTCTCCGATGATCGCCCCGTCGTCGGGAAGACCCCCTCAGCTGACCGTATTAAGGAAGTGGAACTCTGGGATCTGGTGAGTGCCCTCGGACGTGTCCTGAAAAAAGACGATGTCCAAGCTGAGGGCCGCATCCGCTACGACGACACGCCCATCGAAGTCTATGTCGAACAAATTGGCTCACGAGTCCAGGCCGAGGGCGAGGTGTTCTTCACCCAGCTGTTCGATCGCGAGACGATCCGATCGCGGATTGTGGGGATGTTCCTGGCAATTCTGGAACTTCTCCGGCATCACGGCTACCGCGCCGTCCAAGACGGCCTGTACGGCGAGATCCGAGTCCTGCCTCCCCTAGCGAGCCCAGAGTCTACTGAAACAGGTCCATCGCCGGATGAACCAGCGAACAGTCCCGCCACGGTGTGACAACTCCACCCGACCGCTGTTCGCTGATTCAGTCCCGTGCGATAGGCTTCCAGTCGCTCTCGCCTGGAAAAAAAGAGGACAGGTGGCAGCCTCTCCCATAAGGTTGATAGTCTTTCGTCTGTCTGTCATCTAGGCCTTTTTCTGGGGCGACGGTCGAAAAGAAGGCAGTCTCACTGGAGATTGCCTGTATTATGGGCAGGTTGCTGAAAAAGCAGCGGGTGTGTCGCTGGGGAATCTGGACTTAACTCATAACCGTGTGCTGGCACATAATTTGCAAAACCCTGTATCGAACCGTCATTCAGGAGTCTACATTGTGGTCCAGAACATATTGACCTCTGAAACCCCTCAGCTGAGCAACGGAGCGATGAACCAGACCCCCGTGGCCCTGCTCCCCAAGGTCTATGACGAGTACCTGGACGGAGAGGTGTCCCGCCACCCTCTGTTGGCGGATCGGTTGCAAGAGTTCTCGTTTCAGGGCTTGGCCGAGCGGCAGCTCGCTGCTGAGGTGCGTCTGAGAGAGAAGGGGATCACGTTTGCGGTCTACGGGCACACCGACGGAACGGAAAAAGTCTGGCCATTTGATGTGGTCCCGCGTCCAATGTCGCACACGGAGTGGGACAGAATCGAGGCCGGACTCAAACAGCGAATCCGAGCGCTGAACCTGTTTTTGGAAGACATCTACGGTGACCAGAAAATTCTGAATGATGGCGTGGTGCCGCGCGAGATGGTGCTGACCGCCAAAACCTATCGTCCCCAGCTGGAGGGATTCCGGCCTCCGAAGGGGGTGTGGACCCATGTGACGGGTACCGATCTGGTCCGGCATAACGATGGGCGGGTCTACGTCCTGGAGGACAATCTGCGTTGCCCTTCGGGTGTGTCGTATGTGCTGGAGAATCGGGAACTCATGAAGCGTGTGTTGCCCGAAGTGTTCGAGGGAGCTGCGATTGCTCCCGTGGAAGACTACGGTGAGCGTCTGCTGACGACCTTGCAGCAGACAGCCCCCAATGGGGTATTCAATCCGACCTGCGTGCTACTGACCCCGGGAGTGTACAACTCGGCGTACTTCGAGCACTGCTTCTTGGCGCAGCAGATGGGGATTGAACTGGTCAGCGGACCCGACTTGGTAGTCAATGAAGGCTATGTCTGCATGCTGACCACGCGTGGCTTGCAGCGTGTCGATGTAATCTACCGGCGGATCGATGATGACTTTATCGACCCCGAGTGCTTCCGCGCGGATTCAATGCTCGGCGTTCCCGGATTAATGGAGGTCTACCGAGCCGGGCGCGTGACGCTGGCCAACGCACCCGGAACCGGAGTCGCAGACGACAAGGCGGTCTACGCCTGGGTGCCGGAGATCATCAAGTACTACTTGAATGAAGACATCATCATTCCCAATGTCCCGACGTACATCTGCTCTGATCCGAAACAGCGGGACTATGTATTGGGCCACTTGCACGAGCTGGTGATCAAGCCGACGAATGAATCGGGTGGATATGGAATTGTGATGGGTCCGAGCGCCTCGAAAGCGGAACTGGAAGAGTGCCGACGACAGATCTTGGGGAATCCTCGAAACTTCATTGCCCAGCCCATGCTGACGCTGTCGACCGTTCCGACCGTGGTGGGAGACCGCTTGTCGCCACGGCATGTCGACTTGCGACCGTTCATTCTGTATGGAGATGATGTCTATGTCCTGCCCGGAGGTCTGACGCGAGTCGCTCTTCGAGAGGGGTCAATGATTGTGAACTCGTCGCAGGGAGGCGGCAGCAAGGATACTTGGGTATTGATGAACAATTGAGGGATGGAATGCGTCCCGACGGGCTGGGGTGTCCTTTCGGTTGTGGGATGTGTTGGGTGCTCAAACAAGCTGTGATGTCATGCTGAGTCGAGTTGCAGATTCTGTCTTCTGGGTCAATCGGTACATCGAACGTGCGGAGAACGTCGCACGGTTCGTCGATGTGAGCCAGTCGATGTCGCTGGGGGGTATCCCGCAATGGGCTCCACTGATCTTTGCCAGTGGCGATGAGGAGTTGTTTAAAAAACACTATCAGGAGTGTAACGCCGAAAACGTGTTGCAGTTCCTGCTCTTCGACGAACGGAACACGAACTCGATCCTGACCTGTCTGATTCGGGCCAGAGAGAATGCTCGGACAATCCGTGAAGTTTTAAGCGTCTCGCTCTGGGAGGCCATCAACCGCTTCTATCTGCGAGTTCGCGAAGCCGCCAAGGACCCGGATCCGATTTTGCAGAACCCTGCGAATTTTTTGGAGCGAGTGAAGCGGTACAGTCACGAAGTGATCGGAGTGACCGAAGCGACCATGTCGCATGGAGAGGCGTGGAACTTCGGCCAAATCGGACGCCTGATTGAACGAGCTGACAAAACCTCCCGCATCTTGGACGTCAAGTATTTCATTCTGCTGCCCGATGTGACCAAGGTCGGTTCCGCGCTGGATGTTCTGCAATGGTCCGCACTGCTGGAATCGACCAGCGCACTCCATACCTATCGCAAGCGGTTTGGCCGCATTGCACCTCGTAGCGTGGCAGAGTTTCTCATCCTGGATCCCAACTTTCCCCGATCGATGAGATCTTGTGTCATGGCCATCCTGGCGTCCCTGCATAAGATCACGGGCAATCAGCCGGGGCAGCATGCAACGCCCTCGGAACAACTCTGCGAGGATTTGCACTTGCGTCTGCAGAGGGTCTCGATCCATGACATCATTCAAATCGGCATGCATGAGTTTATCGATAGCTTTCAGCAGAGTCTGAATGCGATCGGGGCCGCGATCTATCATGGATTCTTCGAAATTCGCTCGGTCGATGCCACGCAGTCCCAACAATAAATCCCAACAAAACAAGAGGTAACACAATGGCAATTCGCGTAGCACTCCGACATGTGACTGAATATCTGTATGACCGCAGTGTGAGCATGGGCCCGCAAGTGGTCCGGCTGCGACCTGCGCCCCATAGTCGAACACCGATTCTCAGTTATTCACTGAAGATCACTCCGGAGGATCATTTTCTCAACTGGCAGCAAGATCCGTTTGGCAACTTTTTGGCTCGACTGGTGATTCCCGAGAAGACCGGGTCGTTTCGCGTCGAAGTGAATCTGACAGCGGATCTGACCGTCATCAACCCTTTCGACTTCTTTGTGGAAGACAGTGCGGAAGAGTTTCCGTTTGTCTATGAGCCAGAGCTCAAGAAGGATTTAGCACCGTTTCTCGAATGCTCGAAGGATAATGACCGACTCACCGCGTACTTGAAAACGGTCGACCACAGCCCCCGCCGGACGGCCATCTTCCTAGTCGATCTCAATCAGAAATTGTGCCAGGAGATCAAGTATCTCATTCGCATGGAGCCGGGTGTGCAATCGCCCGAAGTGACTCTGGAAACCGGATGCGGGTCGTGCCGTGACTCGGCGTGGTTGCTCGTCCAGCTGTTGCGCCGAGTGGGCTTGGCCGCGAGATTTGTCTCGGGCTATTTAATCCAGCTGACGGCAGATATTCCGTCATTGGATGGTCCATCGGGTCCTTCAGAGGACTTCACCGATTTGCACGCGTGGTGTGAGGTCTACTTGCCCGGTGCGGGGTGGGTGGGTCTCGACCCGACTTCCGGGTTGCTGACGGGGGAAGGGCATATTCCGCTGGCGGCGACTCCTGATCCGTCGACGGCAGCTCCGATTTCCGGCCCGCTCGAAGAGTGTGAAACCGAGTTTCATTTCGATATGTCGGTCACTCGGGTCCATGAAGATCCGCGTGTCACCAAACCATACACCGATGACCAGTGGGAATCGATTAGTCAGTTGGGCCAGAAGGTCGATGACCGTCTGGAGAAGAACGATGTGAGGCTCACCATGGGTGGTGAGCCGACCTTTGTCTCGATCGACGATATGGAAGGTGCCGAATGGAACACTGCAGCCGTCGGAATCAACAAGCAGCGGCTTTCTGGTCTTCTGATCCATCGCTTGCGGCGGCGTTTCGCGCCGGGAGGGATGCTGCATTACGGACAGGGCAAGTGGTATCCCGGCGAGCCCCTTCCACGATGGGCCTACAGTTGCATGTGGCGAACGGATGGCGAACCCATCTGGTCGAACCCGAAGCTGTTGGCCGACCCATCGATTTCCGCTGACACCACGATTGAGAACGCGGGAGAGTTCCTGGTGGAGTTGGCCGATCGGATGGGCGTGGACGGACGCTTTATGCGTCCCGCCTACGAGGATGTGTGGCACACTCTGGCTCAGGAACGCCGCTTGCCGGTGAACGTCGATCCGCGTGAGTTCGATCTCGACGCCGACGAAGACCGTCGTCGATTGTCGCGGATTCTGGAGACGGGTCTCAGTCGACCTGTCGGATACGCACTTCCACTAACTCGTGCCTGGTGGCAAGGGCGTGCGGAGTGGTCGAGTGGGCCTTGGCCCTTCCGGTCCGAACGACTGTTTCTGATCCCTGGCGATTCTCCCATCGGCTTGCGATTACCTCTCGAGTCCCTGCCCGCGGGGGCCATCGAGGCTGACAAGATTTACGCCACAGACCCCCTGGCAGACCGTCACCCGCTGCCGGGATACCAGGAAATTCGCAGTCGTGCTCGGTCATTGCTGGCCGAAGAATCTCTCGCCACGTCCATTACGGGGCAACATCGCAGCGACCACGAAAACGGAGTCCGTCGTTGGGCCTCCGAGGGGCGTCGCGACCTGCGCATGCTCGAAGAAAAAACGCCTCCGCCCCGCGTCGTTCCGTCGCGTGTCGTCACGACGGCGTTGTGCATCGAGCCGCGAGGCGGGCGACTGCACATCTTCATGCCTCCCGTTGCTCGTCTCGAAGACTATCTGGATCTCGTCGGCTACATCGAGCTGGTCGCAGAGGAACGCCAGCAGCCGGTCGTGATCGAAGGCTATCTCCCTCCGATTGACCACCGTCTGCAGATTCTCAAGGTGACCCCAGACCCCGGCGTGATTGAAGTGAACGTCCAACCCGCTCGCGACTGGGAGCAGCTGTGCGACATCACGACGGGGATCTATGAGGATGCTCGCCAGACTC
>Ga0105047_10015781_pt1 | contig 11884 bp, 10 predicted proteins | sample MAT04_FD_78384 | JGI IMG/M metagenome (GOLD analysis project Ga0105047, IMG submission 78384) | Freshwater microbial communities from Lake Fryxell liftoff mats and glacier meltwater in Antarctica - MAT-04 (megahit assembly) | ecosystem: Environmental > Aquatic > Freshwater > Ice > Liftoff... | reverse complement strand
TCTTTTTCGAGGAGTTCCTGGCGCGGGTCAGCCATTTCGAGATCACGCCGGGCACCACGCCCAACCGCATCCCCGGAGCGTTCGTACGCGGTGTCGAGAACCTTCATCTCGACCTGAAGTAGCGCGGCCCGATGACGTCGTTCGGACCGGGGTTGTGGGCCACCCCTGAGATCGTTGGCATCGGGCGGCTGCCCATGCGCCCACCCCTCGATCCCTATTCCGATGCCGCCGGAGCGCGAGCGGGGGAGAAGTCGCCGTGGGTGGCGTCGCTCGACGGCATGTGGGACTTCCGGCTGGTTGATTCACCCGAATGGGCGCATCCCGACTCCGCCCCCGCCGCGGCCGACCGAAACCACGAGGTCGACCAGGAGGTCGAGTGGGAGCGCGTTGCGGTGCCCGGCTCGTGGGTGCTGCCGCCAACCGGCCGCCGCGGCGCGCCGGTCTATACCAACGTGGTGATGCCCTTCGACCAGGACCCGCCAGCGGTCCCGAGGCACAACCCCACCGGCATCTACCGACGGACCTTCCGCCTCGCTACGGGATGGCGGGCGCGTCGCACCCTCATCGAGATCGGCAGCGCCGAGAGCTTCGTCTCGCTCTGGGTCAACGGGGAATCGGTCGGCGTGGGAACCGACAGTCGGTTGGCGTCGACGTTCGACATCTCGGCCCACGTGCGCTCCGGTCGCAACGAGGTGGTGCTGATCGTCAGCCAATGGTCCGCCGGAACCTGGTTGGAGGATCAGGACCAGTGGTGGCTCCCAGGCCTGCACCGCTCGGTTCGCCTCATCTCGGTGCCGAAGGTGTCGGTCGCTGCCGTCGTCCTCACTGCTGGCCTGGTGGGGGACGGGTCGGGTCGGTTGCGTGGCGAGGTGGGGGTCGACTTCGACGGCGTGGCATCGCCGGAACCGGGGTGGGACGTCGGGGTGCGGGTCGAGACGCTGCGGGGCCGGCGCCTGGCCGAATCCGTTCCCTCGAGCATCGCGGTGTTCGAACACGGCGAGCCGCTCACCGAGCTGGTGTCGGGCATGTTGTGGACCGGGTCTCGGGCGGCCGTCGACCTCGACGTCGCCGACGTCGAGCCCTGGAACCACGAGCGGCCGACGCTGTACCGCGTCATCGTCACACTGCGATCACCCGATGGCACCACGGTTGATGTCCGCTCCCAGCGCGTCGGGTTCCGCACGGTCGAGGTTGCCGGCAACGAACTGCGTATCAACGGTGCGCCCGTGATCGTGGTGGGCGTCAACCGCCACGAGTTCGACCCCGACCGGGGGCGAGTGGTCGACGAGGCCTCGATGCGGCGCGATCTCGAGTTGATGAAGCAGCACCACATCAACGCGGTGCGCTGCGCCCACTATCCCAACGATCCGCTGTTCTACGACCTCTGTGACGAGTACGGGCTGTACGTCATCGACGAGGCCAACATCGAGACCCACGCCCGACAGGCATCGCTCTGCGATGACCCCCGCTATCAGTCCGCCTTCCTCGAGCGGGGCATGCGCATGGTGCAGCGCGATCGCAACCACGCCTGCATCATCGCCTGGTCGCTCGGCAACGAATCGGGGTACGGGGCCGCCCACGATGCCCTGGCGGCGTGGATTCGCCGCGTCGACCCGTCGCGCCCACTGCACTACGAGGGCCCACTGATGCACGACCTGGCGGCAGAGGCACCGGTCACCGACATCGTCTGCCCGATGTACGCCACCGTCGAGCAGATCACCGACTGGGCCCGCCACGGCGCCGACCGTCGGCGTCCGCTGATCCTCTGTGAGTTCAACCACGCCATGGGTAACGCCGGCGGGCTCGCCGACTACGCCGCGGCCTTCGAATCGGTCCACGGGCTTCAGGGCGGCTTCATCTGGGAGTGGTGCGACCATGGGCTGCGCCGGGCCGACGGATCGATTGGTTACGGGGGCGACTTCGACGGCTTGGACGAGCGCGTCGGCGAGGTCGAGCGCGTCGGCGAGGTCGAGGGTGCGACCAATGGCCTGCACGACGCCAACTTCTGCTGTGATGGCCTGGTCTCGGCGGATCGCGTTCCCCATCCGCTGCTCGAGGAGTACGCCCGACTGAACGAACCGGTCGCCATCGCTGTCTCCGATGACCGCAACGAGCTGCTGGTCACGAACCGCCGGTGGTTCAGCGGCCTCGACGACCTGCGACTGTGGTGGGAACTTCGTCACGATGGTCTCGTAGTCGCCGGAGGAGAGCTGCTTCCCGACGACATAGCGCCGCGGGCGACGGTCGCCGTGGCGTTGCCTGACGAAGCCCGGGCGGCAGTAGGCGAATCCCGGGGCCCGGGGGAGTGGCATCTCGACGTGGCGGCCATCCCGCGTCGTCGCCCGACGTGGGCGCCTACCGGTTGGGTGGCGGCCCGTCGTCAGGTCGAGCTCGTCGGCCCGGATCCGTTGGTGACCCACGTCGGCCCGACCCAGCACGTGCCCGGTGCCCACGTGGCCAGCGTTGTGGTTCGTGACGACGGCACCGTCGAGATCGACACGGGGGCCATCACCGAGCCGGGCGAGTCGGTGCTGTTCGCCGCTCCGCAGCTCTGCTTGTGGCGTGCCCCCACCGACAACGACGGCATCAAGGCGGGCTGGATGGCGGGAGTCGGCGTCCGCGGGCGGTGGATGCGGTGGGGTCTCGACCGGCTGAGCGTCGTCGATACCACCGTCACCCGCCGCGGCGGCGCCGTCGTGCGCACCACCCGCTGGAAGGCCCCCGGAATCGAGGCGACGATCAAGCATCGTCAACGCATCGAGGTCGATGGCGATGTGGTCCGCTTCACCGAACAGGTCGACGTTCCCCGCGAGCTCGACGATCTACCCCGAGTGGGGGTGCGCTTCGTTCTCCCGGCCGGGCTCGAGCACCTCGAGTGGTTCGGTCCGGGACCCGGTGACAGCTACCCCGACCGTCGCGAGGGCACCGTCGAGCGGTGGGCGACGACCGTGACCGACACCTACGTCGATTTCGTCGTGCCTCAGGAGCACGGACACCGCACCGATGTGCGCTGGTTCGAGTTGGCCGAGCCGACCCCCTCACCACTGGTGGTGCGGGTCGAGGCCGACCGACGGTTCGGCTTCAACGTCAGCCACCACTCGATCGAGGACCTGACGGTCGCCAGCCATGACAGCGAGCTGGTGGCCGGGCCCGATGTCGAGGTGCACATCGACGTCGCCCACCGCGGGCTGGGTACCGCAGCGTGCGGACCCGACACCGCGGCGCGTCACCTGGTACGTGGCGGTCGGCACCGCTGGACGTGGACGCTGCGGGTGACGTCGCCAGCCACTGCTGCGCAGTGGGATGATTGAGGACCCATGACCGACAACTGGAACCTCGCAGATGTGTGGGAGACGATCGCGGACGTCGTGCCGGACGCCCCGGCGCTCATCCACGGTGACTTGACCCGCACCTGGGCCGAGTACGAGCAGCGGGCCGCCCGACTGGCGACCGTGTTCGCCGAGCACGGCATCGGCCGCGACTCCAAGGTCGCCCATTACCTCTACAACGGACCGGAATACCTCGAGGCCACGTTCGCCTCGTTCAAATGCCGAGCCGTTCCCGTCAACGTCAACTATCGCTACACCGAGGGCGAGCTCGTCTACCTGCTCGACAACTCCGACGCCGAGGCCGTCATCGTCGACTCGTCGTTTGTCGGCCACATCCTCGCCCTGCGGCCGCAGCTTCCGAAGCTGGCGTTGGTGCTCGTCGTCGGCGAGATCGCCGGCGACCTGGCGGGCGAGGCCGCGGCCGCCGGGATGGTCGACTTCGAGACGGCGCTCAACGCCGCCGCTCCGGCGGCACGCATCGAGCGATCGCTCGATGACCTGTGGTTCCTCTATACCGGTGGCACCACCGGCATGCCCAAGGGCGTCATGTGGCCCCATCGCTCACTGCTCGGTGCCGGCGCTCCCACCTTCAAGAACTACGGCCTCGGGGTGCCGACCGACCTCGATGAGGTTGCCGCTGCGGCCCGCCACATCCACTCCGACCCCAACGGGCCGATCCGGTTGCTGCCCGCTGCGCCGCTGATGCACGGCACGTCGTCGATCGCCAGCTGGGGGGTGATGGCGGCGGCCGGTGCCGTGGTCACGCTCACTGCGCGCAGCTTCGATGCCGCCGAACTGCTCGAAGCGGTGCAGACCAACGCGGTGACCAACCTGACGATCGTGGGCGACGCCTTCGCCAAGCCGATCATCAGCGAACTCGAAGCCGCCGAGGCCCGTAGCGAACCCTACGACCTGACCAGCCTCAAGCTGGTCATCAGCTCGGGGGTGATGTGGTCCCAGCAGACCAAGGAGGCGCTGTTGGCCCGCGCCGATGTGCTGTGCGCCGATCTGTTGGGCAGTTCCGAAGGTGTGGGTTTCGCCAACTCGGTGGCCAAGCGCAACCGGCCGGCCCCGACGGCGCGGTTTCGGTTGGGTCCCAACGCCCAGGTGTTCACCGAGGATGGCGAGCCGGTCGCGGCTGGCTCGGGAGAGCGGGGGCTGCTGGCGGTGGGCGGGCCCATCCCCATCGGGTACTACAAAGATCCCGACAAGTCGGCGGGAACGTTCCGCACCTTCGCCGGCCGCACCTGGTCGGTCCCCGGCGACTGGGCGACGGTGGGCGACGACGGCACGATCACGCTGCTGGGCCGCGGCTCGGTGTGCATCAACACCGCCGGGGAGAAGGTGTTTCCCGAAGAAGTCGAGGAGACGCTCAAGACCCACCCCGCAGTGCGCGACGCCAACGTGGTCGGCATGGCCGACGATCGTTGGGGTCAAGCCGTCCACGCCGTGGTCTCGCTCGAGCCGTCTGCGACCGACGGGCCGTCTGCGTCCGATGGGCCGCCGGTGACGGTGGACGAACTGGTGGCGCACTGCCGCGAGACCCTCGCCGGTTACAAATGCCCCAAGCGAATAGTGATCGTGGCGACCGTGATGCGGGGACCCAACGGTAAGGCCGACTACCGGTGGGCCGCCGGCGTCCTCGAAGAGGCCGTGGTCGGTTGAGAGCGCGGCAGGCGCTCGCGTCGCTGGTGCTGCTCGCCGGCTGCACCCCGACTGCCGATGAACCGGCCGCTGCTCCCGACGTCGTTGCGCCCGACTTCCTGGTCACCCGGTTGGGTGGCACCACCTCGGCGCGCGAGTTCCGGGGCCGGCCGTTCAACCAGTCGGCGCGTTCGCTGTCCAACGTCGAGTTCCGGCGTTTCGGCGAGGGCGCGCTCAGTTTCGACGATCGCGTCACTCCCGAAGGCGGGCTCGGACCGACATTCAACGAGAACTCCTGCCTTGGTTGCCACCTCGACGGTGTCGATACCGTCGTACGCGACGAGGAGGAACCCGGTCCCGGCCTCATCCTGCGCCTGAGCGTTGCGGGAACCACCGAGCACGGTGGGCAGGTGCCGGAGCCCACCTACGGGTTGCAGCTCCAGACCCGGGCCATCGAGGGAGCAGTACGCGAAGCCGAGTTGACCGTCGACTGGGAGCTCGAGGCCGGCACCTACCCCGATGGGGACCGCTACGAACTCCGTACCCCCACCTTTCGCGTGAGTGAGTTGTCGGCCGGGCCGCTCGCCAAGGATGTGCTCACGTCGGCCCGTATCGCCTCGCCGATGACCGGCATGGGGCTGCTCGAAGCGATCGCCGAGACCGACATCGTCGCTGCTGCCGACCCCGACGACACCGACGGCGACGGCATCTCGGGCCGAGTCAACCGGGTGTGGGACAACGACGCCGGCGCCACCGTGTTGGGTCGGTTCGGCTGGAAGGCGGGCCAGCCAACGGTGCGCCAACAGAGCGTCGCGGCGCTGCGCGAGGACATGGGCGTCACACTCGACGAGATCCCCGACACCGTGCTCGCCGATCAGGTGTTCTACAACCGCACCATTGCGGTGCCCATCGCCCGCAACGTCGATGACGACGCGGTCAAGCGCGGCGCCAACTCCTTCGTCGCCGTCGGCTGCTCCTCGTGTCACACCACCACCCAGCGGTCCGGGCCCGACGAGGTGGCTGGTCTGGCCGGCCAGACATTCCATCCCTTCACCGACCTTCTGCTGCACGACATGGGTAGAGGCCTCGCCGATGGTCGCCCCGAGTTCGAAGCAAGTGGCCGGGAGTGGCGCACGGCGCCCTTGTGGGCGCTCGGTCGCAGGGCCGAGGTGACCGGCTTCAGCACCTTCCTCCACGACGGCCGCGCCCGCAGCATCGAAGAGGCGGTGTTGTGGCATGGGGGGGAAGCCGCAGGCGCACGAGAACGGTTCATGGAACTCTCGCGCGAACAACGACGCGATGTGCTGAGCTTTCTCGGAGCGCTGTAGCGCGCCGCCCTCACGATCGAGGTCCACCAGATCAGACCGCCACTGCCATAGATTCGCCTCGTGCAGAAGCGAATCGGTCTGGTCAGCTTCGTGGCGCTCGCCATGCTGCTGTATCTCATCTGGAAGGACCCGAGTGGAACCGCCGGGCTCTTCGACGGTTTCTTCGGCGCGGTCGGTGACTTCGTCGCCACGTTGTGGGACAAGCTGGGTGAGTTCTTCTCCACGCTTGTCGACTGAGCGATGCGGTTGCTGTGGCGCATCTGGTCAGGCGCAGTGCACGCATTTCTTCCTCGGTCGAACGTTCGAACGCGGTTCTTTGTCAGCCCGTCCGAGGTCGTGAAGCAGTACCTTCTCGACGGTGAGGAAGTGGTGTTCGAGTCGTCGCCCGACATCAGGGCCTGGGGTTACAACCAGCTCGTCGACCTGCTAATCACCCTCGTTCTTGTAGTGATGATGTTCGTTGCCAGCGACAGTCGTGTGACCGCCTTCGGTTTGATCCTGGAGGTGCTGCTGTTGGGGTCGATCGTGGTGCGCTATGCCCGTCATAGATTCACCCGCTATGTGCTGACCGATCGGCGGGTCATGCGTACCTCGGGGGTTGTGGACCGCCATCACGAGTGGATCGCTTGGCGCAAGGTCACCGATGTGTCCGTGCGGCGCGGTCTCACCGATCATTGGTTCGACACAGCGACCATCAAGATTCAGAGCGCCAACGAAACCTCCGGCTTCCAAGAAATGGTCGATGTGCCCGATCCGATGAAATTTGCTCTGACGATCGTCGAGATGATTCCCGCGAGTGAGGCATCATGATGCGATGCTCGTCGAGAGGTCGCTGATGGCCCACCCCCGCCGGTTCCGTTTCGGTGCCGAGCTGCACGCACCCTTCGCCGGGCTCACCTGGGCCGAGTCGGTACAGCGCGTCGAGGAACTCGGCTACTCCACGCTGTTCGTGCCCGATCATTTCAGCGAGCAGTACGGGCCGATCGCGGCGATGGCGGCGACCGCCACGCTCAACGAGCGCCTCCATGTGGGCTCGCTCGTGTTCGACAACGACTATCGCCACCCAGTGGTGCTCGCCAAGGAGATGGCGACCATCGACCTCTTGTCCCAGGGCCGCCTCGAGCTGGGTATCGGCGCGGGCTGGAAGGCCGCTGACTACGAGCAGTCGGGGATCCCTCACGAATCGCCGAAGGTGCGGGTCGACCGGATGATCGAGGCCGTGAAGGTGCTCAAGGGCCTGTTCGGCGGTCAACCCTTCAGCTTCGACGGGGAGCACTATCAGATCAACGAGTTGGCGGGCACGCCGCTCCCGCACACCCCGGGCGGTCCGCCGCTGATCATCGCCGGAGGTTCACGACGGATGCTGCGTTTTGCGGGCGCCGAGGCGCAGATCGTGGGCGTGAACCCGTCGATCCACTCGGGTGCCATCGATGCCGACGCCGCTCGTGACGGCTTGGCGGACCGCATGGATCAGAAGATCGAATGGGTGCGCGAGGGTGCAGGCGACCGGTTTGACGAGCTCGAGATCAACGCCTGGGTGGCGGTGGCTTCGGTCACCGACGACGCGGTGGGTTTCGCCGAGCTGATCGCTCCGGGCTTCGGCATTGCGCCCGATCAGGCACTGGACGCGCTCGAATCGCCGATGACCATGGTGGGGACGGTCGAGGAGATCAGCGAGCGCCTCGAGATGCGGCGTGCCCGCTGGGGTTTTTCGTATCACGTGGTTCGCGACGAAGCCGTGATCGAGATGGCGCCGGTGGTAGCGGCCCTCGCCGGGCGCTGACCGGCAGGGCTACCCGCCGAGCTGCTCGGCCAGGTAGAGGTTCTCGCCGACCGCGGCGATGGCGCCGAGCTGGGTCTCGAGCCAATCGGCGTGCTCTTCCTCGGCGACGAGGATGGACTCGAACAGGTGACGGGTGCCGTTGTCGTGAAGTCGCACGGCGGCCTCGATGCCTCGGTTGAGACGCTCGATGGCCTCGCGCTCGACGGCGAGGTCGTTGTTGAACTGCTCGGGTACGGTCTCGCCGATCCGCAGGGCGCCGAGCCGCTGCAGGTTGGGGACGCCGTCGAGGTAGAGAATGCGTTCGATGAGGGACTCGGCATGGCGCATCTCGTCGATGGACTCGTCGCGCACGTAGGTGCCGAGGCGGTTGTAGCCCCAGTTGGAGCACATCTTGGCGTGAATGAAGTACTGGTTGACGGCCGTGAGCTCGGAGGTGAGCACCTCGTTGAGCAGTTCGATGATCTCGGGGCTTCCCTGCATTGCGGTCTCCTCAGTCGATGCCGCGGTCGGGGGGGGGACGACGACTGCGGGCGATCCTAGCGGGCGGAAAAACTCCGCAGCCGGCTCTCGGGAGATCACACACACACGCCGCCGGGCGGGCTGGCATAGGTCGGGCAGTGTGGGTCGGGCGGTAACGGGCAGGCGGCGGTCGGCCTCAGGCGGCGGTCGAACGCCGCGCCGAGCGATCGAACTCTTCGAGGATCTCTTCGAGGTGGGAGATGCAGGTGCCGCAGTCACGGCCGGCTCCGCACTGATCGCCGATCGAGTCGACACACTTCGCCCCGCCGGCCACGGCTTGGTGGACGGTTCGTTCGAAGACTGCGTTGCAGGAGCAGACGATCACGTAGATAAGCGTACCTAACAGCATCGATGAGTGCCACCCCTCAGTTTGAATTGTCGCGATCGGCATCCTGCTGGTGTCTGTCGGGTTGTGACAGCGGTCCGGTAGCTTCGGCTGGGGTGGGGGACCTGATGAGGCGATATCGGTTGCCGGCGGCCGTATGGGCATCGGTCGCTATTACGCTGTTCGCCGTTCAGCGGATAGTGGAGTCAGTCGTCGACGGGTCACGGATCCTTCTCAGCCCTGGTGAGTCAGTCTTCGCCCAGTGGATTCAGTTCGATGGCTGGGAATACCTGTGGATTGCTCACAGCGGCTACTGGTACGAGCCCGGCCAGCGCGCCAACGTCGTGTTCTTTCCGCTCTACTCGCTGGCGATTCGCGCTGCAAACGCCCTCGTCGGCGACATGACTCGGAGCGCGGTGATCGTCTCAGCGGTCGCGGGGCTGTGTGCGGTTCTGGCCTTTTCATCGTGGCTTCGGGTGAACGGGATCGAGGGGCGGGAGCGTGCCTGCGCACTCGGGGTCATGATGCTGTACCCGTACAGCTGGTACCTCTACGGAGTCATCTACTCCGACGCGCTGTTCGTCGCTCTGGTGGTTCTCGCTTTCCTGATGGTCGAGAGGGACCGCCTCGCGTGGGCTGGGGTGCTCGGCGCCCTGGCGACGGCGACACGGCCGACAGGACTTGCACTCATCCCGGCCTTGAGCTTCCTTGCCCTTGAGCGCCATGGAGTTCTCGTGGCCGCAACGCGACGCTGGCATCGGCTGGTGCCCGCTGAGGTTCCGACGCAACTCGACTTCGGGCGCATGCGTCCTCGATACGCATTGCCACTGTTGTCGATGGTGGGGGTCGGCTCGTTCGCTGGCTATCTATGGATCACTTTTGGCGATCCGACACTGTTCGCGTCCAACCAGAACCAGTACCACGGGCCGTTGCTGCGTCGTCTCCTCAAGGCGAACTTCGTCGGAAATTGGGTGCATTGGGAGGTTCCGCACTACACGATCTCGATCACGGTGCAGGCACTGCTTGCGGTAGGGGCTCTCGCATCGGTACCGGCGGTCGGCCGACGGTTCGGCTGGGGCTACGCGTTGTTCGTGGCGTTGCTCGTAGCGATTCCGGCCTTGGGAACCTCCGACTTCAACGGCACCGCTCGCTACTTGTTGGCGGCCTTCCCCGTCGCAGCGATCGTGGGTGAATGGTTGGCTGGCCGGCGCTTGATCGCCAGCGTATGGATGGGTGGTTCTGGTGTTGCCCTCGTTGTGCTCAGCCTGGCGTTCTCGAGAAGCATGATGCTCACGTGAAGGCGACCGGGTTCGTTCCGACGAAGGCGACGGTCGCCGCAATGGCACTCGGCGTGTGCATTCGTCTTGTCGTGATTCCGCTCGGCAGCGGCACAGAACGGTTCTCCAACATCGATACGGAGAGTTACGCCGAGGTTGCTCGGCGGATGCCCACAGTGTTGTGGGCGCCGGACCAAGCGATACTCGACTACTCGCTGCAGCGGACGCCGGTCTACCCAACCTTCATGTGGCTGGTCGGGGGCGGTGGCGTCAACCTGACGGCGACCGTCGTGGTGCAATGCGTCATCGGGGGAGCCGTCAACGTGTGGCTGTGCGCGGTGCTCGGTCGGAGAATCTTCGGACGATCGGCCGGCGTCGCTGCCGCGTTCGTGTTGGCGCTGGATCCGATCTCGATCGGCCATTCGCTGTTGGTGGGCACCGAGACCATCTTCACGACGACTGTTCTGCTCGGTGTGCTCGCGGTCGAGCGTGCCTGGGCCCTCCGCACGGCACCGCTACCTCAGGCCGCACTGATGATGGTTGCCGGACTTCTGATCGGTGTGGGCGCGCTGACGCGGCCGGCGCTGCTGTTTCTTGCACCTGTCGTTGCCGTGGTTTGGGTTCTCGCCGTGCGGACGAAGGCAGCTGTCGTGCGGGCGTTGATGGTCGTGGCCTCTGCTGCTCTGCTCATCGGGCTCTGGTACGTGAGAAATGAGCAGGCGACGGGCACCTGGCTGTTCTCGACAGCGCAGGGCCAGAATCTGTTCGACTACGGCGCCGCTGCGAAGGCGTCCGAGGAGGGTCTGCTGCGATTCGGTATGACTCAACCTGACGAAGCCAACACCACCCTCACAGACGCAGGCATCCGGTTGGCGGCAGAGCATCCGGGCGAGATCGACATGGCTGATGTGGTGGCCCGCGACGCTGCCTGGCAACGCATCGGGGTCGAGGCGATCCGTGAACACCCACGGGGCTACCTCACGGTCGCCGTGCAGTCCCTCGCCAAGACGGTTGCTGGTCCTGGACACTCTTTGTTGTTGCAGGAAGCCGGTCAATCGCAACGAGGTGTCGTGGCCGGGCTGACGCGTGGTGCTGCGGTCTGTCTGCTGGCGGTCGACTACCTCCTCGCCGCCGTGGGTGGGGGTGTACTCGTTCGCCGTCGTCGCTGGGCGACGATCACACTGTTGGCGCTGCCGGTGGTCTATTACCTGGGCATCTCGGCGGGTCCCCAGATGTACGCACGGTTCCGCGTGCCGATCATGCCGCTCGTGGCGGTCGTTGCTGGTGGAGGCTTTGTACGGACGCTTTCCTGGGTTGGCCACCGATCCAGGTCCCGAACGGAGTCCGATTCGTAAGGTAGAACTGGTCCCGTGGCGAATACTGCTATTGATCCTGCGCCGAGCCGCGCTCAGCTGAATCGCCTGATCGAGCCCTGGCGGGCCGGCGGACGTGCCGTCGACAAGGTTCTCGACCGAATTCGCCGCAGCAGCGCGCCGGTGTGGGACTGGTGGGCCGCCCATCCCTCGGTCCGGGACCGTTTGCCGCGAATCCTCGCGTTGGCGTTGTGCATCTGGTACTTCGTCGTGTTCGAACGGTTGGTGTGGCAGCGCCACGACAACTTCGGGTCCTTCGACTACGACCTCGGGATGTACGACCAGGGCATCTGGCAGCTGGCCCAT
>Ga0105047_10015780_pt1 | contig 11885 bp, 11 predicted proteins | sample MAT04_FD_78384 | JGI IMG/M metagenome (GOLD analysis project Ga0105047, IMG submission 78384) | Freshwater microbial communities from Lake Fryxell liftoff mats and glacier meltwater in Antarctica - MAT-04 (megahit assembly) | ecosystem: Environmental > Aquatic > Freshwater > Ice > Liftoff... | reverse complement strand
TTGCCGTTTGTGCGAAGGCGGGCCAGCAGTTCTGCCCATTTCAGGCCAGTCCGCGTCCCAGGGCAGCCTGCCGGACGAGGCGATAGTCTCCACAGTCGAGACGCTCTACGTCGAACACTTGGCTTGGCTCGATGCGGGCCATCTTCCTCAATTCCGCAGGCAGAACGATCTGGCCCTTGGAGGATGCCGTGGTTTTTATGAAAGTAAGATAACGCCTTACCTTCGTTTAGGTCAAACACTAAACAGGGTGTCGGAGCCACAAAAGGTGATCAGAGCCGCTGGTGCAGGTGGACCCTTCCCAGGCTGAAATTTGAAAAATTGAGGCGTTCAGGAAGCCGTTTTGGCATTCGGCTAAGTGATAGAGACAACGGCACTTCAGTGCCTGTCGCAAAAAGTGGTTGGCAATGATAATGGCCGAAGACATTGAGAAAAATGAACCTACGGGGTAGGGACAGTTCAGGCTGATGACTTTGCACAGTCGATTCCCAGCAGGCAAAAACTCGCCTTTTTTGATGGTGAAACTTCGCTGTGATTCGTGGTCGAGCGACAGCGATAGAGGAGAAGGAAGCCTGACTTGTCGCAGCCGGAAATTCGAGAAATTTGACGAATTTCTTGATTCGGATGGGATGTGCCTAAGTTACTGTTAAGGCGGGAGATAGCAACATTACCGCAACTTGGCGGTCATGTATGTTCTATATTGAAAACGAGCATCAGTGTCGCCGGAGGCTTGATTTTAACGGGGATTTTGCAAGGTGCAGATCAGGCCGTCTTATAAACCCACATCAAGGCCCCCGCCGACCCTTTTCCTGTTTGCAACGATTCTGGCGGTGCTGGCACTGGCTGGTAGCGGGTTGTCCTTTGCTGCCTAAAAGCTAATCCGCAAAGCGACCTGGACTTGGCGTGGGCCGACAGAGGTGCCACCAATGACACCGGTTAAGCCGGAACCAAGCTGGGCATTTGGCGAACCAAGTTGGAGGGTGTTGGTTAAATTGAAGGCTTCAGCGCGCAATTGAAGCGTGGTGCGCTCGCGGATCTTAATGTTCTTGAAGAGCGAGAAGTCGAGAGTGCGCAGACCGGGGTTACGGATGTCGGGCGAAGTGCGAGAGACGTTGCCGAAGCGGAATGCGGGAGCGAAGCTGAAGACGCTGGTGTTGAAGTATTGCGCAATCTTCTGGTCTGTGGCTTGGCTGTCGAGCTTGCCGGTGGTGCCGTTGTTGTTCGGGCGTTGACCGGAGGAGCCGAGAGAGGTGTTGTTAACATTCTGCGTGATCAGGACGGGAGTACCGCCGGAGAGCGTCAGGATACCGTTGACTTGCCAACCCCCAAGGAGGATTTCGCCTACTGGTTTCATGCCGGTCAGCATCTTGCGGCCTTTACCAAATGGGAGGTCGTAATTGCCGCTGATAACCAGGCGGCGGGAGATGTCCTGGGTGGAGATCGAGCGCTCGGCACGTCGATTATAAAAGTCCTGCTTGTTGCCGGCCTGACCGAGAAAGGTGACGGTTTGAGAAGCATCGTCAATGAGCTTGCCGCCAGTGAAACTGGCCAGGAAGCCAAGGCCACTCGTGAAACGTTTTTCAACACGAAGCGTGAAGGCGTGGTAGATCGAGTTGGCCTGGGGCTTGCGGAAGGCATTGACACCGGTGTATTGAGGAAAGGGGCGCAAAAGCTGAGCGCGCGAGACATTGGGCTGGCTCAGGGCCGATGTTGAGTTAGTGATAATGCCGAAGAACGGGTTAGGAACCTGATCATTAAGGGCATTACCGAGATCGCCGAAGCTGGCGGGAAGTTGGTTGTAGGTCATGCTCCCTTCTCCATCAATCAAATGGTTCCCTTTGGAGGCAAGGTAGCCGGCTTCGATGACCATATTGCCGGGGAGCTCGCGTTGGAGATTGAAGTTCCACTGTTGAATCACCGGATTGCGGGAATTGTTGAAGAAGCTCTCACCCACGCCAAGGCCAATGTTGGTGGAAGCTCCGCTGTTGGGGCCGTCGGGTGAGCCGAGTGGGAGATTGAAGCCGCCAGGGAAGGGGTTACGAAGGAATGCGTTGACAGTGCGGCCACCGTCGAGGGTAGTTAGCATGCCAGTGTTACTGCGGTAGCCCTCCATTCCAGCGCTCCCGGAGGAGCCCGCTGCCTGCATCATAGAACCGGCATACATCAGGGCGTAGGCACCGCGCATGACAGTTTTGTTGTTGAGCTTATATGCGAAGCCGAAGCGGGGGCTGATGTTGTTGCGATCCACCGGGACCTGGTAACGGTTGTCGCCGTTTACAAAACGCATGGCACCTTTGAGATTAGGAAAAGCGGCTACGCGGCCCGCAATGGGAGAGTTGGCACCAATGTCGAAGAAGCTGTAGCGGTTATAGCGCTCAGTGCGGGGAAGATCGACGTCGTAGCGGAGACCGAGATTGAGGGTGAGGCGAGAGTTGAATTTGAAATCATCCTGGACGTAGCCGCCCCAATAGACGCTGGAACTGGAGGGGATGGGATCGTGAGAGATGTTGCCGCTGGCAGCAGTGCCGAGCAAGAAGCTGGCCATACCGAAGCCCTGGGTGCCAACAGCTTGAACGGGGTTGCGTTGGGTGAAGCCCTGATTGAAGCCATATTGGCCAGCGGGCTGCCCCAGTTGTAGGAAATTGAGGAAAAGTTTGCGCCATTCGCCGCCCATCTTGATGGTGTGGCGGGTAAGAACCTTGGTGGCAGATCCGGCTAAAACATGTGAATAAGGGATGAAGCGGAGCGTGGTGAAAGTGTTCTGGCCAAGGGAACTGACCCCAGCAATGTCAAAGCGCGGGAACTCAAGATTCTGCGTGGCAGCCTGATCGCGAATGGCAGGAGAGAAGCCAAGTTGGGTTGTGTCGAAGCCAGAAGAAAACGCGTTACGCTGGTTATTAAATCGCCCGAAACCGTAATTGAAGTTGATGATCATCGTGGGGCTGGCGGTGTAGTTCGCGTTGAAGGTGCTGTTGTAGTTAGTGGTGCGGCTGGGGCCATCGCCGCTGGGCGTGCCAAGGTTGCCGAAGAAGTTCACCGGGCTGCTCTGAGAGATGTTGCGGGAGAACCGACCGAAAACCGTGAATTTCTGGCTAAAGCTGTGATCGATCCGGACATCGAATTGGTGTTGGCTGGAGGGTGCTTTACTGGCGGCAAAGTAGTTATTGGCGTTTGTGTTGACGTTAGTTGGAGCTTGATTTGGGCCCGGGTAGAAGGCGCGCGTGCGCAGGGCCACAGGGTCCATGCGGTTGGCTGGGATGATGTTGCCGGGGAAGGCTTGGCGGATAAAGTTGCCGGTACCGTCGTTGGCGGCAGTTAGGGGATCAAAGATGGTGATGTCTGCGCCGCCGGCGTTCTTAAGCGTAGAGAAGTCTCCGTTGAGCCATTGGGTCGTAGGAACGGTAGTTGTGAAGAGGCTGGCGCTGCGTTGGACGGTGGATTGTTCTGAGAGGAAGAAGAAGGTTTTATCTTTGCCTTTGTAGACACCGGGGATGTTGACGGGGCCACCGAAGGTGCCACCGAACTGGTTCCGCTGGAAGGCGGCAAGGGGAGCGCGGGCGCGGTTAGAGAAAAAATTGTTCGAGTCGAGCTTGGAGTTTCGGAGGAATTCGAAGGCGGAGCCGTGCCATTGATTGCCGCCCGAGCGTGTCGAGACGTTGATCGTGCCCCCACCAGTGCGGCCATATTCGGCAGCAAGGCCATTGGTGACAATTGAGAATTCCTGAATACTATCGACGGGGGGAGTATACGCAATAGTGTTGATGCCCACATTGTTCTCTGGAAGGATGATCGAGGTGCCGTCGATCGTGATTTCGCTGGATGCATTGCGACCACCGCTGATCCAGGGGGTAGAGCCGCCGCCAGGCACGACGCCTGGGACGAGGGAGGCAAGGGCGAAGGGATTACGGCCATTAAGGGGGAGGTCCATGATTGCTTTATTGCCGATTACGGTTGAGACGGTGGACGAAGAGATGGCGAGTTGGGCACTGTTGGCGCTCACTTCGATGGTGGAGGAAGTATCGCCTACTGGCAGAACAACTTCGAGAGAGACAGTTTGCTGAACCGTGATGCGGACATTGGATTCTGAGTAACGACGGAAGCCCTGTTTTTCAATATTCACCTGATATGTGCCAGGAGCGAGGAAAGGGCGGACAAAGGCACCGAGAGCGTTGGTGGTGAGGTCTTGCTTGAAGTTGGTCTGCGAGGAGACGATACTGACTTTGGCACCCTGGACCACGGCCCCAGAAGCGTCTGTGACGCGACCGTCGAGGGTGCCGGTGGCGGTTTGAGCCAGCAGGGTGGATGTAGCGGAGATCGCGAACAGGGCGATACAAAGTAAGGTGCGGTAACGAGGCTGAAACATGAATCGAGAATAGCATCCGTGTTTTCGAGATTTGGAGTTGGGTCGCGGTAGGGACAATCATTGCTGACAAACACACACAGATCCGTAAGGGCGCTACTCACGCATACGGCTCCTAGCTTGAATTCTGGCTTCAAAGCGAAGCTCGGGATAAGGATGAAGAACGCCGATTTGCCGCCAGCCTGACCCGTCACTGGATTTGGCGACAGTCCAAATCGTGTCCCCAATCCATCCCCAATCCCCCAATTCCGTAAAACTTCTTGACAAACCATTCACTACAAGAATAAGCTGCTAATACCCATTTAATATGGGCCCAGGGGTATATCCGTGTTAGAGCCTTTCATAGGCACAGTCATCTGTGTCCCATTCGATTTTACTCCTCTAGGCTGGCTCGCCTGCGACGGTGCCGCTTACCCCGTCAAGCAATCCCCGCCACTGGCTCAACTCCTCGGCAACGCGTTTGGCGGAAGCCCTGGCATCAGCTTCAACGTCCCCGACCTCCGCAGCCGTGCCCCCCGCCACGTCGGCACTTCCAATACCCGAGGCACCCATGGCGGAACGGAGCAATCCACTTTAACTCTGGCGAACCTCCCGAGCCACAACCATCCCTTTCAGGCCAGCCCGGATCCAGCTGATCTGACTGCCCCTTCCGGAGCACTCCTCGCAGCCGCCTCCGGCCGTGGCGTCAATATCTATACAGTCAATTCCGCCCTCGTTCCCCTAAGCCCCGGCGTGATCCTTCCCGTTGGCGGCAATCAGCCCCACACCAACATTCAACCCTACGTCGCTATGAACTTCATCATCGCCAACGAAGGCGTCTTCCCTAATCCCGCTGGGCCAGGCGTAACTGACGATGATCCGTTTCTTGGCGAAATCCGTATCTTCGCCTCCGCCCTTATCCCCAGCAACTGGACCTCCTGCAACGGGCAAATCCTTGCCATCGCCTCAAACCAACCACTCTTCAAGTTAATCGGCAACATTTACGGCGGAGACGGCCAAACCACTTTCGCCCTCCCTGACCTCCGTGGCCGCCTCACGCTCGGTGCTGGCCAAGCCCCTTCACTCTCCAAGTACAAACTCGGCCAGTCCGGCGGCATCGAAGCCGTCACCCTGTCAATTAACCAGATGCCGCAACATTCTCACAACGCCGTTGCAAGCCGCGAACAAGCCGCCTCCAACGACCCATCTGGCAACTTCCTGTCAATCCAGGCACAAGCATTTACCACGCAACCCCTCGACGTAATCCTAAACGCCAGAACCGTCGGCACCACCGGCACCGGCGCCGGTCACGACAACGTGATGCCCTCTCTCATTCTCAATTTCTGCATTTGCCTGGCGGGAACTCTTCCCTCAAGGAACTAACTACTATGGCTTTCATCGGTGAAATTCAAATCTTTGCCAGCTCCTACGTCCCGGGCGGCTGGCTTCTCTGCGATGGCTCCCTCGTCTCAATCAGCGAATACCAAGCCCTTTTTACACTCATCGGCACCACCTACGGCGGTGATGGCCAATCCACATTCGCCCTGCCAGACCTCGGCAATCGTGTCCCAATCCACGCAGGCCAAGGCCCAGGCCTTTCCCCCAGAGTTCTTGGCCAGTTTGTCGGCCAATCCTTTGTCACCTTAACGCCCAACGAACTCCCGGCTCACTCTCACCAATTCATGGCATCTCAAGAAGCCCCCGTCACCGATGCCAAATCAAACCTTGCACAAGCTCTCATCTACAAGGCCGACAATTCCCAACCTCTGGTCTCCTTAGCTTCACCTTCCATCACCAACACGGACGACGGTTCCCCCCATCCCAACGAACAGCCCTTCCTTTCCCTCTTCTTCGCGATCTGCCCGGAAGGAGTCTATCCTCACTAAGTCAATTCTTCTGCGTTACCAATAGCGAGTCAGCCAAGTAGCGTAAATATAATTTTTGAGAGAACAACACTACAATGAACAAATTGAAATTCACCATTGCCCTGGCGGCCATAATATTCTCCGCCTCCAACGCCAGCGCCAGCCTGCTTGGAGATACCGTAATCCTCAACATCTACAACAGCAACGTTCTAATTGGTTCGCAATCCGGAACGAGCGTCGTTGTTTCAAACGTTGTCGAATTCAGCACCTTGACCTCCAATCCCGGAGCCTTCTTCGTCTCCGGAGAATCCATCAATCTCAACGGCACCTCAATCGCCCTAACCTTTGTTGCGTCCCTCCAACGCAGCTTCGAAATCACTGGTATCGACACCACCGTGCTTGGGGCTGCCTCTTCGAGCTCTACAGTCTCAAACATTACTTTTACAGCTAGCAGCGTCAAGTTCCTCTACATCGCCGGCAACACAACGTCCAACGGCACCGTAAACATCACCTTCGCCGCAACTAACCCGGTAATCCCCGAACCATCGACCACCGCTTTAGGTGGCGCCGGACTCGTCGCCATCCTCACTGTCCTCCGCAAGCGCAGAACAACGAGATAATACCCCAAGATTGGGGAGCCTGGATTTGGTGACAGCCTGAGAGCGGAAACACTTTATGCTCCTACTGTGCGGATGTGCATTTGAAGCGCAAGACTGATGCCGAGGGCCTATGGGTGAAGATGGAATATGACGAAGCCCATCACTTGAAGAAGAAAACTTTGAGCACGGGTGAGGTGATCTGGAACTGTTATGACGGTGAGGTCTATACCGGAAGCGGCTGTGGGGCTACTGCGGATCGATGGACTGGCGACTATCCGAAAGGGCGGCCCTAACCAAATGGCCACGCCACGATGCCCCAGCAGATGGTCGGTCTGATCTCAGGGCATCGCCGTCTCAAACATCAAAATCGCAAAAGCGAGGCTCACCTGGAATACGATGCCCAAATCCAGCAGCACCTCTTTGCGCACTCAACCAAATCGCCGGATCGCAATGAAGGCCAGCCACAACCCAAACACCCCTGCCTTCGTCAACCGGATTGACAACAACTGAAACGATTGCGCGAACTCCCACTACAGCAACCCTTCTATAACCGATAACTCTACCTTCGTGACGGCGCAAAGCATAGAGATCCAGCACAGAAATCCTTCACCGCCGCTCCACCGCCGTCTCCACCATCGCCGCCGGCAGTTTATAAATGACAGGGCTGGATGTGCTGCCAAAGGGGCTCGAAGTGGCGCGAATAGTGTCCATGAAGTCTTCCTCGGCTAGACTCGCAAAAGGCGGAATCGATGCAGGGTATGCTAGCATTCACTAACAAACGCGCAAGCCACGCCCTAAATGCGTAGCTGCCTACCAAAGCACTCGCACTGGGTACGCGCTGAAAGCCTCGTCGGATATTAGAATCGTCATCCCGTTCACTAATGCCTGCGCAATGATCATGCGATCAAACGGATCGCGGTGGTAGAGCGGTAGTTTCTCGACCGTGATTGCCTCTTCCTCGGTGAAAGCGATCGTTTCGATCTTAGCGTCGTCGCGTACCCTCCGAATCAACTGCTCTGGATGCAGAGGCAACTTTAGCGAGCCTTTGGCATACTTCTGGCATAGCTCCCAAGCGGACACTGAGCTGAAGTAGATCTGATTTTCTGGGCGCAGAATCGCCTCACGAGCGGCTGAGGATAGCAGCTTGGAATTGTCGGCCAGCCAAATAAACGCGCACGTGTCCAAAAGCAGCTTCACCTGGACTTGTCAGCCATTTCCGCCGGAAAGATTTGCGAGCTTTCAAATTCGTTAATCTCCGCTTTCGTCATGGGAGCGAAGCAGTCCTCCGTATAACTGATTTGGCCGGCGAAACTCCCAATGATCCTCTTTACCGGCACCGGCGCTGGAACACAAGGCCCCAATTGCGCCACGGGCTCATTGTGGCGGCAAACCACAATAGTCTCTCCCTTCAATACCCGGTCGAGCAGACTCGACAAATGGGTCTTGGCATCCTGAACACTAACCTGTTCCATGACCAGCGTCTATCCTAAAACAACCAGTATCTCAACCAGAATCGATACCATTGGCAAAGGTACCAGGCAAAGGCACCAGCCTGACGCGTCCTTATGCGTTTTATTGGCATTTTTGACGGTTTTCCCAACGATAGCCGCCAACCGGACACAATGAGCTTCTAGATTTCCGTCCTCCTGTCAATCGTGTAATCGCTTATCAGTAAATAACTTAAGCCTGTATCTAACTGAGATTCGAGCCGTAAATCTCTCGCACAGTAACGGCCCAGATTTTCCGAAAAACGCAAAGGGACAGGTCAACTTCGAATGGATCGAAGCCCGCATCCGCGTCGCTTGGCCCAGCACCACAAACACTCTCACAGACTGCACCGGGAACACCACCGGCTACCCCAACTTTCCTGCCGCATGGGTAAGCGGGTACGAAGTTCCCAAAAACAGCGACTTGCTTCAACTCGACCGAAAGCGCATCGGTATCAGCCCTACCCTCCTCCAACCCCTTTCCACTTTCCCAATGCAACATTAAGCCTGGAGCGGTTCACAGGTATTTTCAGATTTCTTTGCTCTCTAAACTGTTGATTCAAAGCCTTTCCAACCAGGCCCCAAACATTAAGCCCACCACTCCACCTGCTAACTTCTGCTCAGGAGAAGTCCAATGAACAATGAACAGAACGAAGAACAGAACATAGCTGGCGACCCATCTACCGTTGAGACCCCACGCAAGAAAACCATGACCGAAGCGGCCCTCGAAGCCAACCGCAGAAACGCAACCAAATCCACCGGTCCCCGCACGCCCGCCGGCAAGCTCAAAGCCGCCTCCAACTCCCTCAAGCACGGCCTCTACTCCCTGAGGAACTTCGATAATTTCATCGCCCACCACGACCAGGCTCTCGCCGTTGCAACCAATCTGATCGAACAATTCAACCCGGTCACACCCAACGAAATCTACTACGATGTCCAAACCAACAAGGGCGACATCTCGATAGAAAATCTCCCCCAAGTCAAAAAACTCGCAGAAACGGACCCAAAAGCCGGAGTCGACCTGGCCAAACGCATCATCCGCGACTTCGTCGAAAAACTAAACGCCAAGCACAACCTGAATCTGCCGCCAGAACAAAAAACCTAAACAACGAACCCAAACTCAACCCGCCCGGGACAGTCCAAAACAACGCCGGGCCAGATCTTTGACATCCTGCTAAATCGATATAAACAACCAGAGCCCGAACTGTGTCCCGCGGCGGATTGCCTATGCCCTAACATCAGACAATCCGCCGCCAGACTCACGCTACTTGCACCGCGTCCATACCACTGCAGCCAAGCCAAGCCTAACCGAAGAAATCGTTCCTGGCTCAGGCACCGGGTTCGGTCCAGGGCCTTCCGGGTCTTCTGTAGCCAGAGTTTCACTGGAAACCCAATGAGGGCAGATCGATGGTAATCGATTTGCCGGCATCTCCAGCCAAAGCTTCATAAAATGCGCTGTATGTCGATGCAACAAGTACACCGGACCCAACTAAACAGTTTCGCCGACCGTCTGTTGTAGGAGTCCATTATTCACATAGGAAGCGATCTCCCCATCGGGCAGAAAGTCAAAATTTAGACCACTGCTCCCGGGCCGCCAACTTGCGCCAGAACCTCAACCCCGCCCCCACACAATCCACACCACTACAGCCATCGCCACCACTACCCCGCGTGGCAACGTCCGCCCCAAACCCGTAGTCACATCCAGTTCCGGCTTGGCCACATAAGGTGCCACCCCGCGCCCCAAACTCCTCACCACAAACCAAGTCCGCTTCAGCGTCTCCCCCAGCGCTCCGCGCAGCACCACAAGCCCCAGCGCCACCACCCCACCCAAAATTGCGCTGATCAGAAACAAACGAAGCCATTGCTCCACACCCATCAGCGCCCCCAATGCCGCCATCAGTTTCACATCCCCACCCCCGGTCGCCCTCAACGCAAACAATGGCAAATGGATCAACAGCGCCAGCCCCAGCCCAGCCGTCGCAAACCAGAAGTCATTTAAAACAAAGCCTGCAATGGCTCCGGCGACACAAAGCCAATTCGGAATCCGCCGCTCCCGCCAATCCCACAGCCCAGCTCCAAACGAGAGCAGCAAAATCGCGCCGATCCGTAACCCGGTTATTTCCAATCCCTGCGCACCCCGCTCCAAATCATCCAATAGGCGAAACAAACCGTCACGATATTTCCAAACAAGATCGCCACAGATTCAGTCTCGCCTGTCTTCCACCACTCCGCAATCTTTCCTGTCAGCAAGACGATCCCCACTACAGCTCGAGGAAAGCCCCAATTCCGCGCCTTATGAACAAACAACCCTCGCCCCTCCGGCAGCATCATCCAGACAAACACAAACAAAGCAGCCGCCGCACTCACGATCGTCACCAACCCCGGGCTCAACCAAGCCACATAAGCGCCAGTTGATCCCCAAACAAGGGTCACCGCCAGCATCAACCGCCGTGCCCAATTCTGCTGCGCTACAAATCCCGGTAGCCCCACCAGCATCGCAATCAACATCAACGCACCAAGCAGCGGCTTCTGTATTTCAAGAAAGTACCGCAGGGCATGAAAAACCCAGAGCGCTCCACAAACGGAGGCCACTACCAGGTGTTGGTGAGATACAGCCATCAATGTCTTCAGAACCCGTTCCGCCCATCGGTATGTACGCCCTCGTGTTGCCTCCAGGCGAGTTGACCCTCAAGCAATCCCGTATTCACGGCCTAATCATATGCGATCTTCCACGCATCGTATCCACCTATCAAATTTGCAATGTCCACAAACCCGCCCCGCCGTAACAAACTCGTCGCGATCGAACTTCGGTACCCACCCTTACAGTGCACCACCAGCAAGCCATCCTTAGATATCTCACCCAGCCGCTTCTCCAGCTCTCCTAGCGGAATCCACTGCGAGCCTTCAATCGAGCCCCCCTCGCGCTCCCCAGCCTCGCGCACATCCAGCACCCTCACCGGTTCCTTCGCACGTAACTCCTCAAACTCCTGCGCACTCAATTGCGGAATGTACTCCAGCTCTTTCCCGTCGTGAATCCAGCCGATCACTCCATCCTTCACATATCCGGCCACATTCTCGACACCCACCCGGGCCAGCCGCAATTGCGACTCCCTCACATGCTCCTCATCCTCACCCAGCAAAATCAGCTTCCGGTCGAGACCAAGAATCCGTGCCGCCCACGAAGCATACTGCCCCGTAAGCGCAATATGAACAGACCCCGGCACATGCGCCACCGCAAACTCCATCGAGGGTCGCGTATCCACCACCAGCGCACCTTGAGCCTGTAACTCAATCACTTGGGCCGCGCGATAGGCCTCCAAAACAGGCAACTCCGACAATGCCACCGCCCCACGCCGGTTCATATCCACATCACGCGCAAAATACTCCGGCCGTGCCGGCATCTGGTCTGTCAACAACGAAACAAACTCTTCCTTGCTCTTGGCCAGTAGCGCATAATTCGTCTGCTTCTGACGACCAATCGTCGACGAACTCTCAGAGCTCAACTGCCGCCCACACAAAGACCCGGCCCCATGAGCCGGATAAATCTCTGTCTCATCCGGCAGCGTCATCACCTTCGAGTGCAAGCTGTCATAGAGAA
>Ga0105047_10015777_pt1 | contig 11885 bp, 13 predicted proteins | sample MAT04_FD_78384 | JGI IMG/M metagenome (GOLD analysis project Ga0105047, IMG submission 78384) | Freshwater microbial communities from Lake Fryxell liftoff mats and glacier meltwater in Antarctica - MAT-04 (megahit assembly) | ecosystem: Environmental > Aquatic > Freshwater > Ice > Liftoff... | reverse complement strand
GACCGCCGGAAGCCGAGCAGTCGATCCCGCGAGCACGGCCGCTCGCTGTCCGAGCACGAGCCCGCGATCGTCACGGACGCGTCACACGGGTCGCCTAGGATGGAACGATGTCTGCCACGAGCGCGCGGCCCATCCTCGTCGTCGATGACGATCCCAAGATCGTGCGTCTCGTGCGCACGTACCTCGAGCGTGATGGGCATCGTGTGACAGAGGCCGCGGATGGGCGCGCGGCACTCGACTCGATCGCCGCAGAACTGCCCGCGCTCGTGGTCCTGGACCTGATGATCCCGGAGGTTGCCGGACTTGAGGTGCTCACGCGCACGCGCGAGGGCGGCAGCCGGATCCCCATCCTGGTGCTCTCGGCGCGGGGCCTGACGTCCGATCGGATCGCCGGCCTTGAGGCAGGCGCGGACGATTACCTGCCCAAGCCGTTCTCCCCTGCCGAGCTGGTGCTACGGGTGAGACGGCTGCTGGAGCGCAGCGGCGACACGAACGCAACACCGGGCGCGCGTCCCGTGCTCACGCTGGGCGACCTGGTGGTCGACCGCGACCGGTACGAGGTCCGGGCCGCGGATCGCCTGGTGGTGCTGACGCCGACCAGCTTCCGGTTGCTGGTCACACTGCTGGAAGCGGACGGCCGGGTCATCAGCCGCGATGGGTTGCTCGACGCCATCTATGGCCGGGACGACGAGATCGTGCTCGACCGGACCATCGATGCTCACATCAAGCGGCTGCGCACCCAGCTGGGTGACGACGCCGAGCAGCCACGCTACATCGCGACGGTGCGGGGCGCGGGCTATCGGGCGCTCACCGGGTCCCCGTCGTGACACGGCGATCGAGGTGAGGCGCCAGCTGAACGGCATCGAAGCACGGATCGCCCTGTCCGCCCTGTTCGTGGCCGTCGTGGCCATGGGCGTGCTGGGTCTGGGTGTCTTCGTGGTCGGTGGCCAGACCTTCGCCGAACTCATGATCGGCCTGGGGGAGGACGTCTCGAAGAGCGAATCGATGTTCCAGGATTCCGTAGGCCGGGTGCTGCTGGTGAGCCTGCTGCTGGCCATCGGACTGTCCGTCGCCCTGGCCATGTTCATCGGCCGTCGGCTGGCGCGGCCACTCCGTGACGCTGGGGACGCTGCTCAACGCATCGCGCGCGGCGACTATGCGAGCCGCCTCGGGCGCCAGGGGCCGGACGAGATCGTGACCCTTGCCGACTCGTTCAACCAGATGGCCGAGTCCCTCCAGGAGCAGCGCCGGATGCGAGACCAGTTCATCGCCGACGCCGCGCACGAGCTGCGCACGCCGCTCACCAACCTCCAGGGCTATCTGGAGGCGATGCGCGACGGGGTCATCGCCGCGGAACCCGCGGCATTCGAGTCGCTGCTGGAGGAGACCGAGCGGCTGGTGCGTCTGTCGCGGTCCCTGGACACCCTCGCTGAAGGCGACGCAGGTCGGGTGATGCGTACGGTGCCCATCGACCTGGGCGCGATGCTCAGCTCGTCCGTGGAGTTGAGCGAGCCGCAGATGCGCAGTCGGGGCGTGCGGCTGGAGTTGCGCCTGCCGCCCCCACTGACCGTGCGTGCCGACCCGGATGCGCTGGTCCAGGTCATGGGCAACCTGCTCCAGAACGCCGCTCGCTATACCCCACCGGGTGGCCGGGTCGCCGTGTGGGCAGACCGCACACCGGACGGCGCTGCTGCCGTCGTCGGCGTCAGCAACACCGGTCCGGGGATCCCTGCAGCGGACCTGCCGCACGTCTTCGAGCGCTTCTATCGCGTGGACAAGTCCCGATCGACTGCGGGCGGCGGGGCGGGCATCGGCCTGGCCATCGTGCACATGCTGGTGACCGCCAACGGCGGCCGGGTGAGCGCCGAGTCGGCCAACGGCCTGACCCGCTTCTGGTTCAGCGTGCCCATCTGAGCGCAGGATCGCCCCGAGGGACATTGACAGCCGTCACATCCACCGTGCACGGTGGGCACCATGGGCGAACGGACGCGTCGACATGCGCAACGGCCGAAGGATGCGGCGCATGTGACGACCCCGACCCGGACCCAGGACGGCGACGATGAGGATCGCGCGCCGGGACCCTCCAACCCGGTGCTGGACCTCCAGGCGACCGCCGGCAATCGCGCCGTGACGCAGCTCATCGCGCAGCGGGCACCGGACGACACGACCCCGCTCGTGACCGTGCCGACGGCCGCGGAGGCTGCCGACAACCTGCTAACGGCAGAGGCGTGGCTCAAGTACGTGGCGCTCCTGGGCAATGCGCCAGCTCCCGGGAAGGCGCTGAACGCCGACTACCGCTCGAAGCTGGCCATCATCCAGAGTGCCGTCGGTGGCCCCGGTCCCATCCCGGCGGCCGAGCTGGCAGGCACGACCACGGCCCTGGGCGCGGCCGCGGGGACGGTGGCTCGGTCTATCGTCGAGCGCTTGCGCGCCGAACGCAAGATGCTGCTGCCCAAGACGCCCACGGACGCCTATGACGTCATCGAGCTGGCGCTCGAGCAGGGCGACACCAACCGCAAGAACGGCGAGCAACCGACCGACCAGCGTGACCAGGTGATCGTGCTGCTGTCGCTCCACTCCACCGCGGAAGAGGAGATCCGGGAGGCGGCCAAGGCCGGCTACCAGATCCCGAAGGCCCTCGCGGAGCTGCCGTCGGAGGCCATGGCGCTGCTCAAGGGGGCCCAGGAGGGCTTCAAGGATGGGTCACCCAGGGAGGGGACCTACATCTCGCCCACCCAGCAGCTCGACCTCGAGAGCTATGGGGAGCACGCTTCCGAGGTCATCAACTCCGTGCGTGGACCGCGTCTCGCGGACATCGGCCGTGCCCGAAGGGCCGAGGCGGACCTGCTGTGGGAGGAGGGCAACAAGCACCTCGCCGAGCTGCGCACGATGCTGGCCGACAAGCGCCGCGCGGCGTTCATGGCGGGCGACACGGACGCCCTGGACGACGTCAGCGAAGCGCTGGGTGCCGTGGCGGGCGCCATCGAGGACACGCGTGCGGCGGCCGCCATCATCACCGACCGCGTCGACCAGTTGAACGCGGCGGTGTCCATGGTCTCCAAGTCGGGCAAGGGCCCCATCTCGCTGCCGCAGATGCCCGGGGGCATGACCGACGTCGCCGACAAGTTGGTGAGTGCCCACGAGAAGGTCAAGCTGATCATGGAGGTCCTGGACCTGCTCAAGCCACAGAAGACCAAGCTCGACGAAGGGTTGGTCTATCTCAAGGGTGTCGACATGGCGCTCCAGGGCTTTGCGAGCAAGTCGCCAAATCCATTCGTGTCCGTGTATGTCAACGGCTACCTGTCGCCAGGCATCGAGAACTGCGTGAAGTCCCTGGGCCAGATCGCGGACATCATCTCCAGGTCGAACCGGGCGGCCATCGAACAGGGCCAGGCGGCGCTCATCACCAACTGGAACACGGAACCCGGTGGCGAGGCGATGTACCTATTCATCGCCACGGTCTACCGCATGGGTGGCGCCGCGCCCTTGAGCGACGAGGCGTGGCGCTACCTCGCCGATCACCGGGGTGACTTCTCCAAGGCGGTCGGCGCGGAGATGCCACAGTCACGCGCCATGGTCCCCAGTTGGGCGTCCGCGAACCGCCGACCGTTGTGGGAGTCGTTGTACGGATCGACCCGGCCGCCGAACTAGGTGTGGGTCCCACACACAACGAGTCGTGTCGGCACGGCGATCGGGCGGCCTGTATCGGGAGGCCTATGCTGCGGGCATGGATCCCATCCGGTTCGCGATCATCGGCTCCGGCTGGCGCACGGAGTTCTACCTGCGCGTGGCACGGGCACTCCCCGATGCGTTCGAGATCACCGGGGTCCAGACGCGCGACCCGGAACGCGCCGCGCACATCACGCGTGAATGGGGCGTGCCGGCGCACCTGACACTGGACGAGCTGATGGCCTCGGGACCGGCGTTCGTGGTGACATCCGTGCCTTGGCCGGTCACCCCGGCGTTGCTGCGCGAGCTCGCGGCTCGCGAGGTGCCGGTGCTGACCGAGACACCGCCGGCGCCCGATATCGATGGCCTGCGAGCGCTCCGGTCACTCGCCGATGCCCGCATCCAGGTGGCTGAGCAGTACCAGTTCCAGCCGCTCCACGCGGCGCGACTGACCCTCGCCGCATCCGGTCGACTGGGCACCATCAGTCAGGCGCAGGTGTCCGCGGCGCACGGGTATCACGGCATCGACCTGATGCGTCGCTTCCTGTCACTGCCGGACGATGCACGTAGCACCATCCGCGCGATGCGCTTCGAGTCGCCGCTGGTGGCCGGACCCGACCGTGACGGCCCGCCCACGAACGACAGGCTGTCGCCCTCGGTGCAGACCATCGCGTGGTTCGACTTCGGGGAGCGGCTGGGCGTCATGGATTTCGCCAGCGAGCAGTACTTCTCATGGGTGCGCTCCCCGCGGGTGCTGATCCGCGGCGACCGGGGCGAGATCGCCAACGAGACGGTCAGATACGTGGAGGACGTGGTCACGCCCATCACGCTCGAATTGACGCGCCACGACACGGGACAGGCCGGGAACCTGGAGGGCCACCACCTCGCGGGCATCACGGCGGGCGCGGAGTGGGTCTATCGCAATCCGTTCCAGCCAGCCCGCCTCTCGGACGAGGAGGTCGCGATCGCCACGGCCCTGGTCCGGATGCATCAATGGCTCGACGGCGGACCCGGCATCTGCTCCCTGGCGCACGGGGCACAGGACCACTACCTGACGCTGCTCATGCACCAGGCGACCGAGTCGGGCGAACCGGTCCGGGTTCCCGGCCACATCTGGTCGTCCTGAGGCCGACCGGTCCGGGCGCTCAGGGGAGCGGCGCGGCGCCCAGCCAGACGACGTCATAGCCGGCCTTGGTAGCGACCTCCCACAGGCGCCGGTCGACCGTGACCAGCGGCTGAGCCGCGCTGCGGGACAGCACGAGGTAGCTGCTGTCATAGACACCAAGGCCAAGGTCGAGCGCGACACTCATGGACGACACAGCATCGACATCACGAGTCGGCACATGTGCGATCAGCCCCGCCAAACCCTCTTCCGCGACCTCCAGGATGCGCACATCGAGGCGACCCCGCCGGCTCGCCCGGACGAGGGAGTGGGCGACCTCGACCCAACAGATCGAGGGCACCGCGCTCTCAGTCTGCTCCAGTAGGACACCATCGATCATCGCGAGTGCCTGCTGCGACCACGCCTCATCAGGCAGGAACGCGGCTGCGACGACACTCGCGTCGATGATCATCCGAGCCGCTCGTCCCATGTCGCATCCTGCTCATCGCGCACAGCACGGATGATGCCCTCAGGGTCCAACTCCCCAGGCGTGGCCCTCGCTCGCACCTCGCGAATGAGTTCCATGGTTCGTGCAGCACGGCGCGCACGCACGATCGCGAGCCGCTTCGGATCGTCGAGCACCGCCCGCAGCCAGACCGGTCCAGCCGCCCCTGGAGCCGCCTGAGGCCCGGGCTGCTCCACAAGCGCTTCAGCCACCTCGCTGCCATACGGCGCCGCGAGCTCACCCACAGCTCGAGCATCGATACGCACCCGGCCACCGACACGGACGCCGGCGAGTCGGCCCTCCTTGAGCCAACGACGGACGGTGCGTTCCGTCACACCACAGGCCGCGGCAACCTGCGCCACTGTCATATCTGTCATGACGAGAGTGTCCATGAAATGACATTAAGACGCCGCGAACCGATGGTGGCGCAGACAGCGGCATACTCCACCCATGCACAACTTCCCTGATCACGGCATGGAGCTGACCCACATCCTGGTGGTCGAGGACCTGGACCGCGCCAAGGCCTTCTATCACGATGTGCTGGGTGCCGACCTGCAGCGGGAGTACGGCGGCACCTCGTGCGTGCTCCGGTTCCTCGGCTCCTGGCTGCTGCTGGTCACGGGCGGCGAGCCCACGGACGACAAGCCCGACGTCACGATGGAGCCACCGGTCGACTTGGACCGTGTCAGCCACGCGATGACCATTCGAGTGCCCGACTGCCAGGCCGCCTACCAGACGCTCCGGGAGCGCGGCGCGATCTTCCTGACGTCACCGGTCACATCGCCCCGGGAGGTGCGTGCCTTCTTCCGCGACCCGGACGGCCACCTGTTCGAGATCAGCGAGGCCCGCTGACCCCGCCTGACGACGGCCGGCGTGGCGGGGGTGCCCCTCGTGAGTCCGCTCGGAGCCTCAAGTGCCGGTGTCGGCCGGAGCGGGTGACGGCCGGAGCGGCGGGGGTGCCGGGCCGGAGCGAGTCGAGCGTCATCGATGGTGCGGTCACAGCGCCTTGATCACGTCCGTGTGGCCGAAATCGTCGCCCTTGAACAGGAGTGTGTCGCCCAGGGATGTGGCGAGGGCATACGAGAAGCAGTCCCCGAAGTTCAGCCTGGCCGGATGGCCACTGCCCTTGCCGAAGTCGCGGTACGCCTCCCGGGCGCGCCGCGCTTGGACTTCGCTGACCGACTCGATGGTGATGGCCGCCAGGCGCAGTAACTCATCCACCCGACGACTCGCGACCGGATCGCGGACACCGTCGATCACTGCCGCTACCTCGACATACGTCGCAGCGGAGATGCGCACATCACTCGCCTCCGCGATCGCCCGCGCGAAGACGTGGGCGTCAGGTTCGTCCCGGAGGATGGCGACCAGGGCCGATGTATCGATGATCATCGAGGCAGGCCATCCGGTCCGTAGAGCAGGGCGTCGTGGTCGACCGATCGGACCGAGTCTGGCAGTCGCGCCGCGCAGTCGCGACCGATGGCCAGGAGCTGCTCCGCCAGCCATCCCCGATCGTCAGATCGCCCAGACTCGAGCCGTTCCAGTCGCTCGCGGAGGGACTCCGTCACAGCGCCGGTCACGGTCTCGCCGGTCAGGTCAGCGATGCGACGCGCCAGCTGGTGCGCCTCGGGGTTCTTGATATTCATGGACATGGTAGAAGTCTACCATATGCATGGTAGACTTCCACCACTGTCGGCGGTCGTTGAACGTTTGGCGGTCGTTCGGTCCCCCAGCGCGGGGGGTGCCCGTCGTGAGTCCGCTCGGAGCCTCAAGCGGTCGGCTTGGCCGGATCGCACGACGCGCCATCGAACGGAACGCGCCATCGAACGGGACGCGCCATCGAACGGGGCACTCCTTGAGTGAGGTTCACTCAAGCCGCGTTCAGGACCTCGCGCAGCTTGGCCGCGAAATCGTCGGGCTTGCCCATCTGGCCGTACTCGCCACCCAGGAAGCCGCTGTGATCGCCCGGGAACTCGACGGGGTCCTGGCCGAGGCGCTCCGCGACAGCCTCCCCTGCCCGGCGGGCGAGTGCCTCGCCGCTCGTGGCGCCCACCGCGACGATGATGGTCGTGGAGGCGCCCCGCAGCGCATCGATGTCCGGCTGGAACGCGGTGCAGGTCAGCAGGTTCTGGGCGAGCAGCGCATCGGTACGCGTGCCATCGTCGTCCGCCGGCATCCCGAACATCTGCGGGTCGGGACCGGGCTGGCTGGCGAACTCGGGCGTGAACATGCCCTGGTGCGACACGACGGTGATGAAGTGCGCCATGCCAGCGCCAAAACCACGCTGCCGGTAGGTCTGAGCGACGGCGCGGCAGGTCGCGAGGGCGGCCTCGTGGTCGGGGACCAGCGTTGCCAGCGGCGGCTCATGCGCGACGAGGGTGTGCACATCTTCGGGGTGTGCGGCCACGAGCGCGAGGGCGTTGATGGCGCCACCGCTGCTGGCGAACAGGTCGACCGGACCCACGCCCAGCGCCTCGATGACAGCGTGGACGTCGTCGGCGTGTTGTTCGGGTGTCGACTGGCTGGAAGGGTCGTCCTTGATGCTGCGCTCGACGCCGCGCGGGTCATAGGTGATGACCGTTCGGTCCTGGAAGTGGCCGGCCAGCGTGCCGAACCCGGAGGCACCCATCGGCGAACCGATGAGCAGCAGCGGTCGGAGGTTGGTGTCGGCGCCGGGTCGGATGTCGTACGTGAGCACGGCACCCGGGACCGGCACGGTCGCGGTGGTGGCGGGGCTGGTGGGTGCTTCTGTGGTCAAGGGATCCTCCGCGTGCGATCGTTGGGGGGTGGATATGTGGGGCCGGCGCCGGCCGACCCCACATCGAGGCTGGTCAGGCGGCATCCTCGGCGAGCAACGCATCGATCTGGCCGATGGCCTGTCGCAGGCCCTCTTCCATGCCCATCTCGACGACCTGCTGCATCGCCTCGCGGCTCGGGAAGCGGCTGGTCATCGTCATGCGGGTCGTGCTGCCATCGCCGATGGGCTCGATGGTCACCTCGGCCTCGGTGATGGGCAGCTCCGTGTTGGGTGACCCGTCATCGTTGGCGAAACCGTCCCGGAACGCGATGCTCCGCGGCGGCTCGACGGCCACGATCTCCCACCAGCCATGCGCTGCTTCGCCGTCGGGCCCGGTCATGTGATACGCGCTGTGCGCGCCCGGCGTGAGTTCGTGGGCGGTGAACGTGGCGGGCCAGGTCGGCGGTCCCCACCAGCGCTCCAGCTGTCGCGCATCCGCCCAGAGCTTCCAGACGCGCTCGGGGGTCGCGGCGAACTCCGCAGTCATGCGCATGGTCAGCTGGTCGAGATCCTTGTCGACTGCAGTGACGGTCATCGGTCGCTCTCCTTGGGTGGCTGGTCGATGGGGGCGGCCGGGCTGGCGGCTTGGCTGGCGGCTTGGCTGTCGGCTTGGCTGGCGGCTTGGCTGTCGACGCCCATGGGCTCCGCGAGCAGCAGCGCCATGCGATCGATGCGATCACGCCACAGCTGCTCGTATCGGTCGAGCATCCGCTGCGCCATGCGGATGGCCTCGACATTGCTGCGCACGACCTTGCGGCGGCCGATGCGCTCCTTGGTCACGAGCCCCGCCCGTTCCAGCACGGCAACGTGTTTCTGGACGGCCGCGAAGCTCATGGCGTAATGGGCCGACAGTTCGACCACGCCCTCGTCCCCGGTCATGGCGCGCCACACGATGTCCCGTCGGGTCGCGTCCGCCAATGCGGCGAAGACACGGTCCGGGTCGGGCCAGGTGCCAGGGGTCAGGGTAGTCGTTGCGGTGAGCACAGATACAACCATACGGTTGTATTACTTGCCTGTCAAGCGCGGGTTCGCGCTGCCCGACGCGACTAGCTCGGGGCCAACTCCGTGGCGGCTGATGCGAGGTCGAGCCAGTGCAGGTCGGCCACCAGGCCGAACGCCCGATCTGCGGACACCAACGCTGTGGCTCCGCGTGCCAGGGCGACCGCGGCAAGGACCGAGTCGAAGGCACCCAGCTCCGGATGGCGTACGAACAGGTGCAGGCCTGCGCGCAGGTCCGCGGGTGTGGTTTCGATCAGCGAGAAGGCATCGGCATACAGGCCGGCGAGGGCAGCCGCGGCCGCGCGGTCACGCCGGCGAGCGTAGACGTGCACGAACTCCTGGACCGCCTCGACCGTGGTCGTCGCCATGATGGTCCCGTCGCGGTGGCCGGCAAGCAGCCGGGCGCACGGGTCACGCAGCGGATGATCGGCGCCGACCGCGTATACCAGCACGCTCGTGTCGAGCAGGATCACGTGATGCGGTCGTGCGCGACGTCCAGCTCTCGCCGCAGGTCGGCCGGGTCCGCCGGCACCAGGATACGGGACGCGGCCAGGATCGCGTCGATCGCAGTGCGACGACGCTCGTCGTCGTCGGGCAACCGATCGATCGCCTGGCGGATGACCGCCGCCACCGAGATGTCCTGGCGGACGGCCGCGGCTGCCACCTTCTGGTATCGCCGATCGTCCAGCAACAGATGCATGCGTCGTTCCAGTCCAGACATGTGCATACGCTAGCACATGTGTATCAGTGCGGCCGCGGCGGTTTTCATCGGCCGTGGCGGTTTCGTCTGCCGCGGCGGCCGCGCGCTCCGTACACTGGGCGCCGCGGGACGGACGGGCGTGCCCGATCTGTCCGGGCGACGCCATCGGTGTGGAGGGGAACGTGAGTCGATCTCGAAACTGGGCGACGACGCTCGCCATCGCAGCCATCGTTGCCGGGGCCGTCGGAGCCGGGCCGGGTGCGCTGGCGCAGTCACAGCCACCTGGCGCGACGTCGCCGGAACTCGCTGGCTGCCCGGTCCTGCCGGCCGATGACATCTGGAACACGCCCATCGACACGCTGCCGGTCGACCCATCATCGGATGCCTACATCGCGACCATCGGCGCGGACATAGGCTTCCATCCCGACTTCGGGGCCGATGACGGCGGCCCCATCGGCATCCCGTACGTGGTCGTGACCGATGACCAGGCACCTGTCAACGTCACCTTCGACTACGCCGACGAGAGCGACGCGGGCCCGTACCCCATCCCCGCCGATGCGCCCATCGAGGGTGGTCCCGAGGCTGACGGCGACCGACATGTGCTGGTCGTGAACAGCGACACCTGCACCCTGTACGAGCTCTTTTACGCGGTCCCCCAGGACGACGGCACCTGGCTGGCGGGCTCCGGCGCGGTGTTCGACCTCCGCTCATCCGCGCTCCGACCGGAAACCTGGACGTCCGCCGATGCCGCCGGGCTGCCCATCCTGCCCGGCCTGGTCCGATACGACGAGGTGGCGTCCGGGGAGATCCGGCATGCGCTGCGCTTCACGACCTCCGAGACCCGCCGGGACTATGCCTGGCCGGCGCGTCACTTCGCGTCCGACGAGGAAAGCACTGACTACCCGCCGATGGGCCAGCGCTTCCGCCTCCACGCCGACTACGACATCTCCGGCTTCTCACCGGAGGTCCAGGTCATCCTCCAAGCGCTCAAGACGTACGGCATGATCCTGGCCGACAACGGCTCGCCCTGGTACATCTCCGGTGCGCCGGACGAACGCTGGAACAATGAGGAGCTCCACGACCTCAAGGACGTCCTGGGGTCCGACCTGGAAGCGGTCGATCAATCCTCGCTGATGGTCGATCCCGACTCGGGCCAGGCTGCCGGCGCCGGGTCGCCCCGGCCCACGGCGGCGCCGGAGGGCACGACCGCGCCCGAAGCCACGACGACACCGGAGGCCACGGCAGCGCCTGAAGCCACCGAGGCCCCAGCGGCTACCAAGGCCCCCGCGAGCACGACCGCGCCCGAGGGCTCCCCCACCGCGCTGGAACCGAACCCGCTCGAACCCGTCGAAGCGGACCTGTACGTCTCCAACGGCCAGGCATCGGGGGACGAGGATGGCTCGAAGGCCAATCCCTTCTCGACCATCGCCGCAGCCCTGGCTGCGGCCAAGGACGGCGACACCATCGCGGTCGCCGCGGGCGACTACCCGGAGCTGGTGCTGGTGCGCGATCGCACCCTGCACCTGTTCGGTGGCCACTCCGCCGACTTCAGTGAGCGCGACCCGACCACGAACGTGACGTCGATCATCGGGGACGGCACGGACTCCGTGGTGTCCCTGGTGGAGGCAGCTGACTCCACCATCGATGGCTTTCGCATCACCGGCGGCACTCGGAGCCTGCTGCCCGAGTACGGCTACCTGGGTGGCGGTGTCTTCATCCAGGGCGGCGCGCCGACCATCGCCAACAACCTCATCGAAGGCAACGACACGCGGTCCCTGCCGCTCGGCGACAGCGACCCGCTCGGCGGTGGCATCTTCGCGGATGGCTCGAATGTATCCATCCTGGACAACGTCATCCGCGGCAACACCAGCGGACGTGGCGCCGGCATCGCCATCACGAGCGGTACCCCGATCGTCAGCGGCAACACGGTGCAGGACAACGTCGGTGTCGCGGACCACGGCGGCGGCGTGTATGTCGCAGCGACCAACGCGGAGATCAGCGGCAACCTGATCATCGGCAACGAGATCGGCCGCGACCTGGGCTACGGCTGGGGTGGCGGCATGATCGTGTTCGATCAGGGCACCACGGCGGCCCTGTCATTCAACGAGGTGACCGG